>Ga0078894_10000751_pt1 | contig 23164 bp, 23 predicted proteins | sample LauGreSu1BDMLBSD_2_FD_67506 | JGI IMG/M metagenome (GOLD analysis project Ga0078894, IMG submission 67506) | Freshwater lake microbial communities from Lake Michigan, USA - Su13.BD.MLB.SD (version 4) (version 4) | ecosystem: Environmental > Aquatic > Freshwater > Lake | place: Lake Michigan... | reverse complement strand
CGCAGCCGCTCTACCCCTTCCCCGAGTTTTCGCAGATGATGGGTTTTGACTGGGTGGCAGCGTTTGACAAGGCGCACGCCGACTCCGAAGGCTGATCCACTGTTCATCAGGACTGCCCTGCCCGGCAGTCCGCGTTCTAAACCGGCGCGCGGTTATGGCGCTGTCTCAAGGAGCCTCGCAACATGCCCGACCACCTTGGTTACCGGAAGATTTTCGGGGTCACCGGCCCGTCCACCAACACCATCGTTCAGCCGGACTTCGATGATCTTCGCCCGATTGGTGTCACCAATCACTACAGCCGGATCATCATCCCGAACATGCCGGTGAACAACAACGAAGACTTTCTGCGCCTGGTGAAGGCGATCATGGGCGAGACGCTGGCCGCGATCGAGGTGCTGAAAAGTTGCGAAATGCAGTATCTGGTCATGGGCATGTCGGCGACCACATTCTGGGATGGCCGCAAGGGCGCCGAGGCCTATGTGAAGCAGCTCTCCGAGCATGCCGGGGTGGGCGTGTCATGCGGATCGTTTGCGACTGCCGCCGCGCTTGAGACGCTGGGCGCCAAACGCATCGCGTTTTTCTCGCCCTACTTCGAAGTGGCCAATGAGCAGGTGCGTCGCTTCTATGAGGACAGTGGCTTTACCGTGGTGCGTGACGTGTGTCTGAAGCGCCCCAGCCCGGTGTTGATCGCCCACTCCACCGACGAGATGTGTCGCAAGGCGATCCGCCAGCTGGACGGTGACGACATCGATGCCATCGTTCAGGTAGGCACCAATCTGTCCATGATCCGGCTGGCTGCGGCGGCCGAGCTGTTCCTGGGCAAGCCGGTGATTGCCATCAACACCGCCACCTATTGGCACGCATTGCGCACCTGTGGCATTCAGGACCGGATGGCGGGCTACGGGTCGCTGCTCGAGTTTCACTGAGCAAGCCCGCCAACGCCATCAATACGAGCGCGGCATGCCCAGCACATGCTCGCCGATATAGGCCAGCACCATGTTGGTGGAGATGGGCGCAATCTGCTGAATGCGGGCCTCGCGCCATTTGCGTTCCACATCGTATTCACGCGCATAGCCAAAACCGCCGTGGGTCTGCATGCAGGCCTCGGCCGCGTGCCACGAAGCTTCGGACGCCAGCAGCTTGGCGATGTTGGCATCGTCGCCGCACGGCAGCCCCGCTTCGAAAAGCGCCGCCGCTTTTCGAAGCATGAGATCGGCTGCCTGCGTTTCGGCATAGGCGCGGGCAATTGGAAACTGGATGCCCTGGTTCTGGCCGATAGGCCGGTTGAACACCACGCGTTCGCTCGCATATTTCGACGCGGTGCGGATGAACCAGCGGGCATCGCCAATTGACTCCGATGACACCAGAATCCGCTCGGCATTCATGCCGTCCAGGATGTAGCGAAAGCCCTTGCCTTCCTCGCCGATCAGGTTTTCGGCGGGCACGCGTGCGCCCTCGAAGAACACCTCGGTGGTGTTGTGGTTGGTCATTGCCTTGAGCGGGCGGATTTCCAGCCCTTTGCCGCGGCACTCGCGAATATCCACGAGAAATACCGAAAGCCCTTCGGTTTTCTTTTTCACCTCGTCAAGCGGTGTGGTGCGTGCAAGGAGCAGCATCAGGTCGGAATAAAGCGCGCGCGAGGTCCAGACCTTCTGGCCGTGGATCACGTAGTGGTCGCCATCGCGCACCGCGCGGGTTTTGAGCCGCGTGGTGTCCGAGCCCGTGGTGGGCTCGGTGACGCCAAAGGCCTGCAGACGCAGCTCGCCGCTGGCGATCTTGGGCAGATAGCGACGCTTCTGCTCCGGCGAGCCATGGCGAAGCAGCGTGCCCATGATGTACATCTGCGCGTGTGCGGCAGCGGCGCTGCAGCCCTCGGCATGGATTTCCTCGAGGATGATGGATGCTGCGCGAAGGGGAAGTCCCGCGCCGCCATATTCTTCGGGGATGAGCGCTGCGAGATAGCCCGCATCGGTCATCGCCTGAACAAACTCGGACGGGTAGGCTTCCTGTGCCTCCAGATCACGCCAATACTTGCCGGGAAAATCCTGGCAGATGCGGCGCACGCTCTCGCGGATGTCGGGATAGTCTTCACCGAGCGGAATGCTGACGCCTGCCTGGTCGGCGGCACTTGCCTGATGTGTGCTCATTGGTCGTTCTCCCTGAAATCACTTGCCCTTGAAGACGGGCTTTCGCTTTTCGTTGAAGGCGCGAATGCCTTCATAGCGGTCTTCGGTTTCCACCAGATGGTTGTAGGCCTCGACTTCAAACCGGTAGGCGGTCTTCAATTCCATCTGCAGGCCGAAGTGAATCGATTTCTTCGCCTGCCGAACCGATAGCGGTGCATTGCCGGCAATCGCCCGCGCGGTTTCAAGCGCTGCGGGCATCAAGTCTGCCGGTTCGCAGACGCGATTGACCAGCCCCCAGTCGGCCGCCTGCTGCGCGCTGAAAGGTTTGGCGGTGAGAATGATTTCCTTTGCGCGGCGCTCGCCCACGGCGCGGGGCAGGTTCTGTGTGCCGCCACCGCCCGGCATGATGCCGATCGACACTTCGGTGAGCGCAAAACGCGCAGTATTGGCCGCGTAGAGAAAATCGCAGGCGAGCGCGGTTTCGAGCCCGCCCGCATAGGCGTGGCCGTTGATGGCTGCGATGATGGGCACAGGCACCTCAACCAGTGTCCAGTAGGCGCGCTCGAAGAGTTCGTGTTGCGCCACCCACTGTTGCTTGGTCATGCCGTTGCGCTCTTTCAGATCGCCGCCTGCGCAGAAGATCTTGTCGCCTGTGCCAGTAAGGATCGCACAGCGTACGTCGCCCGCGTCATCGGTGAGCCTGCGCCACAGATCGAGCATGTCATGGCCCATCTGGGTGTTGATGGCGTTGGCAACCTCGGGGCGGTTCAGCCGTATGACGAGCACATGCGGCTCGACCATTTCGAGCGCGAGGGTGGCGTATGAGGGGAAGTTCATGCGGTGGGTCCTTGATGAGTGGGTCCGACTCGAGATTGAAAGGTGCACATGGCGGAGGATGCGAGGTACCGATGTTCGGAGTCAGTCAGCATCCCTGGCGATTCATGCGAGCCCGGAGCGTAGTTCGCGGAGGGGGTTATCTGTTCAGACGTTGAACCGGAAGTGCATGACATCCCCGTCACGCACCACATAGTCCTTCCCCTCCAGACGCATCTTGCCTTTGTCCTTTGCGCCGTTTTCGCCCTTGCAGGCGATGTACTCGTCGTAGGCGATGGTTTCGGCGCGAATGAAGCCGCGCTCGAAGTCGGTGTGGATCACGCCTGCGGCTTGCGGCGCGGTCGCACCCACGCGCACGGTCCAGGCACGCACCTCTTTTTCGCCAGCGGTGAAATAGGTTTGGAGACCCAGGAGCTTGAATGCTGCGCGGATCACGCGGTTCAACCCCGGCTCCTCCATGCCGATATCGGCAAGGAACACCATCTTGTCGTCATCGGACAGATCGGCGATTTCAGCCTCGATCGCAGCACACACGGGCACCACCACTGAGTTTTCGCTGGCAGCATGACGCATGACCGCTTCGAGGTGAGGATTATCGGCAAAGCCTCCCTCTTTCACGTTGGCCACATACATCGTGGGTTTGGCGGTGATGAGGCAAAGCGGCTTCAACACCGCCTTTTCCTCTTCATAGAGGTCGAGTGAGCGTACCGGCCTGGCTTCGTTCAGCACGGCCATGCATTTCTCGAGTGCCGCGACCAGGCGCTGCGCTTCCTTGTCGCCGCCGGCACGTGCCGCTTTCGAGTAGCGCACCAGCGCCTTGTCGACCGTGGCCAGATCGGCAAGCGCGAGCTCGGTGTTGATGATTTCGATATCGGAGAGCGGATCGATCTTGCCGCTCACATGAATCACATTGCTGTCTTCGAAGCAGCGCACCACATGCACGATGGCGTCGGTCTCGCGGATATTGGCGAGGAACTGGTTGCCCAGCCCTTCGCCCTTGGAGGCGCCCGCCACCAGCCCGGCAATGTCGACAAACTCGACCGTCGCGGGCAGTACCCGCTGGGGTTTGGCGATTTCAGCGAGCGCGGCAAGTCGTGGGTCGGGGACTTCGACAATGCCGACGTTGGGCTCGATCGTGCAGAAGGGGTAGTTTTCGGCAGCGATACCGGCCTTGGTCAGCGCATTGAACAGCGTGGACTTGCCGACATTGGGCAGGCCGACAATTCCGCATTTGAGGGACATGGCGATTCCTTCGGAGCTGCGCGCGGCGTGGGCGACGCGGCGGGGAGCGCCATTGTACTGACCCTGTTCAGTCCGCGAGTCGCGCAAGCACCCGCACGTGGAGCGGCCGCACGAAGGTGGCGCCGCCCGGGGCCATGAAAGGCTCAAAGGCGGCCCGCACCTCGGCCACTTTGGCGTCGTCCAGGCGATGGTCGGCATAGCTTGGCCGCATCTGTTTGGTCTCGAACGCCTCGAAGTTCGAGAAAGTGCTGGAGAGCCCGAAATGCCGCTCGGCGATCTGTTGCCACTTCCCGGTCTGGGCGATCGCCTGATCGAGCGCGCGCTGCGCGGCCGCGCGCACAACGCCCTCGTCGTTGAAGAGCCGGATCAGCGAATTGAAGGCACCCCCATAGACCGGCTCGGAGACATAGAAGAGACCGCCGGGCTTGACCACGCGCGCCACCTCGCCGATCGCCTGATCGATGAGGGAAAGCGGCACGTGATGAAGCGACTTCAGCATGATTGCCAGATCGAAGCTCGCATCGGCAAACGGAACGGCTTGCGCACCCGCCTCGATGAACTCGATACCGGGTTGCGGGTTTGCGAGGTTCTTGCGGTGCTGGACGGCATCGATCTCGAGGGCTGCGATCGAGCAGCGCGGAAACCGGGTCGCCAGCCGGCGCGCCAGGTCTGCCGGCCCACATCCGAGTTCGATGATGCGCTGGGCGTCAAGCCGCGCAATGGCGTGGAGTTCGTCAAGTTCGTCGGTGATCAGCGGAACGCGGTCGGGGTCGGCGGCGACTTTCATCGGGGCATCTCGGAATCGTAAGGTGACCGACGGTAGCGCCGTCCGGCCAGCGGGGTCAAGGCGCGGGTCCGCTCGCAACCGGGCGAGGCCGGGCAAAGCCCGACCGCGTCGAGTGTGGTCCGGTGGAGCGATACCCGCACCGATTGCGTCAACCGTCAACAATGCCTACTCTTCACCCCATCATGGCACCCACCCTGGAAGGCAAGCTCGTTGTCGCGATCTCCTCGCGCGCGGTGTTCGATTTCGAAGAGGAGAACCGTGTTTTCGAGGGCGGCGACGCGCAGGCCTACATGGCGCTGCAGCGCGACCGCCTCGAGCAGCCGGCCGCGCCGGGTGTCGCCCATGCGCTGGTCAAGAAACTGCTCGCCTTCGATCCGCTCGACTCCCCGCCCGAGCGGCGTCGGATCGAGGTGGTCGTCCTGTCGCGCAATGACCCCGTGAGCGGACTTCGCGTGTTCCGCTCTGCGCGCCACGAGGGCTTGCGGCTCGAACGCGGGGTGTTCACGAGTGGCCGCACCCCCTGGCCTTACCTGGTGCCGCTCGCGGCCAACCTGTTTCTTTCGGCCAACTCGGACGATGTACGGGCAGCGCTCGAGGCGGGTTTTCCGGCAGCGCGGGTGTTTCCGGAGTCGGTCAAGGCGTCCGAGTCGCATCCTGACGAGATTCGGATTGCCTTTGACGGCGATGCCGTGCTGTTTTCCGATGAATCGGAGCGGGTCTTTCAGGCCAGCGGGCTCGATGCCTTCCAGCGCCACGAGGCCGATCGCGCGGCCAACCCGTTGCCACCCGGTCCGTTCAAGCCGCTGCTTGAGGCGCTCCATCGGCTGCGCGGCGGCTCGGGCGCGCCCATGCGGATCCGAACCGCGCTGGTCACCGCCCGCAGTGCTCCCGCCCATGAGCGCGCGATCCGCACGCTGATGGCCTGGGGGGTGGGTGTTGACGAAGCGATGTTCCTGGGGGGGCTGGGCAAAGGGCCGTTCCTGAAGGAATTCGAGCCCGATTTCTTCTTTGACGACCAGACCGGACATGTGCAGCAGGCCGCGCGCTTCGGGCCTGCGGGGCATGTGCCAGTGGGTGTGGCCAACGAACGCTCCTGAGGCCGGCAGGCATCAGACAGCGGCGCGAGAGCGGTTCAGCCCTTGGGCTGGGTATGCAAGCGTTTCATGGCCTGCTCGAGTCGGCCCGCGAGCAGATCGGGAACACAGCCAAGCCCTGCGTCAATGGCCTGATCGATCCGAGCACGATCGTCGCGCGACGGCCGATGCAGCACGAAATCAATCACCGCCTGCTCGAGCTCCAGCGTGCGCGGATGGCCGATTCCGATCCGCATGCGCCAAAAGGCGGCCGAACCGAGTCGGGCAGTGATGTCCTTCAGACCGTTGTGACCTGCGTGACCGCCCCCCTGCTTGAGCTTGACGATGCCAGGCAGCAGGTCGAGTTCGTCATGAATCACCAGCACGGCTTCCGGTGGGATTCGATAGAAACCGGCCAACGCAGCAACCGCCTGCCCGGACCGATTCATGAAAGTAGTGGGTTTGACTAGATGAACGGGTTCGCCGCCCGCGCTGATGCGGGCGAGGTCACCAAAAAATTTGCTTTGACGGGCGAATGCTGCGCTGTGCGCGCGCGCGAGCGCGTCAAGGAACCAGAAGCCGGCATTGTGGCGCGTGTCGTCGTATTCGGCGCCGACATTGCCAAGCCCTGCGATCAGGCGGATACCGCTCATGGGAGGGACGCCTCGGGGTGCATCAGGGCTCCCCGAGGCGACGCAAGACCCGGATTACTTCTTGGCGGCGGGCTTGGCGGCCGGTGCAGCCTTGGCAGCGGGCGCCCCCTTGGCGGGCGCCGCAGGCGCAGCCGCCGTTCCAGCGGCGGGTGCCTCCTCCGCGCCCGGGATGGTGACCGTGGCCACCACGGGGTTTTCCTTCGCGCGCAGCACCGGCGAGACGCCTGCCGGGAACTGGATGTCACGGACGTGGAGCGGCTTGCCAGCCTCGATCGTGCTGAGGTCGACGTCAATGAAGCCCGGCAGATCCTTGGGCAGGCAGGTGATATCGATTTCGGTGAGCACGTGGCCTACGATGCCGCCAGATTGCTTGACCGCGGGCGAGGCTTCCTGGTTACGGAAGTGGAGCGGCACGCGCATGTGAATCGGGCGATCAGCCGACACGCGCTGGAAGTCGATATGCATGACCTGCTGGCGATAGGGATGCCACTGGATGTCCCGCAGCAGCACCTGTTCCGGCTTGCCGTCGAGTTCCATCTCCAGAATGGACGAGTGGAAGGTCTCGACGCGAAGCGCGTGATAAAGCGGGTTGTGTTCAATGGCAATCGACGTGGGCTCGTTGCTTCCGCCGTAGAGAATGCCGGGAACCTGATGACTGCGACGCAGGCGGCGGCTCGCACTCGATCCCTGCTCCTTGCGTGTGGTGGCGACGACTTTCATCGTGCACTCCTTTCAAATGCGAGCCTTGCGACTCGCTGAGCCCGGAACCCGCGACCAGGACACCGGGCGTTGCTGACACACCCGCAACAGATGTCGCGGGCACCTTGAAAAACCTGGACTTCAAAAACTCGGAAGACGGGGGTCAATCCACAAACAGCGACGACACCGAATCGGCGCGGTTGATGCGCAAAATGGTTTCGGCAAACAACTGCGCGCATGAGAGCACGCGGATCTTGCCGCAGGCGCGCGCCTCGGCAGACAGCGGGATGGTGTCGATCACGACCAGTTCATCGAGTGCCGGATCTTTGACCCGATCGACAGCCGCACCCGACAGCACCGGGTGCGTGCAATAGGCGAGCACCCGCTTTGCGCCGTGCTCCTTCAGTGCCGCCGCTGCCTTGACCAGCGTGTTGGCGGTGTCGACGATGTCATCCATGATGACGCAGGTGCGGTTCGACACATCGCCAATGATATTCATGACCTCGGATACATTGGCTTTGGGCCGGCGCTTGTCGATGATGGCCAGATCGGAGTCGATGCGCTTGGCAATGGCGCGCGCCCTGACCACGCCGCCCACATCGGGCGAAACCACCAGCAGATCATCGTAGGGCGACTTGTGCAGGTCGGCGAGCATGACGGGCGCTGCGTAAATGTTGTCCACCGGAATATCGAAAAACCCCTGGATCTGATCGGCATGCAGGTCCATGGTGAGGACGCGATCAACCCCTGCGATCTGCAGCATGTTGGCGACCACCTTGGCACTGATCGCTACCCGCGACGAGCGCACGCGCCGATCCTGACGCGCGTAGCCGAAATAGGGCAGCGCAGCCGTGATGCGGCCGGCCGATGCGCGCTTGAGCGCATCGACCATGATCATCACTTCCATGAGGTTGTCGTTGGTGGGTGCGCAGGTGGACTGAACCACGAATACGTCTTTGCCACGCACGTTCTCGAGGATTTCGACCATGGCCTCGCCGTCGGAGAAGCGGCCAACCGTGGCCTTGCCGAGTTTGAGGTGCAGATGGTGGGCGATGTCAGCGGCAAGCCTAGGGTTGGCATTGCCGGTGAACACCATCAGGCCTTCGGGCGACAGCGACTCCGCATGACGACGGTATCCTGAGAGCATCGAACCACCTGATTAATGCGCAGACGAAGTGCCGATTGGCTTTCTAGTGGCCGCCGGCACGGAAGGTTTGGCTGAGGAGGTAGGATTCGAACCTACGCATGCCGGAATCAAAATCCGGTGCCTTAACCAACTTGGCGACTCCCCAATGTGGTGATTCTGCCGAGACCCGCCCGGTTGCAGCGCAACCGGCTGAATCGAAGCCTTTCAGGCAAACGCCCAACTGCGAAGCGGATGCCGCACAACCGACCTGACCACATGGACGGAAGCGCCTTTGCAGAGCCTGTTGCCGGTATCCAGAAAACGGACGGCGGCAGCCAAATGATCTTCCGGAACCGGCAGAAAAACCGTGGAGCCCGACCCACTCATTCGGGTAAGCCCCGGATCAATCCCGACCGAACGGGCTGCATCACGAAGAAGCAAAAGGGACGCTGCAACCTTTGCTTCCAGCCGCGCGGCAACGGGCTCGAGATCGTTCCTTCCGAAAAAGACCGACTGGCCTCGCAAAAGACCGTCGATTTTGAGCGGTTTCGTATCGCGTGTCAAACCAGGATCCCCGAAAACCTGGGGTGTTGCCACCCCTACACCCGGAGCGATCAGGACATAGGCCCGTGCGGGTTGCGGGCAGGCGGTGAGCTCGTCGCCCACGCCCGTGGCGTAGGCGGTTTCACCGAAAATGAAGAACGGCACGTCGGCGCCCAGCTGCGCGCCGATCGGGGCAAGCTGCTCTGGGGTGAGCCCGAGCGCCCACAACCGATTGAGCCCCATGAGCACGGTGGCCGCGTCGGAACTCCCGCCGCCCAGGCCGCCGCCGATGGGGATCCGCTTTTCAAGTTCAATTTCAACGCCCAGCGAACACCGGGTCTGTCGCGCGAGCAGATGCGCGGCGCGCGCTGTGAGGTCGGTGTCGGGATTGATGCCGGGAAGCGTCCCCAGCCGCCTGATCACGCCATCGTTCCGTGCGCGCAGATGGATCCGGTCGTCCAGGTCAACCATCTCGAAGACGGTCTCAAGCAGGTGATAGCCATCGGCCCGGCGGCCGGTCACATGGAGGAACAGGTTCAGCTTCGCCGGCGCTGGCAGATGGCGAATTTCGGTGATCATGAGGCGGCGTCCACGATCAGCCGCAGCCGCAGTCGGCGATCGGCGGCAACACCCGCCGCAGGCCATGACAGCTGAAGCGTACGAACCGAGCGACCGTCGAGCCAGTTTTCGACCCGCAGTTCCCAGCCGGCCTCGTGACCCGCCCAGCTTTGTCCGGGGCCTGCCTGACCGGCGGGTCCGAACTGGCCCTGCAGCCAGGCGGGCAGCCGCAACACCGGTACGCGCCAGCCGAACAGCTGTTCGGTGAGGGATTCGACCGACGTCGCCTGGTAGTGGCGTCCCTGATGATCGGTGAGCCGTGCGCCCTGATGGTCGACCTGCGCCTGCGCGATCGTCTGACCGATGGGGGTGGACAGTTCGAGAAGCGTTTTACCGTCGCGTTGGGAGAGCCGGAAACGGCCGCTTGCGTTCTGCGTCTCACCCGGCGTACCTGGCTGAGTGTAGAGCGCGGAGAACCTGCCGGTCCATTCGCTGGGCGTGGGGCCGGGCGTGGGATCGGGCGGCGTCGCATCGGGCGCCAGCGCGGCGCAGCCACCGAGCGCAAGCATGGCAACAAGCGCCGCCACTGCGCCGCGACGAGGGGGGGCTGCAGTGGCGAGCGCAGCCGCCGCCGCCGCCGCATCGAAGGCCCCCCGGGCCGTGTTCATAGGGTGATGTTGAGTCGAACGAGTGTCTCGCGGAGCACTTCATTGGCAGGTTCGCGTTCACGCGCGTCGCGCCACAGCTGCCTTGCCTCGTCCTGCATGCCTGCCTGCCACAGGACCTCGCCCAGATGCACGCCGATTTCGACGTCTGCGCGGAGCGCGAACGCCTTGCGCAGATAGCGAATCGCGCCCTCGAGATCGCCGCGCCGGAACAGCACCCAGCCCATGCTGTCCAGGATGTGTGCATCGTCGGGCGCAAGCTCAAGCGCTTTTTCGATCAGGCGCTGCGCTTCGTCCAGCCGCAGGTTGCGATCGGCGAGTGTGTAGCCAAGGGCGTTGTAGGCATGGGCATGATCGGGTTTCACCTCGATCAGCTTCCGAAGGCTTGCCTCGAGCAGGTCGAGCCGGTTGACCTTTTCAGCGGCCATCGCGTGGTCATAGAGCAGGTCGGTGTCGTCGGGTTGGCGCTTGAGCGCGTCGTCGAGCACTTTGAAGGCATCTGCGTATCGACCGGCCTCGCGGAGCACCTGCGCCTCGACCGCGATAAGGCGGGCGCGGGCACGCGGGTCGTCAGGGATGTCTTCGCGAAGCACGGATAGCGCTTCGTCGATTCGTTTGAGCCGCCCGAGGATGAGTGCCCGACGGACGCGCGCGGTGTCGACCTGCTCGCCGGAATCGATCTTGGCATACCAGCCGATTGCGTCTTCGAAGCGCTTTTCCTCCTCGGCGATCTGACCGAGGAACAGCATGGCAATGGCGTTGTCGCGGGCGATCTCCGCTGGCAGGTCGAGATAGCGCTGAAGGTAGCTCTGGGCAAGGCTGCTTTGGCCCGCCTGCGCCGCCACCTGGGCGAGTGAAAACAGGATCACCGGATTGGTGGGGTCGAGCGCGAGCGCAGCTTCGAACTGGGCGCGCGCATCATCGGCGCGGCCCGCCTGGGAGAGGAGACGCGCGAGCGTGAACCGCGCCTCCAGCGAGCGCGGCTCGCGCGCAAGAAACCGCTCGAGGAGCGCGATCGCGCTGTTCAGTCCGCCCGGCGCGCGCGCGCTGTAGCGCGCGGCCATGACCGCTGTGTTTTCATCATCAGGCGAGAGCCGATACGCCTCGGCGGCTTCGGCTGCAGCGCGTTCATGGGCCTCGGCCGCAGAGGCGATCGCTGCGAGCGCAAGCCGAGCCGCCGCAACCGCCTGATCGGGGGCGGCCAGGCGTTCGAGAAGCGCAAGCGCCTGCTTCTTGTCGGGCGCCCGGAGGAGCGCCGCCTGCAGGCTTTCATAGGTCTGCGACAAGGTGCCATCGCGGCGGGCGCGTTCGAGCCGGGTACGCAGGGCGGGCTCGGCTGTGGAGAGCGCGCCGGTGCTGAGCTGCAACGCATCGACTGTTTGCGCGGCGAGCCTCGATGCCGGTTCGATCTCCAGCCACAGGCGCGCCGCGGTGAGCGCCCGGTCGGGTGCGCGCGCAGCGAGCGCGAGTTCGGTTGCGCGCTGCGCGAGTCGGGGGTCGCGGGTGCGCCGCGCAAGTGCCAGGTAAGTGGCGGCAGAGCTTCCGACCTCGCCACGCTGGGCGGCGATCTCGGCTGCCAGCACCTGGAACAGGATCTGCGGCGAGAGATCGATCTCGGGAAGCGCGCGCGCGGCGGCGGCGCTGGCCGGTGCCTGATCGGCAGGCGCCTGCGCGACCGCAAGCCCTGCCGCCCCTGCGAGAAGGGCCGCGGGCAGGAAGCGAACCATCAGCGAGCCGAGCCGTCGGCCGGGTGAATTCATGGGTGTGAGGGGACAGGCGATTGAAGGATAGGGGGCCGCAATACCCGTTTCGGGCACAGCCATCATGCCCGGATGGTAGGTTCAATTACACTGGCTCGCAAGCAAGGACCCCAACCGACCCTGTCAATGCCTGAATTGCCTGAAGTGGAAGTTGTGCGCCGTGGTCTTGGACCGCAGGTGTGCGGAGCGACAGTGCGCGCCGCGCAGGTCCGCGAAGCGCGGCTGCGCTGGCCGGTGCCGGTTGATCTTGAAGCAAGGCTCGCGGGTCGCACCGTGCTGGCGGTTGAGCGGCGAGGGAAGTACCTGCTGCTCGATGTCGGCAACGGCACCCTGATCGTGCACCTGGGCATGTCCGGAACGCTGCGCTGGTTTTCGCAGGCCCCTCCCCTCATCGCGCACGATCACGTCGATATCGTGACTGACCGCGGAGTGCTGCGCTACAACGACCCCCGACGCTTTGGCGCCATGCTGTGGCATGACGCATCCGACGGTCCGGTCGTGGCCCACAGCCTTCTCGCAAACCTGGGTATCGAGCCGTTCGATGCGCGTTTCGATGGCGCCTGGCTCTACCGCGCATCGCGCGGTCGGCGCGTATCGGTCAAGCAATGGCTGCTTGCCGGGCACTGCGTGGTGGGCGTAGGTAACATCTATGCGTCGGAAAGCCTGTTTCGCGCCGGTATCCGACCGACGGTCGCCGCGGCCCGGCTGTCGCGTGCCCGCTGCGATCTTCTGGCGCAGGCGATCCGAGCAACGCTCGCCGAGGCAATCGAACGGGGTGGCAGCAGTCTGCGCGATTTCGTTGGGTCAGACGGCAGCGGTGGCTATTTTCAGCTCGACTGCGGCGTCTACGGCCGTGCGGGCGAACCCTGCAGGGTGTGCGCTGCGCCGGTGAAGCTCATTCGCCAGCAGCAGCGCGCCACCTACTTCTGCGCGACTTGCCAGCCGCGCTAGGCCAGGCAGAACCCTCAGCCGATGACAGCCAGGCACGCTTTTGCCGCAGCGATCGTTCGCTGGCAGGCGCAATCCGGGCGGCACGACCTTCCCTGGCAGGGCACTCGCGACCCTTATCGCATCTGGCTCTCTGAGGTGATGTTGCAGCAGACGCAGGTGCGCACCGTCATTCCCTATTACCGCCGGTTTCTTGACTGCTTTCCCGACGTGGCTGCGCTCGCCGCGGCGCCTGTCGAGCGGGTGATGGAACTCTGGAGCGGGCTCGGTTACTACAGCCGGGCGCGCAATCTGCACCGCTGCGCGCAGAGCGTGGTGCGGCAGCACGGTGGGCGCTTTCCCGACTCGGCTGCAGCGCTTGCCGAACTGCCCGGGATCGGACCCTCCACGGCTGCGGCGATCGCCGCGTTTGCGTTCGGCGAGCGCTCGGCGATTCTCGATGGCAACGTGAAACGCGTGCTCTGCCGGCATTTCGGGGTGGCGGGCTGGCCCGGCGAACGGCGGGTTGAGCAGATGCTCTGGGCAATCGCGCAGCGTGAACTGCCCGAGCGCGATATCGAGCGCTACACCCAGGGCCTCATGGACCTGGGGGCGCAGACCTGTATGCGCTCGCGCCCCCTTTGCGACAGTTGCCCGGTGGCGGCGAGCTGCGTCGCGCGGATCGAGGGCCGTCAGTCTTCGTTGCCGACGGCACGGCCGCCCCGCGCGACGCCGGTTCGCGAGGCGGGTTGGCTGGTGATTCTGGATCAGGATGCGGTGCTCCTTGAGCGCCGCCCGCCTGCCGGCATCTGGGGTGGACTCCTCAGCTTTCCCGAGGTCGCCCCGGGCGAGCGCGAGCGCGCAGCCGAGGCCGCTGCAGCGCGCTTCGGTGTTGCGCCCTTGCGGGTAACGGCGCTCGCCCCGGTGCACCACGCATTCACGCATTTTCGCCTGATCGCATACCCGATGCTGATCGAGGTTGGACGCGGCGGTGCGCTAGCCGCCGAGTCGCAGATGCACTGGATTGCGCGGGCCACGGCGGGGCAGCAGGCATTGCCGCAGCCTGTGCGCGGCCTGCTCGAACAGCTGTCGTTTCCTGCTGGCCCTGTTCCGGCCCTGCGCAAGCGGCACGACCTGACCGACGGCGGGTAGTACGCCTCAGATCACCTGTTCGCGCTGCAGCACTTCATGGATCAGTGCGAGTCGGCGAAGGGGATCGGTGAGCGCCATCAGCATCTGCCGCGATGGCATCGAGAGTGGCAGAAGTTCGGCCAGCCGGTTGGCGATCCAGCCCGCGGAGTCCGGTGCATAGGGCTCGGCGAGGATGCGGCGAGCCGGCTCCGGTTCGCGGGCGCAGATGTCGTCGATCACGCGACGAATCAGGATCGAGCAGGCGGCGAGTTCCCCGGGAACCGGGACTTCGGGATCGTCTTCGATCAACTCGACCGTGGCGCGGATCAGTCCGTTGGCCTCCACGCTTCGCTCGATCATGGTGAAGCGGGAAGTGCCCACTGTGCGCAGTTGCAGCACACCCGGCTCGGTCATGTCCCAGTCGGCGATATGCGCCATACAGCCGGTTGATTCATGATCGGCAGGCGTACCGACTTCCCGGCCCTGCGTGATCAGGCACACGCCGAACGGGTGCGATCGGTTCATGCATTCGCGCACCATGTCCATGTAGCGCACCTCGAAGATGCGCAGCGGCAGCACCCCGCCGGGAAAGAGTACGGTGCCGAGCGGAAAAATGGGTAGCTGCAGCGGGCTTGCGCTCATCGGTGCGCGCCTGCGGCCTGCTCGCGCATGGCGACCCCGCGGTGCCGGACCAGCACCTGTTCACGGTTGCGAAAATGGGCGGCGAGTTGCTCGACGCAGTACACCGAGCGGTGCTGACCGCCGGTGCAGCCCACCGCCACGGTGAGGTAGCTACGGTTCTCGAGGATGTAGTGCGGCAGCCAGTTCTCGAGAAAACGCGTGACATCGCCCACCATCTGCTGCACGGCCGAGATGCCGTCGAGGTAAGTGGCCACCGGGCGGTCCAGGCCGGTGAGCGGACGCAGCTCCGGCACGTAGAACGGATTGGGCAGGCATCGCACATCGAACACCAGATCAGCGTCAAGGGGCACGCCGGTTTTGTACGCAAAGGATTCGAACAGCAGGGTGAGTGCTGCGCGGTTGGAGCCAACCACGTCGCGTACCCAGGTGCGCAAAACGTTCGGATGCAGGTCGCTGGTGTCGATGGAGATGCCCAGGCCCTCGAGCTCGGACAGCAGTTCGCGCTCGTGCGCGATCGATTCGGTAAGCGTGGGCACCGCCGCGCCAGGGCTTGCCGATGACAATGGGTGGCGTCGTCGGGTTTCCGAGTAACGCTGGATCAGGGTGTCGTTGCGCGCATCGAGAAACAGTACCTTCACGTCGTGGCCGTAACGGCTCAGTCCGTGGGCGAGCGATGGCAGCTCGGCGAGTTCGCGCCCGCCGCGCGAGTCGATGGCCACCGCGACCCGCTCGGCGCCCTGGTCGCTGAGGTGCCCGATCACCTCCTGAAGAAAGCGGACCGGCAGATTGTCGATACAGAAAAAGCCGTCATCTTCAAGCACCCGCAGGGCGATCGATTTGCCGGAACCGGAAATGCCGGTGATCAGAATGACACGCATGGGTCGATCTTACTCGAGCGCGGTGTGCCCTAGCGTCAAGCACCTAGCCGCCGCCGGTTTCGATCATCTGGCGCTGGCGTTCAACGAAGTCGCCCATGGTGTCGAAGCCGCGCAGCTGCAGCACGGTGCTTCGCACCGCGGCCTCGGTCAGCACCGCGAGGTTGCGACCTGCCGCCACTGGAATCACGACCTTTCGAATGGGCACGCCCAGCACTTCCTGAGTGAGCGCTTCGAGCGGCAGTCGCTGGTATTCGTTCTCCATGGTGCTGCGTCGAACCAGATGAACGATGAGCTTGAGCTTCATCTTCGGCCGCACCGCGGTTTCGCCGAAGATGGTCCTGATGTCAAGCAGGCCCAACCCCCTCACTTCCAGCAGATTGCGAAGAAGCGGCGGGCAGCGACCCTCCACGGTGTGCGGTGCGATGCGACTCAGATCGACCACATCATCGGCCACCAGTCCGTGGCCGCGGCTCACCAGTTCGAGCGCGAGCTCGCTCTTGCCCAGCCCGGATTCACCCGAGATCAGGACCCCCATGCCGAGCACATCCATCAGCACGCCGTGCATCTGGCAGGTTTCTGCGGCGGCCTTGCCCAGGTAGTGTCGCAGCGTGTCGATGACGCGCGCCGCGGAGAGCGGGCTCGCGATCAGTGGCATTCGATCGCGCGTGGCCGACTCGATCAGCGCGCCCGGCGGCTGCAAGCCGTCGGCGACGATGACAGCGGGCGGATGACCAGCGACCAGGTCGGTGAGGATGCCCTGCTGGCGCGCCGGGTCGTGGCGCAGAAAGAAGTCAAGCTCCGGCTGACCGAAGACATGGATGCGATTGGGGTGGATCAGGTTCAGGTGGCCGATCAGATCGGCTGGCTCGGCCGCGGTGTGCGCCACCTCCCGCGCCTCGCCCGGTCGGCCAGCCACCCAGGCGAGACCGAGCTCTTCCGCGTTGGCGGCGAACAGATCGGCAACGGTGACGCTCATCGCGGCGCTCCAGAATTTGGATGGTGCGTGAGCTTAGCGGCTCGGGGCGCGCCCGAACTCAGGCTGCCGGGCGGCAGGGCTCCCACACCGCCAGTGCCTCATAGAGGCGCTGGCAATTGGGCTCGCAGTTCATCTGACTGCGCATTGCCGGATCGGAGAGCAGTTCAGCCACTTCGGACAGAATTTCCAGATGCTCTTCGGTGGCGTGCTCAGGCACCAGCAGAAACACCAGCAGCGAGACCGGCTGCCCGTCGGGTGCGTCAAATGCGATGGGGTCGGTGAGCCGCACCACGGCTGCGCGCGCCTCGCGCAGGCCCTTGATGCGCCCGTGCGGAATGGCGACCCCTTCGCCGAGTCCGGTCGAACCCAGACGCTCGCGTGCAAACAGCGAGTCGAACACCCGGCTGCGCTCGATGCCGTGGAGGTTTTCGAACAGCAAACCGATCTGCTCGAAAAGACGCTTCTTGCTGGTTACTGACATGCCGACCACGACATTGGTCGGAGCAAGCAACCGGTTCAGTCGACTCATGGAGTTTGACTCCGCACCCTGTCGCGAGGACTGCCGGCAGGGTCGCTCGATCGGATCGAAGGCGAATCCGGTGGAAAAAGTGCTGCGAGTATACAAGCGTCCGGGATTCCCGACGAGCGATCTTGCTGCACCGCAACAACGCCCGATGTTGCGGTGCGCCAACGTGCGTGATGTGCGCCCTCCGTTGTATTAGGCCAACAATCGCACCAAACCCAGCCCAGCGGGCCAGGGTCAGAGCGATTTCCGCAGGGCGACCGGCGCGATGCGTAACGACTCCCGGTATTTGGCGACGGTGCGGCGCGCCACGACGATTCCCTGCTCGCCCAGCATGTCGGCGATCTGGCTGTCGGAGAGCGGGCGGCGCGCATCTTCGGCGCCGATCAACTGCTTGATCAGCGCGCGGATCGCGGTGCTCGAAGCGGCGCCCCCGGTGTCGGTGGCAACGTGGCTACCGAAGAAGTACTTGAGCTCGAATGTGCCGTTGGGTGTGAGCATGTACTTCTGTGTGGTGACCCGTGAAATCGTGGATTCGTGTAAATCCAGTGTGTCGGCAATTTCCCGCAGAACCAGCGGTCGCATGGCCACTGCACCGTGTGAGAAGAAGCCGCGCTGGCGTTCCACGATCGCCTGCGAGACTCTCAGGATGGTGTCAAAACGCTGAGCGATATTCTTGATCAGCCAGCGGGCTTCCTGGAGCGGGCCGGACAGGTTGCCCGAAGCGCTGCCGCGATTGCGGCGCAGGATGTCGGCGTACATGTCGTTCACGCGCAGCTTGGGCATCACATCGGGATTGAGCGCTGCGGTCCAGCCGGCCCGCGTTCGGCGAACGATCACATCGGGCACCACGTAGCCGGCGTCATCCGATCCGAAGCGGGCGCCGGGCCTGGGCTCCAGGCTGCGGATCAGCGCGTGCGCCTGCCGCAGGCGGTCTTCGTCGCACTGCAACACGCGTCGCAGACGAACAAAATCACGCGCTGCGAGCAGCTCCAGATGGTCGACCACGATCGCCCGGGCGATCGCCATCACTGCAGGGTCATCGTGGTCGACCTGGGCAAGCTGCAGCAGCAGGCATTCCCGCAGACTGCGCGCGGCCACGCCCGGCGGGTCAAAGCTTTGCAGCAGCTTGAGCGCGGCCGCGACTTCGTCCGGATCGATTTCGAGCTCGGCAGGCAGCGCCTCCCGGAATTCGTCCAGACTGGTGTTGAGCATGCCGTCGCGATCGAGTTCGTCGATCAGGAGCTCGATCAGCGCGCGGTCGCGGCGCTCGAGGCGGGTGGCGGCGAGCTGCTCGCGCAGGTGCTCAACCAGCGAGACGCTGGCGCCCGCCAGCTGCGGGTATTCGCGCTCGTCGTCGTCATCGTTTTGCGAGCGCGAGCCGCTGTCGTGTCCCCAGTCGGCAGGCGCGTCATCGCCATCCGGGTTGCTGCCTTCCGAGTCGTTACCTGATTCCCGATCGCCGTCGTCGTTGCGCTGGGCGGTTTCGGCGGGCGTGCCGCCCAGGTCAGCGAGTCCCTGCGGAAGCGGTGGGTCAAGCGTGCCGTTGGCCGAGATGCTCACGCACTCGCCGAGCGGATCGTCATCGCGTTCCAGCAGCGGGTTCTCGGCCAGCATCTGCTCGATCTCCTGGTTCAGCTCGAGCGTGGAGAGCTGCAGCAGCCTGATGGACTGCTGCAGCTGCGGGGTGAGGGCGAGCTGCTGACTGAGCTTGAACTGGAGGGCGGTTTTCATCAGGGCCTGGTTTTGCGCAACCCACCCGCGGCCGCGCTACATCGAAAAATGTTCACCAAGGTAGTAGCGCCGCACGTCGTCATTTTCAACGACTTCATCGGGGCGCCCGAAAGCAAGAACGGTACCATCCCTAATGATATAAGCCCTGTCGCAGATGCCAAGCGTTTCTCGAACGTTGTGGTCTGTGATCAACACTCCGATGCCACGGTCCTTGAGAAAACGAACGATTCGCTGGATCTCGAGGACGGCGATGGGGTCGACGCCTGCAAACGGCTCGTCCAGCAGGATAAACCGGGGGGAATTCGCCAACGCCCGGGCGATTTCCACCCGACGGCGCTCGCCTCCCGAGAGAGACATCGCCGGATTGGAACGAATATGCCCGATCTGCAGTTCATCGATCAGGCGATCGAGCCGCGCACGGATCTCGGCTTTGTCGAGTGGCGCGCCCGCGGCATCACGCTGCAGCTCGAGCACCGCGGTGATGTTCTCCTCGACGGTGAGCTTGCGGAATACCGACGCTTCCTGCGGCAGGTAAGCAAGCCCCAGGCGGGCGCGGCGATGGATGGGGAGCCTTCCGATTGGCTGGTCATCCAGCGTGATGCTGCCGCCGTCGCATGGCACCAGGCCCACGATCATGTAAAAACAGGTGGTCTTGCCGGCGCCGTTAGGCCCCAGCAGCCCCACCACCTGACCGCTTGCGACCTCGACCGACACATCGCGGACCACCTTGCGCCCGTGATAGGCCTTCATCAGCTGGGTGGCAACGAGCCGACTGCTGGCGGGCGCTGTGCTCACCGTGTGGCTCAGCGTCCGGGCGGCGAGTTGCCCAGCGACTCGGCCGGGCGAAGCTGGGCGGGCGGCGAGGCAGGCGTTCCGCCGGTTGCCGGCCGCGCTCCGGAGGTGGGCGATCCGGCGCCGGGCGCGGGCGTTGGCGTGCTCCCACCCGCATCCGGGCCGCCGCTTCGCCGCGGCTGAATCACCATGCGGACGCGGTCGCTGCCGAGCGCGCCCGGGGCGCGGCCCTCGACGGTGTAGAACTCGGCGCTGCTCTGATAGATGATTCGCGCGCCATGCACTTCATCCTGCACCTGCTCGCGCTCGAGCCGGCGCAGCGAGGCCTGGCTGGTGAGCGTGACCGTCTCGGCCTTGCCGTCGTAGTCTATGACCAGGCCATAACCCTCGACGAACTCCTCGAGTGCCTCGCGCTTCTGCCGGAAACTTGCAGGCTGTCCCTCGGCGCGGCCGTATTGAAAGCCCTCGGTGTCTTCACGCACGACCATCCGGTCGGAGCGGATCACGATGGTGCCTTTGGTGAGGATCACGCGACCGATAAACGTGCTGATACGACGCGCGTCGTCATACTCCATCCGGTCAGACTCGATCTGGACCGGCTTGTCTCGGTCGGCCTTCTCGGCGTGCGCGCTCGGAGAGAAGGCGACCAGACCGGCCGCAAGCGGCGCACCTGCTTTGCGCAGCCAAACTCCCCGGCCGACCCCGGTGTGGCGCATCATGACTGCACGAAGAAGATGAAGAAGGTAATGCACGCGTTGACGGGGCTCAGGGGTTGCGTCGCTCGGACACCCAGACGCCCCGGGCCTCGGCATCGACGCGTAGCGTTCGGGCGCGATTATTGAATTCCATACCGGTACCGGTCAAGGTTGACTGGCCACGTGTGACCACCACCGGACGATCGGTGATCGCAACCTCGCGGTCGGAAAACACCCTGGCGAATTCGGTGCGGATCTGCATGGGGGGGTCGATGGCGGTTCCGGGACGGTCGAGTTGCACCGAGCCTTCAAGGATGGTCTCCTGGCTTTCGCGCACCGACTGTCCTCGAAGTGCGGTCACCGTCACGCGCGGCTGCGCCGGGTCAAGCGAGACCATGGTGGGCCGGGTGTAGCGGGTGGTGTCTGAGCTGCGAAAGTGCTCCATGCGATCGGCACTCATCCGGAACGCGGGCTCGCCCCGGTCGTTCAGGCGCAGCAGCAACACATTCTCGCCAAAGGCATCGGCGATGTCGGTGGTGTCCTGCACCAGACCCGGCATTACAAAACGCTGGGCGATCTCGGCCAGGTAGTAGGAACCCGCTGCGAGCATGAGCAAAAGCCCGATCGATACCGCGGCTGCCAACCGGTCGTAAAAGCGCGGATTCATGCCGGGTGCGACGGGCCTGGTCCGATTCGCCGGGCCAGTGCGGCCTCGAGCGCACCGCGACTGTCCAGAATGAATTCGGCCAGATCACGAATCGCCCCGGCACCGCCCGGGCGGGTTGACACCCAGTGCGCGCGGGCACGAACCGCCGGTTCGGCATCGGCCACTGCGGCGGCGAATCCGGCGGCCATCATCGCGGGAAGGTCGGTCCAGTCGTCGCCCGCGAAGCCCACCTGGTCGCGCGCCAGACCGAGTTCCGCGCACAGGGAATCGAGCGCTGCGAGTTTGTCGCGGGCGCCCTGGATCACCGTGGTGATGCCAAGTTCGGCTGCGCGATGTTCGACGATGGCCGAGCGGCGCGCCGTGATGATCGCCAGCCGCAGCCCAGCTTCGCGCAGCAGGGTGAGGCCAAAACCGTCACGGACGCTGAACGCCTTCATGGCTTCGCCCTGCGGGCCGATATAGATGTGGCCGTCGGTGAGTGTGCCGTCCACGTCGAGCGCAAGCGCCTGGATGGCGGCCGCTCGGGCCCGGATATCGGGAAGGGTGGCCGCCATTAGAAAACCTTGGCCGACAAAAGGTCGTGAATGTGGATTGCGCCCACCATCCGCTGATCGGTGTCGGTCACGGGCAGCGCGCTGATGCGCCGCTCGTCCATCAGTCGCACGGCTTCAGCGGCGAGTGCCTGCGGGCCGATGGTGACCGCGCCCGGTGTCATCGCGTCCTCGATCCGCATGGACTGGATGTCGGCGCCGCGCTCGAGCACCCGGCGCAGGTCGCCGTCGGTGAAGACGCCTGCGAGCGTGCCATCGGCGCGTTCGACTGCGGTCATGCCCATGCGCTTGCGGGTGACCTCGAGAATGGCCTCGGTAAGCCGCGCGCCGAGCTGGACCCTGGGCAGGGCGGGGTCGCGGCGCATCACGTCGTCGACCAGCGTGAGGAGCTTTCGGCCCAGGGCGCCACCCGGGTGCGAGCGGGCAAAGTCATCCGGCCCGAAGCCGCGCGCATCGAGAAGCGCGACGGCCAGGGCATCACCCAGCGCAAGCGCCGCCGTGGTGCTGGCAGTGGGCGCAAGATTGAGCGGACAGGCCTCGCGATCGACCGCGGCATCGAGATGCACATCGGCGAGCCTTGCGAGTGGCGAATCGACGCGTCCCGTGATCGCGATCAGTCGTGTGCCCTGGCGGCGCGCGATCGGCATGATGCGGGCGAGCTCTTCGGTGGCCCCTGAGTTGGAGACCGCCACCAGCACATCGTCCTGCGTGACCATGCCGAGATCGCCGTGGCTCGCCTCGGCGGGGTGAAGGAAAAACGCTGGCGTGCCGGTTGAGGCAAGCGTTGCGGCGATTTTCCGAGCGACATGGCCGGACTTGCCGATGCCACTCACCACCACCCGGCCGTTACAAGCGAGGATCATCTGGCACGCCTCGACAAAGGGCGTGCCGATTCGCTGCGACAGCGCATCGACCGCTTCGGCCTCAATACGAAGCACTTCGACCGCACGCAGGATCAGGCGGTCGGCGCTCGCTACAATGGATCGGGAATTCACCCCGCCGAGTATATGCTCTCCGGTCTCGAACTTGCCCTGATCCTGCTTGCCGCGGCCACGCTCATCGTGGTGCCGCTGCGTCGTTTCGGCGTGCCGCCGCTCATTGCCTACCTTGCGGTCGGGGTCGTGATCGGTCCGCATGCGGCGGGGCTTACCGAGGGCGAAGGCACGCTGCATGCGGCGGCGGAGCTGGGCGTGGTGTTTCTCATGTTTTCGCTCGGACTCGAGTTCAACTTTGCCAAGCTCAAGGCGATGCGCGGCTTTGTTTTCGGGCTTGGCGGTGCGCAGGTCGGGTTGACGGCGTTTGTGCTGATGGCGCTCCTGGTGCTGCTGCCATCGGTCTGGGCGCAGTGGCTGCTGCCGGGGCTCGACTGGCGGATGGTACTGGTGGTGGCCTCGGCCACGGCGATGTCCTCCACCGCGCTGGTTACCAAGTTTCTGGTGGACCGGCGCGAACTTGAAACCGAGCACGGCCGGCGGGTGTTCAGCGTGCTTTTGTTTCAGGACCTCGCGGTCATTCCGCTGCTGGTGGTGATTCCGGCGCTGTCGGAGGGCACTGACGGACTCGCTGCGGCGCTGGGGGTTGC
>Ga0078894_10000750_pt1 | contig 23175 bp, 13 predicted proteins | sample LauGreSu1BDMLBSD_2_FD_67506 | JGI IMG/M metagenome (GOLD analysis project Ga0078894, IMG submission 67506) | Freshwater lake microbial communities from Lake Michigan, USA - Su13.BD.MLB.SD (version 4) (version 4) | ecosystem: Environmental > Aquatic > Freshwater > Lake | place: Lake Michigan... | reverse complement strand
AATTTCTCATTGATAAAGCCATCGAACAGAACCATCTGACCGTTGGCGCATTGGATACGGTAGAGCAGGAGGGAAAATTTGACAAACTTGGGGGCGCGAAGGTTGTATTGGATCCAGATGGCGGGAACGAGGGTATCGGGGGCTAGGACGGCGCCGCGGCCATGGATAATTTCGATGTTCACAACACCGGAGAGGGGGTTGGGCTGCAGCAGTCTCACGGCGAAATCGCTAGGCATTTTTTGGGTGAGTTTGCAGATGCGGTTGAGGCCGGCATAAATCACGGTGCCCATGCTGCTGAATCGGGGTCGTTTTGTGAATCGCGCAAATTCGGTATGGTTGAGGTGGTTATCGCCAACGAGGTGATAGTATTTGCCTTCTTTGATTGCTTGGATTTCACCGAAAAAGGGGCGGAGGTCATCGATGCCACCGAGGTGTTTGAGGTTTAGGATTTGTTCCATGGGGTTTTTCTTCAGCGTTTTTTACAGTTAATGCAAAACCACCAATTTGGAAATGGTTTTAACCGCATTTCCCTTCTCTAATTGTACCCAATAAATGCCTTCATCCCAAGTCTTGGTTGAAATGGTTTCATTTGCACGCCCTTTGAATTGTAATAGCCCATAGGCATTATAGATTCGAATTTCACTGCTCGTAGAAGGTCGAATAACAACCTCATCCAATGTAGGATTTGGGAAAACAACATATTCACCTGTGTCTTTATAAATACGAACCAATTGGGGCGTTGACTCACTCCAAACGCCCTCACATCTTTCAACGCGCAACCGAACTTTGCATTGATCCAAAGTGATAGATACTTTGGGAATCACCAGCCGAATTAAATTGGTATCGGTTTGAGTTGAAAAAGCGTTATCTAAAACCGCCTTTAGCGGCAACCACTGCGTAGAATCTTTATATTGAATCTGCCACTCGTAAGGCAAATAAAAATCACAACTGGCGTAGTCCATGTGCAATGGGTCGTCAATCTGATGATAGCCCGATGTTGTGGGCACACCCAATTTCAATTTTTCCCCCTCTACCGCCGCTGCCACAGTATTGCCCGCCAGCAATTGTGTGCCAAAGCAGCTGTAGTAACCCGTATCCGAATCTGCCAACTTGCTTTTGGATGTACACACCCCCGTCACAGTCAACAGTTCCACAGAACTCACCACCCTAGCGGGTGACCAACAGGGAATGCTAGAATGCCTGACCACTAGCATCGAATCGCTGCTCACACATTCCTTTTTGCCATTACAAGGATGTAGCGATCCCCTCGGCCCTACCATTTCAAATTGACCACCGTATGAGATAGACCAATTCTTAAGGCCGCCGCTTGGCAAACCCTTTGAACGCAAAGTAGAGGTTGTTCCATAACTATACCATTTAGTGCCATCCAAATCAGCCTCATAAATGATTTTGACGCGATAGGAAGATAGCATTGTATCACTGAAACAGCCCGTAATCGTGTCTTTGTATTTACCCACCCATAAAAAACTACCCATGGGATCATTGGTTTCACTGGATGTAAGTTGAGGCAAGCCATGATTCATCCAAGTATTTTGTGTTAAACGTCGCCAATACAAGCGATGATTGAGCTGGGTCTCTGCCCAGGTATGGTTGAAGCCCAGGTTGCTAGGACAGTCAAACCAATCTTTGGAGACGGGCGAGGCGGGGCGGGGTCGAACATATACAGAGAACTGACCGGCTTTGCCGATACACCCATTGATCGTATCCATCCAACGAACATATCGGGTGTTCCAACCCTGTAGCAATCCTTGCCAAACCTTAGCCGGTGCGATGGCTTCCGTTAGACGTGTATTGTTGGGTGTAGACCAATACCGGGCCGATAACGAGGGAAACGGGGATAACATATTGTGTGTAGGAGAAACACCGGCACAAAGGGTATCTGACCAAGTCTGGGGTGTAACTACCTGATCACAGCGAATGCCCATAGCAACTTCCATAGTGGCGACACAGCCTGCACTGTCTTTCACCGTCACGCGATAGTTGGCAGTTTGAAAAAACGAGGGATTTTCTTTCGACGAGTTAAAACCCAAGGGCGATGTCCATAGCCAATTCATGGGTTTGGCGCCCCCGTATCCCAGAAACACAGCACCGGGAATTCCGGCAGTATCTATGGACTTTAATGAATCAACGGTTAACTGTAGCACCGACCCAACCAACCATTCTCGCTTTGCCACCTGCCCTTTAGAATCTTCGATGATCACTGAGTATTTTCCGGGGACCAGAGAATCAATGGAAGCCTGCTTGTCGCCCGTAGACCACTTGTAGGTAAGCGGTGCTGTAAACCCATTCACTGAGTCGATGGTTATCTGGCCATCCCGTCCGCTGCAACTCGCCGTAGTAGTTGTAAATACCTTCGGTGAATGATACATTTTCACTTCATCGATACCCAAGTTTCCATCGCCCAAAAATCGCATTTTGTAACGCGCCCATCCCTTATAAGTATAACTGTTGAAACGAGCCGGGTCAATGAATTGCCATGTGAACCCATCTGTCATTTCCAAGGTATCTACGAGACCCAGTGACAGATTCCCACTGTCTACCAAAGTCACTTCCAAGGCAGTGTAAATAGTGGCGTCAGGCATGACCCCCAAGCCACATGTTGGACAGTTCTGAAATTCCATTTTTACATTGTTCTTAGACGCCAACAATGCCAAAACAGGCATGGAATCATGAGAAAAATACACCTTTGGACCCATAATTACCAAAGAATCACAAACAGTGGTTTTACTACCATACATTGTGTAGTTGTGCATCAACGCCAAGTAATCTCCGCCACTTTTGGTACTGCGGTGCGTACAATTGAAAATATAGGGCGAGATGCCAAGAAAAGGTACAATTTGCCACGAATTACAGCAAGTGGGTAAAAAACGCATCGTATCCACCGCATCACATCGTAAGGATTTATCCCAAGGCCCATCCCACAATTTTTTCGCGGCATTTTTGGCATTGGAATCCCTAAAATGTACTTGATAGGGCAATTGAACTTGACCTTGCAACGCAGTGTAGAACAGACACAAGCAAAGTATCAACTTGATTTTCTTTATCATAAATGAAATCGAATGTAAACTATCTTTCTCAAAGAAGTCAGTATTATATTTGGTGGTTTCAAGTTGCTAACGCAAAAATTAGTACTTCAATAATAGCGAATTAAATGTTTCTTTGGGTGTATTAAATTCTAAAGTCTGACGTGGCCTCTCATTGAGCGCATTCTGAACCCAATTTAATTTCTCTTTGGTTACTAGATTAAAGTCCGTTCCCTTTGGAAAAAAGCCTCACAAAAATTATTTCTCGGTCACAAGCATAAGTTCGATTCCAAACAGGAATCGAACTATTGAAATACGGTGAAACACCATGAATTGCATTAAAGGAATTACGGGGTAAGTGCCTTTAATAAATCTTCCATGTCGTAATAATGAAAATTATGTTGTTTATCGTTCATCATAAAAATAGTTCCCCGAGAATTCATAAATAAAGGCAATTCAGCAAAATCAATACCATCTGTTTCTGTTGCCGTTACCTTAATTTTACCCAAATATTCCCGTGTTTTTCGGTCAAATAAATTAAGCGATTGCCTTTGTTGATCGGAAACCCAAATTAATCCATTTTTATAATTTTCGATGGGAGGACTTAGTGCGATTCCCTCGATATCTCTTTTAAATTTTCCCAGTCCAATAGTGCCCTTATCATTGGAATCTAGTAGGGTAGAAACATATCTAAGGCTATAATTTTCATCGCTGTATAAAATTCGGTTATAAAGGGTATCTACTGCTAAAGATTCAATTTCTTTGATTCCACTGAATTCTCCGATTAGTCGTACCAATTTAATTTTAGGCATATTAGATTTTGGGTAGGGGAAATACGCATAATGAGCGATATAACCGATTTTAGGTCCATTTTTTCTACTCACATAAATGTTGATACTATCGATTCGATCCCGTTTATCAATTGCAATACCCATTGGGGATTTAAAATCTATATTTTCCGTGGTATCGAAGTCAAAGAGTTTAAAAGAATCGATTTTATTGAACTGGTAATGGTTAAACGATGCAACAATCAAATTTTGTGTAGTTCTTTCTGTTATAAATATATAGCTCGGGATGTTAGACGACTTTGATTGCCAAATATCTACATTGTTAGGTTTTTTTAATAATATTGGCTTTATGGAATCGATTAGTTTTCCATTCAAATTAAATGCATATAATCCACCATTTTCATTTTTATCATTGATAAATACAATGCTTGATGGCTTGTCTGTTTTGTTTACCCATATAGCAACATCATCTGGATCATTCGGTAGAGATTCTGTTTTAATTATGGGTTTTACAGTGGCACAACTACAGATGGTAATAGCTGTGATAAAATATAGAATTGAATTTTTCATTATTTAAGAGTTACCATTGGTGTCTGATACCGAACCGGAACCACCAGCTGTAGTATTCTTTCTGTTTTAGTAAGTCAGGAGATCCAAGATACATAGTTAAAGGGGTATTGGTAAGGTTATTCGCCTGAAGAAACATATTCCAGCCTTGTTTAAAACGGTAGTCTGCTGTTAGATCGATTCGGGTTGCAGCTCCGTAATAGGTATCAAATGTGTTTTCTTGTCCGAGTTCATTAAGAAAATCGTCGTGATAATTTAAAATTGCTTGGATAAAAAGTTTTTTAGAATCATAGAACAAACCTAAGTTAACAGAATGTTTAGCTTGGCCGGGTAGTGTAAGTTTTTCCTGATTGTTGTTTGTGTAAACAAATCCATTACCACTGCTACCGTAAATAAACACTTCATCTAATTTTTCCACGGTTACCCTTTCGTTAATAAAGGCTTCAGAGGCAGTGTATGTATAGTTTGAATAAATACCTAAGTTTCGCCATATACCCGGTAGGAAATGGAATTTATTATTGTACGTGATTTCAGCACCATAAACATGAGCAAAAAGTCCGTTCTGTGCCATGGTAACTTCTTTTAGTCCGGCTGTGCTGAAGTTGGAGTCGAGATGCACGAATCGTTTATACAGAAAAACGAATTGATCGATATATTTGTAAAAAATGCCACCTTGTAATAATCCTTTTTGTGGCATATAATGTTCAAAAAGTAAATCGAAATTTAGCGCATCAGGGAATCTCAGATTCGGATTTCCAAATTTAATTTCATCACCGAGTCCACCTTCTTGTTCCTTTTTATAAGGTAATATATCTTCAAAATTGGGTCTTGAATAGGTTTTTGTAAAGGCAAAACGTAAGTTGGTTTGTTGGTTCAAAGTATATTTCAAATGCATCATGGGTAGCAATTTGAAGTAATTCCTCGATGAATTCAGTTTTTCTAAGGTATCAAAGAATCGTCCTTTATAGGTTTTGAAGAAATAACCATTATAATCTACGTCAGTAAATTCTGATCTTAAACCTAGTTGAACAGACCAATTTCTTTTTTGGTGTTTGAACATAAGGTAACCTGCATAGATATCTTCTGTGGCAGAATAGTCGCTAGAATACAATTCATCTTTGGTATCTGATTCGTTGAGTTTGAAGTTTTGGTAATAGAATTTGAAAAATTCACTCGATTTTTCTACGGATGGTGAATTTCCCATATCATAACCGCGATTCAATAAGTTGGTTACAGTTAAATCATCCCCCACGGTAGCCAAACTCAGTTTGGGACCAATTTGTGTGTAAATCTGTCTTGTGCCAGGGGCAAATTGACTCCAATAAACATCATATGAGTAGCCATTTACATCGCGACTTTTGGTTTTATGTCGCCATTTTGCCCCAGTTTTGAAGTACGTTTCTTCATTACGTTTCTCGTTTTTATTCAAATAGTGAGTTACATTAAACTTTATTACTCGATTATTTGAAGTTGTTACCGAATTACTGGTCTGAAGTCCGTCGAATTTATAAAGTTGATAATCCAAACTATAACTAGAATCTCTGGAGGAGGCAAATTTGAATTTGGGCCAATTAGGTTCTGAACGATCTATAGAAAATGAAAGGTTAGGACTGGTAAAGCCGATTTCAAATTGATTGGGTACATCTTCTGTAGCGTGAGATAGAGCTATGCCGTAATCGATTTTCCATCTTTCCCAATTATGTTTTCCATCTAAATTGATGGTGTTAATTTCTTGAGTTTTGGTTCGATTTCTGAGATCCCGCAATAGAGTTGCTTCCCTTGTTTTGGTTGGATTAATAATAGTGCCACCACCAAATTCATAAACCAATCGGTGGCGTTGTTCATCATCGGTAAAAGAGTTGAACATGGCGCGAATTGAAATTTCCGAATTTTCACGAATATAATAGGTATAGGATGCATTTAAGCCGGTTCGATCTCTCTGAATTTCGTAGTATCGTAATTCGATATCATTATATACAGGTTGAAAAACGTTATCTTGTTGGGTAGGACGTTTGGTATAGTTAAACTCCATATTGTGGGATCCTTGGATATTTTGGTAGCGATTGGCGCCAAATACAAATCCGTGATTTCCTATTCTTTGGGAGAAAGAGAACATTCCCATAAAGTTATTACGGTTATTTCTGATGTTATTATATCCACCGTTTACCGCAATGGAAATTTTCGGCGTGGTTTCTTTGGCTGTTTTGGTAACGACATTTACTGTTCCTCCAATTCCATCTCCATCCATATCCGCGGTGAGTGCTTTGGTAACTTCAATTCTTTCAATCTGATCGGCTGCTATAACATCTAAGCCAACGAAGCGGACATCGCCTTCTGGCGAAGGAATTTGTTCCCCATTAATACTAAAATTCGTCAATTGAGGGGGTGTGCCTCTAAGTTGTACGAATCTGCCTTCTCCATGGTCTCGTTGAAGTGTAATTCCAGAAATTCTTTGAATGGCTTCTGCAGCGTTTATATCTGGAAACAGTTTAATTTGTTGACTTGAGATTACATTCAGAATATTATCGGCATTCTTCATGTATTCCAGGGCTTTTTGTTGTTCTTCAAATCGTCCTAAAATAGTAACTGATTTCATCCTTCCCGTATCATTTTGCGCATTTAGTTTGATGGGAAAGTATAAAATAGAGATTGTCATTAATAAAGAAGTGACCAGATTTTGGCCTCTTTTCACCATTTTGGTGGTAATCATTTTGGTAAATTTATTGGATAATGATTTTTTGTGAGGATGTAAATCCATTTTTAGTTGCTTCCACAGTGTAGAAACCTGCTGGTAAATGATGTACATCAAATGAAGTGTTGGAAGAAGCAAATTCCGATACAACTACGCCCGTGTAATTGTAAATCTTTACGGTTGTGTTTTCATCCATTTGACGGGTAATTGAAAAAGAAGCATCCATTGGATTGGGATAAACGTGGAATCCAACTTCTTTATGGCCTTCCGTTTTATTTTTAGCTGCGGTATAATAAACCACCAATTTAGGCACGCGCTCAGGATGGTTTTTGCCATCGCCACCGTCTTCGGGGTCTTCTTCATTCTCAAATGACATTACATCTCTCGCGTTATCTTTAGCAGAAGCTCCTTGGTCCTTACCTGAAATCATGATGGCTAGGGAATTACCACTTTTCCAACCTTGACGGTCTACAATTTCTTGAATTACAGCGGTAATATCTGGAGTTCTAAATTTCTTCCATATTGGCCAAAATTCGGTTACTTCCCATTTGTAACTGGCTTGAGTCTTTGGACGTGTCAAAAACAACTCTTCCATGCTAAAGGTTTTTGCATCATCGGAAGCCTCTCCAAAAATGGTATTCATGGCTGTATCTTTTTCCTCTTCATGCGAAAAAAATATGATGTAGGCAGAATCAATTTTAGCTCCTTTCGGGATAGTAACCCCTGTAAAACGGAATCCCGTTGCCACAATGTTAAAGTCATCGCCTTCCCAACCCATGTCTAAATCATCGTCAAACAATTTATCCATTACATTATTTTGCTGTTCCGCATCGTCAGAGGATTCATCTACTCCGTCAGTCGTACCTGTTTTCTTAATTTGTACTTCAAATTTAGTCGATTGGGCTTGGGCAGCTGAATATAAACCAATTAGTGCCAAGATTAGTATAGGTCTTTTCATGCCACAAGTTTTCGATTTGAATGTTGTAATAAAATCAATTGCGTGTTATTATTTATTTCTGTATTGTTATTTTATAGTAATTTAATTATTTTCGGTTAGGTTGAATTGTATTTAATAAAAAAGCCCCAAATTATTGGGGCTTTTTTATTAAATGTTAATTGCCTAAAAAAACTCGTTGTGGTTATGTTGAAAAACCACCTCAAGAGGTTAGTATTTCACAATTTTTACGGTCTGCTTCTCGTTTCCTTTGGTTACAACAACATAATAAACACCCTGACTGAAGTCGGATAAGTTTACCTGTTGTTCTTGATTGGATTGACAATTGAGGTTAACCAATACTTTGCCTGTATAATCCAATACAGAAACCTGGGCATCTGATGCTATTTTAATATTGAATATTCCAGATGTTGGGTTTGGATTTATAGTAATTCCCGCTTTTTCAATTAATTGGTCAGTCTTTGACGTCTGAATGATTACGGATGCAACCTTTTCAGGGCTTTGACAAAATTCATTTTGGTTTTCGATGACCTTAACTGATCCATCTGTAGTTGCCCATTTTACAGAGATAGATTTTGTTCCATTCCCAGATAGCAAATTACCATTGGTCACTGTCCACTTGTAAGGATTCACAGTTGGATTGCTAATCATATAATTTTGCGTTGAGTTAGGTAATACACTTGTTGGACCGGAAATTACGGGGGTAACCAAAGTCTGTGGTTTGAACATTTCTTTTCTTGCAACTACCAATGCGTGGCTTTTGTTAAAGAATACAGAATTACCTGCTACATCTTTTTGTTGTAAGCTAAGGGCATTAGGTTCTTGAATTGAAATGAACATGTATTTGTAGTCAGGAGTGAAAGTCATTCCTGTTGGTTCAGAACCAATGGGTGAAATCATGAATAGTTCTACTTTTGGATTGGCTGGTGTATGGTCAGGACGCAACATCCAAACGTGGTTCCTACCTCCATCTTGTAATACCCACAAATTACCTTTATCATCGAAAGTTAGGTTATCTGCACCGGTACCCCAAGGTTCAGAAACCAGTCCATCACCATAATTTACCACGTAAGACTCTCCACCAGCAAATGTGCTAAAATCAGATACAGTTGTGCCATTGTCTTTAAATTTATAAACCCTACCTACACCTTTTGCAGTAAAAAATAACTCACCGCTAGTTGGGCTAACCTCAATATCCTCAACACCATTGAATTTGGTGCCACCCAAACTTGCGGCCGCTATTTTTACATCATTACGTTCGCTTTTGGTTGTGTTCGGTACTTGCACCCAAGTGCCCTTTGTAGTTGTTGGGTCTCCGCTTGCATTTAGAGGAGCTTCAAGTACAAGAACATATAATTTACCAGAAGACAAATCTGTTTTCTTATCAGCCACAAATTTATAAACGTTACCATCCGATGCATCTTCACCTTGATAAACTGTGACGCTGTCTTGTAGGAATGCAACATTTTCGTGACTCATTCTTCCCATAGCCCATAACTTTTCGGGTACACCATTACCGTATTGTTTTACTTTACGTGTCACTGGGTCGATTTCAATGTTCCATCCAATATCGATGTACCCATCCAAATTCACATCTCCTGAAGTCGGGCGATTTTCTTCACAAGTAACCACCGTTCCCCATGGTGAAATGCCTCCAGAACAGTTACTTCCAGTATATACCAATGCGCCTGAAAAATCCACAGGATTGATAGAGTCAACTTGCCACAAACCTGTTTTACAATTGTATTGTGTATTTAATATTGAAACCCCGCCTAAGGAAAGTTCATGGTTTATTGCTACATAGCCTTTCTTCGAGTTTCCTTTGTCAGCTACATACGCTGTGAAATCAAAATTACTTGGAACTGTTCCTGAACCCGAATATGCATCGCCTGTTTTTAATATTGCTTGGAATCTGTGTGAACTCGGTATTGTTAAAGTATCTATTTGTAATGTTGGTACTACCGACGTATAACATGCAATGTGATCAGTTGAGTTATTACAACCCATGGAGGTGGGATTGGGCTTGAATTTAGCATTATTCAAAGTCAGATCAAACAGAGCGTCTGTGGCAAGACTATCGCTTTGGTGAAGTTCCACTGCGATAATATTTTTACCACTCGTTAAAACACTTTTAGGTAGTCTATAGTACCAGTAAACTCTATCTAAAGGTGATTCAACCGATTTGGTCGCTTTTGATTTGTATGTTATCGCCCCTGTGCCTAAGTTCTTGCGTACAACTTCTTTTTCATTGACATAAACTACCGCTCCATCATCACACATTAATTGTAACTCTATAGTGTCGGTAACCAAAGACAAATCGACAACATTGAACGCTTTTCTGAAATAATGCGTGATGGTCTTATTGTTAGCAGCGCCGGATAAGATAGTGGTAGAGGTGCTGGTGGGATGCCCATAACCAAGAGGTGATGACCCAAAATTCCATAAACTATCCTTCAGGTATACCTTGTCTTTCCAAGTAGTAGATAAATCAAAACCACTGTCTTGGTATAACCACTCCGATTTTTTTACGATTGGGTAGTCGGTTGTTTTTGGTTTTGGTAGAACAGTTGTTGAACCCGAGAAATACTCTAAAAAAAGCAAGGGAGCTTTCGGAGCATCACCATCATAAGACTCTACTTCTCTAGTTCCTGTTCCAACAATGCTTACAGCGAGACTGTTACCTGATTTCCAACCTGGGCGGCTTGTTATTTTGTTAATTAACGCAGCAATATTCGGGGTCCTTTGGTCTGCGGTAGCAGAACCTACGGTGCTCCAAGTAGCGCCTCCTACGGTCCAACGAATTGAATCTGTAGTATATTTCCTTGTCGAAATGTTGTAAGTCTTGGTTGCATCATAAGCCAATGCAGAGTCGGTATCTTCAGCTTTGATTGTTAATACACAAGGGTCGGTATTTTTAGAAATGGCATCAACTGCAAATTGTATGTATGCATTTTTTACTTTAGCGCCTTGAGGAATATTGATTTTGTTAAACTTTATACCAACCATTTGAGGGTCATTTCCTTTGTCCTCACCACCTAGCTCTAAGTCACTGCTTCCTGCGTCCAAAGAACCCACTGTATTTGCTTGAGTTTGACCAGCTTTAGCGGGTAGACGTTCTTCTTGGTCGTCTTCAGCGGCGGCAACCCGAATATTCAATGACTTCACGGGTAAATATTCTAGTACCAATAAAGGCGCTTTCGGGGCATCCCCATCAAATGATTCAACTTCTCGTGTACCCGTACCTTGCATAAATAAACACAAAGGATTTCCTGTCTTCCATCCTTGACGATCAATGATACTCTGAATTATCTTGGAAATATCGGACGTACGCTGATCTTGTGTGGCTGCGCCAATTGTTCCCCAACTACTGCCTGTAACTGACCATGTAGCTGAGTCTATCGTTTTGTTTCGCGCACTTATATTTTTACTAATACTTGAAACAAAAGTAGAAGCACTATCAGTGTTTTCTCCGTGAATAATTACCTTACACGGATCATTGTTTTTAGAAATTGCATCTACGGTAAATTGGATATATGCTTTTGTTACTAAAGACCCTTTGGGAATATTGATACCAGTAAATCGCATACCCACCATTTGAGGGTCATTTCCAGATGCCTCTGTACCAAACTCCAAATCACTGCTCCCAGCATCTAAACCTCCCACAGTCTTTGATTGGGTTTGTCCACTCTTGGCAGCAATCCATTCCTCCATATCATCATCAGCCAAAGAAATTCTCTTCATAATGGTTTGAGGAGCAACAAAATTGATGACCAACAATGGGGCACCCGGTGCATCACCATCGTATGATTCAACCTCGCGTGTACCTGAACCATAGAGGAATAGCGCAATAGAGTTGTTCGATTTCCAACCGTTGCGATTTATAATATTCTGAATCAATCTGGAAATATCGGTTGTTCGCTGTTCTGGGGTAGCTGCACCAACAGTTTTCCATGAATTTCCAGATACTGACCATGTGATGGAATCCAATAATTTGGATCTTTTCGTCAAGTCAAAATTGTTCGATGAGAATGTCTCTGCGCTATCAGTATCTTGAACTTTAATGTGTACAATACATGGATCATTATTTTTGTTTATCGCATCGACCTTGAATTGAATGTAGGCGCCGGTGATTAACGAACCCTTGGGTATGTTGATGTTATTGAATCTCAATCCAACCATTTGGGGGTCATTTCCAGAACTCTCTGTACCAAATTCCAAATCGGAACTGCCCACATCCATACCTCCAACAGTTTTGGACTGAGTTTGACTACCTGATGCCTTCAGGAATTCTTCATAATCGTCATTGGCGGAATTAATTCTGACGGAGATTGTTGATTGAGCGAGGAGCGACTGCAGTGAAATACAGATCGTCAACAAAGCAAATATTTTTTTCATGACTCGCAAATTTTTGCTAAGTGCATTAACTTGCTAGTATCCAAATATTTTTTAATTATTAAGAAGACCATAGAAAGTAGTTACTTCAAAATCCTAAAACTTCTCAAAAATTTAAAGTTTTAGGAATTTCCATCCTAATGACGGAGGTGTTATACTCCTTGTAAAACCCTATAAAACAAATAATGCCGATTGAATTTTTGACCTATTCCAAGATGATTGGGACTGCACGACGGTTAGAATCGGAAAATTTCAAGTAATACACTCCCCTGGGTAAATCACTCACATCAATTCTTTCTGTGTTTTCAATGATTTGTCCGTGTCTCACAGATTGGCCAAATGCGTTGCATAAGTTGTATTCTTCATTTGCAGAAAGTTTGGTGCTTTCGACGAGGAGTTTATTATTCGCGGGATTTGGATAGACCTTGGTTATTACTTGTTCATCAAAATAATGATTGGAGGTGTTTGGATTATTGATCATTGGGTACAGGAAGGATGCAATTTCTTTCACCGCCCTTTTAAATTGAGTTCCTTTGTTACCCAAACCAGGCCAACCATGGCCCCCACTGGATAAGATCATTGTGTCAAATGTCACTTTGCTCGCCTCCAATGCCGCGACCATTTTCCCCGGGCCACATAGTTCAACCACAAGCGGATTATTTAAGCCCGGGCCACAATCATAAGGCACAGTCGCATCGTCCTTTGAATGACCTAGCCAAACTGGAACATCACCTGCAGAAATAAAGTTTAATTGGTGTATCGCACCAGCCATGCTGTATATGGCTTTGATGGGGTTGCTATGCCCGTTATTGCCTGCATCCCCTTCAAGGGTTTTAATGCTATTTTTTAAAAGATCTTTTAAATTAGCATCTAACTCTGTCTCACTTTTAACCCAGGCAGTATGGAGGGAAGCGACGGCACCTGCAGAATAACCGCCTACAAAAAAAGCAGTTGTATCAACGCGATATTGGTTTGTGTTTTTGGCATCTTTTACAAAAAATCGCAAAGCGGCTTTCACGTCGGCCATCGATTGAAGAACGGTGGTGAGTTGCACTTTTTTATCGGTTAAAAATAAGATTGGATTTGCCAAGCGATAGTTCAAAGACACAGCAACGTATCCTTTTTTTGCGAATTCGGTGCAGAAATCAATACAGTCTTGGCTGGATTTATCTCCCGCATAAAAAGCCCCACCATGATTGAAAAAAATGACAGGCCTTTGTGATAATACATCACCCTTGGGGTAATAAATATCCAATTTGTGATAATTGTCTGTGAATACATCTGAATAATTTAATGATGTTTTTTCGACCGACGCAAATACGGAATCAATAAATCGAGTGTTTTGTGATTTGATTTCAGCGCATGATAAAAACAAAGCAATTATCGATAGTAATACTTTTTTCATCTTGTAAACTTAGTAAGTTATTGGATAAAAACAAGGAATAGGGGTTGAATTGGGGGCTGCTGATTCTCTGGGCATTCCATTGAAGGGGTTTGGTTAGTTGCCGATGTTCTAATTAAATGTGCAAATAGTGGGGTGAGTTGCGGTAATCCTTACAAATCAATCAGTTAAGTTGCGATAAACCGTTTTTTATTTGGGAATACATTGAGTTGATTTGGTTAATGAAAAAAATAACACTATTTATATTTTCTCTATTGCTTTCTTTTTCTTCTGTCTCAGCACAACAAATAGAATGTGGAACTATGGCAAATCTTGAATACTTGAAAGGCCAAGATCCACAACTAGAAAAAAATATGATAAGAAATGAGCAAGCTTTACAAAACTGGATTAAAACTCATGCTGCCATTCAATCTGGGAAGGGTACAATCATAACTATTCCCGTTGTTGTTCACGTAGTTTATTCCAATCCATCGGAGAATATAAGTGCTGCACAGGTTTTATCACAAATAGATATATTAAATAAGGATTATAGAAAATCAAATGCAGATACTTCAGCTATTCCGTCGGTCTTTGCAGCAGTTGCAGCAGATTGTGAAATTGAGTTTTGCCTGGCAACAAAAGATCCAAATGGAAATAGCACATCTGGCATTACTAGAACTTCAACCAAACAAACTAGTTTTTCTCCCGGAACTTTTAATGGGGTAAGTTGGTCAAATGATGGAGTGAAGTATACATCATCCGGGGGTGTTGATGCCTGGAATACCTCTAAGTATTTAAATATTTGGGTTTGTGATTTAGGTAATCTTCGCGGTTATGCCCAATTACCTGGCGGTCCGTCTAGTTCTGATGGTGTAGTTGTTGATTATACAAGGTTTGGCAATATCGGCACAGCCGCTTGGGCCTCTTTTACAATTAGAACCACAACACATGAAATAGGACATTGGTTAAACTTGAGTCATATTTGGGGCGACAACATTAAAGAAACTTCAAATTGCGGTAATGATTATTGTGATGATACTCCAACTGAGTCATCATCAACTTATGGAACGCCAACATTTCCTTATAATACTTACAGCGCGTGTAATTCGGGGGCTAATGGTGAAATGTTTATGAATTACATGGATTATACAGATTGCAGAAGCATGTTTACACAAGATCAAAAGACAAGAATGAGAGCGTGTATAGATACTTTTAGATCTGGCTTACTCAACTATACATGTCAGGCGGGAGTTGTTTATGGTTGTAAAGATCCTTCAGCATGTAACTATTCTGCATCAGCTACTGTCAATGTTGATTGCAATTATACCACCTGTGCGGGTTGTATGGACTCAGCAGCGTATACTTACAATTCTTTAGCTACTATAAGTGATACAGCGTCATGTTTGTATTGTGATGTTTCAGCTTCAGCAATAGTTGTTGATGCAAGTAGTGCAAGTGCATTCGATGGTTCTGTTGATTTATCAGTGAAGGGTTGGAATTGTACTACACCTACTAGTTTAGCTTCAAACTTCGGAACGGCTACTGGTTCCACTGGAATAATGTTCAACATGATAAACACTTCTGGGAATCCATTAACGATTACAGGAATTTCTCAAGGTAGTTATGGCTCTTACTTTGGTGCAGCTAGTAGTTACGAAATTTATTATTATCCTGGTTCATATGTTCCTCAGATAGGCAATGGAGATGGTTGGATTGCAGTTGCATCTAATGCAAAAGCTACAGTCCCATCAGGAGGAACTCTAACGGTTCCTGTATATAGTGGTGCAATTCCAATGAAAGCAGTGATAATTCCAGCGGGTGCGACATATGGTTTTTATTTAGGTCTTAATGGAAAACTAACATATACAATTGCTACTGGAACAAGTGGCGTCACTCCTTGGGGAAGTAATGCGGCACTCACTATTACAGTTGGACATGGTGGTGATTTTCCTGAGCCAATTAATAATCGAAGAGCCCCCCTAATTCAGGTTCATTACGGAACCAATACTTCCACGCTCAAATATAAATGGTCTAATGGTGCAATAACTGAAGACCTTACGGGAGTTGCTAAAGGAACTTATGCAGTAACAGTTACTGATTGTAATGGTTGTACCGCTTCTAAAACCGTTAACGTAGGCGTGAATTTAGGTTTAAGCGATATGACTTTCGACGCTATTGCCATACATCCGAATCCAGCAAAAAGCCAGATTACGGTAAAAGCAGCAGCAATATTAATAGGTTCAGATTATATCATTCATGACTTATTAGGTAAAATAATACTTAAGGGCAAATTGAATTCAGAAAACACAATGATTGAATTAGGTAGTTTAACGGCAGGCGTTTATATGTTTAGTGTAGGAGACAAATTGAAACAATCATTTAAAGTGATAAAAGAATAAATAAAATATTTTTCAATAAATCTAAAATCATGAAAACAAAAAACATACTTTTCAAAGCCATTGCAATTTTGTTATTATTCCCATACACACAAAGTGTAAAAGCACAAACTGGTTATTATTCTCCGTCACTTGTCAACTTCGATGTTGCAATGAAGAATCTTTTAAAAAATTATGATATTCCTGGAGGACAATTAGCCATTACTTATAAAGGCCGATTGGTATACAGCCGAGGGTTTGGTTTGGTTGATAAAACGGCAAAAACTTCTGTATGTCCTGATAATATTTTTAGAATAGCAAGTTTGTCCAAGCAAATCACAGCTATCACTATCATGCATCTTTACGAGCAAGGCAGAATAGGTTTAAATGATACTATTTTTGGTACAAATGGAATATTAAATGATTCAATCTATCGAACTATATTGGACAAGAAGGTTTATAGCATTACCGTGAAGCATTTACTTTCTCATCAGAGCGGAATGACTAGTTCAAGTTTTTATCTAAAGAGTCAAATGCTTAATTTCACTCCGGGAACAAATGCTTTGTATTCTAATGTAGGTTATGTCTTTCTTGGAAGAGTAATTGAAAAAATAACCAAGCAGGATTATGAGACTTATGTGCGAGATACCATATTAGCTCCCTTAGGTATCGCTGATATGCGCTCTGGGAAAAGTCAATTAAATAATAAGTTACCTAAGGAAGTTAATTATCACGATGATCCGACTGCGCCTCTTGTTCCTTCAATTTTTGATTCTACTGTATTGGTGCCAAGACAATACGGTGGAACATTTAGCATGGAATATAGCAAAGCATGTGGAGGATGGGTTGCATCGGCTCAAGATTTATGCAAATTGATGTGTGCTGTAGATAAATTTAGCACAAGACCAGACATTCTTTTATCAGCAACCATAAATACGATGGTTAAGCCTATTCATTCTTTTTTGGGTAATCCTTATGCGCTTGGATGGTTTATTAATACAACTTCTAATAATTGGTGGCATGATGGTTTACTCACAGGCACCATGGCCTATCAAGCCAGACGTAATACTGAAATAAACTATGCTGTTTTAGTGAATTCTAGTTATAGTAGTGGTCAATATACTGCACTCAGTAGCCTCGTTGGTAATATTATACCGCTAATTACAAGTTGGCCTGATATTGATTTGTTTGATTCAACAATGATTTGCTCCCCAACAAATTCTGTGAATAATATTTCCCAAAATCCATCCTTATTTACTGTTTATCCAAATCCTTCCAACGGCAAATTTACGGTTAAGTTTGATGGACTTCAACGGGCGAATTGCAAATTAGAAATCTCTAATTTAATTGGGAAAGAAATTCATAATGCATTTTTCAACTTGCAAACAAATACACTAGATATTGACCTATCTAATTTTCCTAAAGGACTTTATTTTGTGAAGGTTTATGACGGAACGAATAACGATACGCAAAAAATAATTATTGAATAACGAATTACTAGATGAATTTGTAAGTCCGTAATGCGTTTATTGAGCGATGGTATACGAACTTGTAAAGGCGCGTTGATTAATTCAAGGTCTAACAAGTCGGAAATCACGAAAACAATTTCTTTTTTAATCATCCGATCAAATAACTCCTACTATTACGAAGAATAAATGAAATTACTCAGATGATTGAGTGAAATTACTCAATGGATTGAGTAAAATCCCAAATTGTTTATTATCTTTGTATTATGGACTTCAAAAGACCCGTTTTTCACGACTTAATGCAGCGTTTTTTGGCGAAAACAGAACTCATTCAAGTGATTTCTGGTCCGCGTCAGGTAGGGAAGACCACCCTCGTGAAGCAACTGTTTCAACAACCCCATTGGAAAGGTATCTACGCCATCGCCGATGGTATACAGAACGATGCTGCTTGGATCGAAAACCAATTCAACGCCGCCGCCCTCGTGCAAAAGCAACAAGCATTGCCCGTGATTTTGGCCATCGATGAAATTCAGAAAATTCCCAACTGGAGCGAGACCATCAAACGGATTTTCGATACCCAGCGATTTGGTGATGCACCAAAAATCCAATGCATCCTCCTGGGGCCTTCAAATTGGCTCATGCAAAAGGGATTGTCGGAGTCCTTGGCCGGTAGATTTGAGCAATGGAATTTAAACCATTGGACGTTCAATGAGCTCCAATCTGCCTTCGATATCACCCCCGAACAATACGTGTATTTTGGGGCCTATCCTGGCGCGATGTCGATGATAATCGACGAACCACGATGGACATCGTACGTGAAACAATCGCTCATCGAAACGGTCATCAATAAAGATGTCTTGCTGATGCGCAACATCGAAAAGCCCGCAATTTTGCGAAGGTTGTTTGAATTGGGGTCGATGTATTCAGGTCAAATCCTTTCGTACACCAAAATGATGGGACAGTTACAAGAGGCCAAAAATACCACCACCTTGGCGCATTACTTGGATTTGCTGGAGCAAGCGGGGCTGTTGATGGGACTTCAGAAATTTGCGGTAGATCACGCGCGCAAACGAAGTAGCAGTCCCAAATGGCAGGTCATGAACAATGCGTTGATGGGTGCTTTGTCCGATGAAAACTTCACTCAATCGCAAGAAAACAAAAAGCGATGGGGTAGGTTGGTGGAATCCGCGGTGGGGGCACATTTGATTGCGCATCAAAATGATGACCTCAAGCTGTATTACTGGAATGAATCCAACGCCGAAGTGGATTTTGTATTGCAACTTGGCTCAAAATACATCGCCTTGGAAGTAAAACTATCGAACGATAAAGTCTCTGGCATCGGCCAATTTCAAAAGCAGTTCAAACCGCACAAGGTCTATCAATTGAGCGATCAGAGCCTCTCCTGGCAACAACTGATTTCCATGGATCCGAGGGAGCTGTTTTGATGGGTGACAATCCAATTTTAACGGAATGCGTAAGGATTTAGTTGGAGAACGCATTCTATAGACTTCCCGAATTTTTAATCCTGATCGTGAACTGAATTAATAAATATTGCTAATTCCGGTGAAATTACTCAGTTGGTTGAGTAAAATCCCAAATCGTTTATACACCGGAACGCGTAAATCATCTCATCCTCGTGGTGTACGACGTCAAATTCATATGGAAAAGTGTTAAATAAAAATATGCAACTTATTTTGATAGTTATATATTTGTCTATAAGCAATTAAGATGAAAAAAAGAACCATTAAAATCATTCCGGTTATCATTGTTGTAGCAATGTTACTAATGGTAGTTCCAACAATATTAACATCTTGCGGAGGTACTACAGACAAGACAACTACTAGCGGACAATCAAATGCTACAGTAGATGTATGCAAGTGTCTTACAGAGCCGGGTGATTCGCCATACATGATTGGAAACAGAGATGCATGTCGAGATGCCATAAGTCAAGAATTGGGTGTTGAGAATTGGGAGAAGGTCAACATGTCTCAAAATATTGAGGTAAGTCGGAAGTTTGATGCGCTTGCGGCGAGGTGCACAACTTCGACGAAAGGTTCCTCAAATTCTGAATCGAAGGTTGAAAAACACGATTGTGTGGGTAATCAGAATTGTATCACAGATGTTCGAAGATTGGTAAATGGTGCAGGATACGAAATCGCTGACGAAAAATATGACGGTGAAGGAGTTTTTTATATAGCTGCCTATAAGTATGGTCCGGGTGAACCAATCAATATAACTTATGTTATGGACTGTAACTGCGCACCTGTTGATATAAAAATTGGGAATACTGCACGAACCAATTCTTCCTCAGAGAAATTACATCGTTGTGGTCGCGCTTGGGATGGAAGTTTATACGAGGGAGGTGTCTATGGTGACTACTGTGGTTTGGAATGCTATGCTGACAATTATCCCAATTGACCGAATTTTCTGAAAACATTCTGAACGCCCGGGTATCGTACACAAACATCCGAATGCCTAGTGTTTTTTACGCCTGTATTTCCCCCTAGTTTGATAATAATATCTGGAACGATTCTGACTCTTGATCGCGTTTTTTCTGGTGCTTACGGGCATACGTACATGGCCTTTCCGATATCTGCCCCTGGAATCGATGCTCGGTTTGACATATACCGCCTGTTTGCCTGATCCAGAATCAACACTATTACCGCAAGACGATAGCAGGGTGAAAATAACGACGATGAAAAAGTAACGCAGCTTCATGAGGTTTGATTTATTTAAAATACAGATGCCAATGCGTGTAATCATTCCTTAAAAGTAATTTATTTAAGGCGAGAAATAAAACATTTAAAGATTGCAATACTATTTCAATGATATTTACTGAAATAGTGACAACTTCACGGTATTCTTTAAAAATTAAAGGTCAAAAAGGTTTTATTTGTTATTGCTAGAATCCTCATAAATTTGTCAATCGTTATAAATCATGTTAAAAATTCCATTTCTGCCTAAACAACTTTATAATCGTAGACGCGATATACATGCCGTCTATGGTGGTAATTGGCAAAGTGGTATTTGTCCAAGTAGTAATTATCCTTATATCTTCATATTTACCGGATCCACCGGTCATCAGCACGGTTATGAGGATGGGTGGGATAATCCAAATATTTTTACTTACACTGGCGAGGGGCAACTCGGAGATATGGGATTTACCCGAGGCAATTTAGCATTAAGGGAACATTTAAATCAAGGTAAGCGCGTATTCCTATTTTCAGCAGTTGGCGGTGGAATTGTCGAATTTGTATCAGAATTGGAGTTTTATGATGCAGGGTATTTTGAAACATCCGATAGAGAAGGAAATCGCCGACAGGGTATAAAGTTCTTTTTCAAGAGGGCAGGAGCCTATGTGCCTATTGAGGCGGATAAATTAAATCTTGTTGCTGATTTAACCAATGAATCACGATACGAAATTCAATTACCTAATGTAACAGAAAGATCGGGCTTGGTGACGTCGCGCGTTGGGCAAGGTGCTTACAGAAAACGAATTATTCATCGATGGGAGTATCAATGCGCGGTAACAGGATTTAACAAATTGGAGGTATTGATTGCTTCTCATATTATGCCTTGGAAAGATGCCACTGATGATGAACGCCTAGATGTTGATAATGGATTATTGTTATCACCAACTTATGATGCTTTGTTTGATAGACATTTGATATCATTTGAAAAAAATGGTTCCATTATTTTATCGGATAAAATAGAAGTAGATGCTTATCAAAAAATTGGAATTACGGGCAAGGAACGTTTAAGGCGGGATCTTAATGAGGGGGTCAAGAATTATTTGGATCACCATCATGGAATGATGTTTGGCCCATCCTGATTCTAAATATACCCGTTTTTGACTAGATACAAATTTTACCGTAGTTGATGACACTTTTACTCTATGTCAATTTGACCCCCCTAGTGAGGCAAATTAACAGTGCTAAATGAGGGGTTGAACATGGACCAAATTTGTCATTGAAAAACTGGAATACCTATTTCAATTAATAGGGGACGTAATTATGACTGGACAATTGCAGTGAATTGATCGCAGTTTTGGAAGACTAATGTAATTCAAAAGTATCAAAGATTGGATTTCCATGGGTCGTCCAGCGATCCATTACCAGTGTTGTCACCTTCATTCCACATAAAATTAAGTTGATCACTGTAAACACTTGTTATTTCATAATTAACGTTGGACGGAATTTTACGGGCTCAAATTTTTACAGCCAGTCCGACTTAGTATACAGCTGTTTTAAAAGTTGTTCAAGTACGAATAGGATTTGCGATAATCCGTAAAAATCGTCTCCGACATTTGCGATTTTCCATTTTTTAAATCTCTGTGATTCTCCGAAAATTGTTCAATGAAAATAAAATTTATCGGATTCGTTGCGGTGCTTTTGGCGATGCAGAGCTGTATGATATCAAAACGCTACCACAGTTTTGGTTATCACATAGAATGGAAGGACAGAAGTGCTACTACAAGTAATGTTGAAAAAGTTGCCACAGGAACACGGTGTTTGAAATATATTCCCAAAGAAGTTTTGGAAACAACGGAAAGCTCCAGTGATATTGTAGTTCCGGCGGTGATCGTTCACCCTTCGTCCAATGGACATCGGCATACGCTATGTACAAAACTGATTCGTTCGGTGAAGAAGGGCGACATTGGGAGTTCGGATACCATCAGTTCGACAAAATTGATAAAATACAAAAAGCGAATGATAAAGCGGTGGAAACAATCGGCATGGATCATGGGGGCAATCCAAGTTTTGTTAGGGGGAGCAGAATTGATTACAAAAAACGATTTAAGCGGATTTGGTTTATGGACAATTTTTATTCTAACCCCAGTGCTTTTATTTTATTTATTGCTCGCGCTTTTTAGTTCCATTGTGTATTTAGTTTATAAATTTATAAAAAGTTGAATTCAATGGGGCAAATAAAAAATTCGGGAAAGACTGCGGGCAAAGGACTCTAGATGCAAAACTGAATGAGGGTAAGGATTGATCTCATCCCATGAATTTTTTACTTATTGGATGGTTTTATTTGAGGAGTTGGGTTGGCTTAAAGTTGTTTGAGGTCGCCAGCTTATTTATCAATGATGACTTTGGCTTAATAAATTAGAAATGGCTTTTGCTTTTTTATCAGATATATTTTAAAGTTAGCAAATGCTGTTTGACATTTATAGTTGTTTCTCAGAATTATAGGACCGTTATTTTAAAAATCACAATTCATCATATGTTTTGCCTCTGGCGTGGTATCACCCGCTAATTTCAGGACAAAAAGAGTCTTCATTGTCTTATAACGACACATAACTACATCGTTAAACGTCAAGCCCAATGAAATCAAACAGTTAGGGCCGCTCATTTGAACGGCCCTGAACATAAATTGATGTGAATAAACAAACTCTTTGTGGTATCGGGCGGAATCGAACCGTCGACACAAGGATTTTCAGTCCTTTGCTCTACCAACTGAGCTACGATACCAACATGTAAGGCTTCGAAATCCGAAGAGTTTTCTGCCTAAC
>Ga0078894_10000749_pt1 | contig 23185 bp, 20 predicted proteins | sample LauGreSu1BDMLBSD_2_FD_67506 | JGI IMG/M metagenome (GOLD analysis project Ga0078894, IMG submission 67506) | Freshwater lake microbial communities from Lake Michigan, USA - Su13.BD.MLB.SD (version 4) (version 4) | ecosystem: Environmental > Aquatic > Freshwater > Lake | place: Lake Michigan... | reverse complement strand
AGTTTGCCTATCTAACTCCGTTAGCCGTATTGGCCATCGTGATGGGTGTATTCCCGAATCTATTCCTGGATAAGGTCCGCCCCTCCATTGAAAATCTCGCAAACAACTTCCGGAATTACAAAATTGTCGCTGAAGCACCGATTGAATCAAAATATCTGCTCGGTGCAGACCAAAAGGAGATGGGACATTGAACTTCAATATTCCTTCACTGACCGCTGAGTTTTACCTGACGACCTCGCCAGTACTGATTTTGTGTCTTGGGGCACTGATCGCCATGTTGCAGGGGGTGTCACGCCACTTAGGCAGCGAGAAAGCAGTCTATACCGTCCTCCTATTAAGCTTAGTCGCTGCACTTGCTGCCACTATTTTTACCAGTCCAGCGGTAGAGACCGTCTATCTGAGTGGTAGCTATCTTGCCGGTGTGCTTTCGCGCTTTGGACAGAGCCTGATCTTAGCGGTTGCGCTTATAGTCACTCTGCTTTTCAAATCCACATTCCTCAGTGATAGATTCTTCCGCGGTGAAATCGCCTCGCTCTACCTTATGGTGGTCACAGGAATGTTGATCACGGTCGCAAGCGAAGATTTGGTTACACTTTTTGTTGGTTTGGAGCTTTCCTCAATTGGTCTGTACGCATTGGTTGGCTACCTAAATCCCTCTCGGCGTAGCCAGGAAGGTGCGATCAAGTACTTCGTCCTTGGATCCTTTGCTGCAGCACTCCTGCTTTTTGGGTTCGCACTTCTTTATGTGGCAACGGGAACGCTTCGTTTAAGCGAAGTAAGTCAGGCTGTACCGAAGCTAATCGGTCATAACTGGGTTAAAGTTGGAGTGGTGTTCTCATTGGCTGGATTATCCTTCAAGCTGGCACTTGCTCCATTTCACCTTTGGGCCCCAGATGCCTACGAATCAGCGCCAACCGGTTTAACTGCTCTTATGGCTACCACTGTAAAAGCCATGGTTATAGTCCTTGCTGCCCGATTCTTTGCCGGCAGTCTTGCCTCTGTCTATGATGTGTGGCTACCGGCCTTGATGTTCGCGGCCGCCATCTCGATGATTCTTGGCAATATCATGGCTCTAGTCCAATCGAGCCTAAAGCGCATGCTTGCTTACTCGTCCATTGCACATAGCGGCTATATGGCGATCGCGATTTGTGCAAGCAGCGGTAACTCAGGAAGCTTGCCAGTGGCGGCTGTTCTTTACTACCTAGTAGGTTACACAATCGTCTCCCTTGGGGCTTTCAGCATCCTAATGTGGTTGGAAAACAGCGATAACGACAATCTTCTACTCGATGACATTTCCGGCTTAGCCAAGACCCATCCATGGGCCGCATTTGGGCTGGCTGTCTGCATGTTTAGCTTCGCGGGTATGCCGCCAACGGTAGGTTTTATAGGAAAATTCTTTGTCTTCAATGCCGCTATGATCAATCATCTAACCGGACTGGTTATTATCGGGGTAATTGGCAGCTCGATCTCTCTCTTCTACTATTTGAGGGTAATCGTCAGAATGTATATGTCTGAGCCTATGCAGCTACCAACCGCCCTGTCGCCAACTCGCTCTTGGGTGGTTGCGGGAGTTGTTGGTGTGACAGTGGCCGCAAATCTAGCCCTTGGCACATTTTTGCCGGAAGCTGCAATGAAGTGGATGGTGGAGACCTCAAAAGAGGTTGCCACCAGTCCCGCATCTTCTAATTCTAGATTTGTAGCTCATTGAGCTTCATTTTACTCGTTTCGCGAGGGCTGCCCGCATTGCCAAGCCCTCGCCAAGACCAAGCCAAATCGTCAGTCCTAAATAGCAAATTCCAAATATACCTAGGACAAAAGCGCCTGAAATTATTGGGTTTAGTTTTGGTAGTATAGTTTTTGTACCATAGCTAAGCGCTGCACTTCCCATAGCTATACTGCTCAAACGAAGCATGAGGCCTGATTGTAACTTAACCGAGCCAACCACCTTACCGATGGCTCGTCGAAGTAGTGCAAATTCTAGCCAACTCGAGAGCCCTGCCGCACTTGTTAGGAGAGCAGCCCCAGCAATTAAGGATAAACCGAGGGTCTGAGGTAATACCAGAGCAGCAAATGCTCCTAGCCCCCCAGTCAAGGCCACCCTAAGACAAGCGAACTTAAGAGGGGTGCGAGAATCGCCAATTGCATAAAATGCCGTTGAGCAAAGTCGCCCAAGAGTCGAAGGCAGAAGGCCTATGGCATATCCAGCCAAAATAATCCAACCGTCACGCGCGTCTTTTGGCGTAAATGCGCCCGTTTGATAGACGGCAGCAATAATAACGTCGCCTAGTACTAGCATTGCAGCTACAGAAGGAATCACAAAAAAAGCTACCCTTGCCAGCCCCTTCACCAGTTTCTGCTGAACTTGCTCGTGGATCAGATTCTGATCACCTATCACCGAAGACATGGCCGGAAGTTCTGCTGCTGAAACCGACATTCCAAATAGGGATATGGGAAGAAGATAGAGCGTTTGAGCATAAGCCATTGCCGAATAAATCGCTGGTCCTAGGAAACTCGCGATTATGCCGTCAACATAGGCGCTTACCTGGACGACTCCACGACTAGCAAGAACAGGTAAAAAGTTACCAACGACCTTTTGCACCGATGGGTTGTTCAAGCCAAACTTAAGTCTCATACCCCGAACCAACTTAAACACTAACGGAAGCTGCACTGTCAGCTGAAGTACACAACCAACAACTGTCCCCCAGGCCACATCAACTACCAATTTGTTTTGCCCGATATCGCCCTCGTTACTGGCCTGACCAGACCAAATCAAAGCTCCGATAATGGCAAGGTTCCAAAGTACAGGTGCAACATAACTCAGGAGAAAATAACCATGACTATTCAAAATCCCAAGACACCATGCCGACATCACTAGTAGGGCGATCCCAGGAAACATGATCCGCACTAGGTTTATGGTGAGCTCCCGTACATCTGGGGCCTCAAAGCCTGGAGCCAATATATCGATCATCTCTGGCGCAAAGACGACACCCACCGCAGAAAGTAAGGTGACCATCAAAATTAGTATGGCTGCCACGGAACCAGCTAGCTGTCTGGCCTCGTCATCACGGCCTTCAGCTCTCAGTCTTGCATAGACAGGGATGAACGAAGCGGACAGGACCCCCTCTCCAAATAAATTCTGTAGGAAATTTGGAATGCGCAGAGCCGCCTTAAAGGCACCAGCCGCCAAGGAGTTGCCGAGATAATGCGCGAAAGCTCTGTCCCTTAGTAGCCCCGCAATGCGGGAGAGGAAAATTCCAGCCGCGACAGCCATAGCGGCCGGAGTTTTAGGGCGACCCACGAGATACTCCTCATACTTTGTTTGCCAAAGATTCTAACATCCTTGCGCCTCGTCAAGTTACTGATTACCGTAATCCTTATGTACCCAATTCTACTAAGCTACGGATCATTTTTACTGCCGTCTTGGCATACCATGTATGCTATTGGCGCATTTTTGGCGCTCTGGCTATTCTTCAGCCTTGCGAAATTAGATGTTCCCGGGGTTGCCTGGCCCCAACTTTCGCGAATCTTCGCGATTTGTTACGTGGCCGGCTATTTTGGAGCGCGACTGCTATCAATTATCATTGAAGAGCCCGAGGTAATCGGAATTCAAGATACTCTTACCGCGATGATACGATTTGGACCCATGACCTTTTATGGTGGAGCATTGGCCTCGGCCTTTTGCGGAGGCATTTACGCTGCAAAACATCGCTTGCCCCTAGCTAGGCTTTTCGACTGCGCTATACCGGCGGGCCTCTTAGCCTTGAGCGTCGGACGGGTGGGCTGCTTTCTAAATGGTGATGATTTTGGTAAGGCGGTACCGGTACCTAACGATCAAGTGCCACCATTCTGGGCAGTAACTTTCCCCAACTTAGGTGACAATATTGCGCGCTACCCGGTCCAACTTATAGAAGCTGTGTTATCGCTCGCACTTTGTCTTGCTTGTGTGACGATGCTACGCCGTAATCTTCATCGAGAAAAAGGCGGCATCATCGCGGTATTTGGGGTTTGCGGATACGCAATCACTAGATTTTTCCTCGAATTCATTCGGGACGATTATCGAGGCACGATTCCCTGGACTCAACTTTCGACATCCCAGGGAATCAGCCTAGTTTTGATGATTGTCTCTGCCGTCACACTAGTCAGACTTAGCAGACTCACTTAGCCGGGCGACGCAATTTCACCTAAACCAGGCGCCTCGCCCCCAAGATCAGCACCATTATCGTCATCCATCGGCATATCAGGGGTTGTTGCAGGACTTGCGCCCGCTGATGGAGCGGTCATACTTGCAAAAACACTTACCGGGACGTGATAAATCACGTCAGAACCCGAGCGCCGCACGAGATAATTTGCATTATCACTATCAAACTTAAACACATCGATAGACAGCGCGGGCTTCTTTGAGTCTTGGTAGCCCAGAGTAATGTGATGCAGCGGAGCCGAGCCTAGATTCTTAGCCTCAGGAGCTGAGGAAGGAATAAACTTATCAGTCTTGGCAAATTCTAGATCTACAACGAAGGCACGAATATATGGCAATTCGGTTGGTTTATCTTTAACATCTGCTTTCAACACACCCTTGTCGTCGAACTTCTCGGCATCACTTGCCGCATACCAATTCCCAGCGATATTTTTGTAACTTTGTCCGTCTATTTCAATCGACTTTGCATTTACCATGTCTGCCTCAAGGATCCGCCTATTGCGAAAATCCATGAGGTCATGCTTGTAATTTGCCTTTGCGTTTTCAGCCAGCATGTAAAGTGTTGGATTTTGGTCAATCGCGACGAATGTCTTACCGCCAAACTCAAGAAATCTAATTTCAGTTGGAGCGGGACTGTCCGTGCCAAGTATCACCGAGGCCTCAGGCATAGTAAGAGCGGCCTTTAGGCCCTCATCCGGGGCGTCAACAAAGTCTGCAGCCCTAAGATTACCTAGATCCTCGATAAATTCACGCACAGCCACTCCATCTGCCTGAAGCGGCTCGGGTGAAACGATAGAATAATTTCCGCCTTCTCTGGAGAGAACGATCTCAGGTTCACCCCGACGCTGATACCGGATCGACTTCAACTTCGATTCGTCGACTTTGACTATGGTTTTATCGCGAAACTCGACCATACTCTTGGTTGTCGACACTAAAATGTGCTGGCTTCCGATATAAACTTTGTCACTTTCACTTGTGCGGAAGTAAACTTCGTAACCAACCGGTGCTTTGTCGCCTATAAAAAGAGTCCACTCAACTGGCGACTTTGCACTAGCTTTTAGCTTGATAGCACGCTTCGGATTCGCGAGCCCAAAATCGGCCCATCGGCTCTTCTCTTCACTAACCACTTTAGCAAATGAGTAATCAGTAACCGTCTTAATGAGATTGTCAACCGTACCAGCATCAGCCACTGCATCGACTGGTGACTTTAGCCGCCAAACACCCTCAACCTTACTGATTACAGCGTCCACTGGCTTTACTGATTCAGTCTTTGCAGGATCCTCAGACGTTGGAACAGTCGTGTCCACCTCAGAGTGGTACTCCAAATCCGTAACTTCATCGGCTTTAAAACTAACTATCTTGTTTTTTGCCGCGTCTAGCTCCTGATCTTTTTTTGTTTTCCACTCGTCCCATGTAGCAACTCCACCAAGCGCGAACAGGATCAGCGCAAGCAGACCTGCAAATTTAAGTTTTTTATTCACGCCCGTCTCCTCTTAAGCCAGGCCAGAGTCCCACCACCCAGGAACACAAATGGATAAATAAATGCCAAGAAAAGCAGTATCAACTGGCTCTTAGCGGAGGTGAGTTGGATGGTACTTTTTGTTGGATCCTTCGGCCTGATTGAAATGAAGTCTTCGTCCTGAACGAGAAAGTTTGTCATATTCAGGAACATGTCTCGATGTTCCGCTAACTGCGCGCCCTGATTCGCTGCGAAATCGACTGATCCGGTAACAATAATTCGGGTCTCTTTTGGTTTAGGAGCGCCCTCACCTTTTGCTGCGTCGGTCTTGGTATCTTTGTCCTCGGAATTAGCTGTGGCTAAAGCTGGTGCCTGAGCTTTACCGGTAGTGACCGCGATTACAGGAAAAGACCCGGTGTCCCAACGATCTTCAGTAAGGTTCTCAAGATCAGCGGCAGTCTTGACGTTCTTGACCCTAATCATGTCTTTACTGGTTTTGCCGACCAATTCGACTTTAAATTTATTTGTGTTGTCCTTGATCTCTTCAACCGAGCGGGTATTGCGGAACACTAGCTGAACCTGTGACATGCGCGAAAAATCTTTAGTCACAGGGCTGAACTCATCAAACTCACTGACGATCGCATTGTTTTGGCCGATCATTTGTGCCCTGATGTCATTAGGGGCTAAGATCAGCAAATCGTCCTGGTATTTGACGCCAAATTTCTCCAACAGCTTGTTCAATGAGGACACGGGAACCATGGCGTCGGCCATCACTAAGAGTGCGCCGCCGCGTTTAAGGTATTCCTCAATAATTCTAGACTCTTCTTCTTTAAACTCATACTTCGGCCCGGCAATTACGACGAGATCTGCGTCCTCTGGAATTTTTGCCGTTTCGAGCAGAGACAACTCATCGACGTTGTCTTTATTACCTTCAAGCTCTTTAGCGATCTGATCAAAGCCGGTGGCATCGGTTCCCTTGAGCGCACCCTCACCATGTCCCTTGGTGAAATAAACCTTCTTAGTTTTATTCTTAAGAATGCTGACAAGTGCGTTAGTGACTTTTTCTTCACTAAATGCGGTTAGACGCTTTTCCTGACCTTTGTAACTGAAAATGGCAGTATTAGGGTCGGTAATTTTAGCAGCAATTGCAGCAGTTGGATTTGCTCGGGGATCAATGTAGTCAACTTTAAAATTAGCGCCCTTCGCCTGGTAGAGATTTAGCGTGTCTCTCAGATCAGTAGACACCTTTTCGTCTGCTGCAAAAACCTTGATCGTTACTTGATCACCTCCATCTTTGATCTGTTGGATCACTTTGACAGATTGATCAGATAACGTATTCAGCTTGTCTCTACTTAAATCAATACTCATATTGAAACGTGGACGAGCAGCAAGCACGGCAATGGCGACAATTACCATGGTTCCGAGGAACACGACCAAGCCTGAGCTTGCTCCATATTTGGCTCCATTTCTTTTTATGGCTAGCTTGAAATTATCGATATCCATTATCACCCACAATGCCACGATAGTCGCTGACAATGCCCAGGTGAGTTGAAGTATCCATTTGTATTCGGGTAGAGCGGACCCTACTGCGGTGCCAAGTGCAGCGACAAGTAAAGCTAAGAACGGCAATATTAGTAGACCGGGTTTCATCTCAGCTTACCTCCAACGCTGCGAGTCGAGAACTACGTTTGTGAAAAACAGAAACAAGGCAGCAAAGCAGACAAAATAGGCAACATCGTTGACCGTCAGCATACCTTTGAAAAACACATCTAGGTGATCTGTAGAGGCAATGTACTTAAGCAAACCTTCGAATAACCCACCGCTATTGAAACTTGGTGCCAACCAATTGAGGATAAGCAGCAGGAAAAGCCCAAACATCGTAAAAAGAAAAGCCATAAACTGGTTGGTGGTCATTGAAGAGACCCATAATCCAAAAGCTAACTGGGCACACATTAAGAGAAAGATCCCGAGGTAGCTGGTCAGTATCAAACTACCATCTGGATTTCCGAAGGCCTTGATAAACAAGGGGTATACAGCAGAAACCGCTAGTACCATAGCCAGGATCGCCGCCGTAGCGATAAACTTTCCTAAAACTATCTGAGTTGCTGTTACTGGTGAGGTTTGCAATAGGCGAATAGTCTGGTTCCGCCTTTCCTCAGAGAAAGACGACATAGTGACCGCGGGAATCACAAGGACAAGAATGAAATGCAAGTTATAGAAGAGGGCTCGCAGCAACTGCTCTAGCGTGGGCGCCTCTCCACCATACATCGGGGCACGCTCGGTGAGCTTCACAAATTCGTGAAGAAAGTTATAGAAAAAGACCCCCATAAAACCAAGGAAGAAAAAGAAAATCGCACACCCTTTCGGGGATGCAAACGTGGCGCGGATATCACGCCATGCAATGGTGAATACTGCTGACATTATTTAGTGACCTCCAGTAAATACGAATTTACTATTTATTAGTGAGTAAGCTGAAAAAAAACATCTTCGAGTGAGTGCGTCTTCAGTGCCAGTTCGCGCAACCCATACCCACCATTGACGACTAGTTTTGCAACTTCATCAACAATTTGCTCATCAGCGCCCTTCGACAGGCCGAACTCTACCTCACAATTAATCTTGTCGATTACACGTGGAGCAATAATCTGGTTGATCGTATTTAAAAGCGGCACCAACTGGTCGACGTTGCGCGCGACTCGTATTCGGTAGATCCGTCCTGACGCAGCTTGGCTAGCCAATTCCTCGACGGACCCCTGCTGTACAACTGCGCCATTATGTATGATAACGATGCGATCGCAGGTATTTTGAACCTCACTCAGGATATGTGAGCTCAGGATAATTGTATGCTGGCCTGCTAGCGATTTAATCAGCTCTCGAATATGCAGGATTTGATTCGGATCTAACCCCTCGGTAGGTTCGTCAAGGATCAGCACCTCCGGATTGTGAACGATAGCCTGCGCCAGAGCAACTCGCTGCCTATAGCCCTTTGACAAATTACCTACCAACCGATGGCGGACATCGCCTAACGACAACCGCTCTACTGCCTCATCAACTTGTTTCCGCAATTGTAATGTCGGAACCTTGTGAAGCCGCGCGGCGAATGTAACGTAATCTGCGACTCTCATCTCCATATGTAGAGGCGCAACATCAGGCAAATAACCGAGGCGTCTTTTGGCCTCCAAAGGCTGCTCCATGATGTCAAAGCCGGCAATCTTGGATGATCCTGAATCTGCACCTATACACCCACACATGATGTCCATTGTAGTTGTCTTGCCTGCACCGTTGGCGCCCAGGAATCCGACAATCTGCCCGCGCTCGACCTTGAATGACACATCTCGCAGCGCTTGGACCGAACCAAAACGCTTAGTTAGACCGCTTACCTCGATCATGCGTCAACACCCCCAACCGAACCTTGGTTTGAAACTCTATGAGATCAAGACTCACAGTTTTTTGATGAAACGATATTAAGACTACATATTAGGCCGTTCAGAAAGGTAGTCAAGAATGACAAAAAAACTATTTGAGTCCTACTTATTCCAACCCTTGCAACTAACCCTTTTATTGACCGCAAACCTTAGAGGTCTTACCCGACCCTGCAGCGATCTCTCCAAAGGACCCGCAGAGTTTGGCTTTTTGTTCGTCGGAAAGCGGTGTCGGTAGACTCGCAATCTGGCTGTCGATGCTAGCGGCAACCTTCTCGGCTATGCTACCGCCCAACTGACCACGAAGGGCTTGCGTGGAGTCTCCGGCAGCTGCGACCTTGTCTTGGCCACTTCTGATGCTCCCGAGCGCCGTATTCAATGTGGATCTAACCGACGCTGGCGCCTTGGCCAACCTTGCAAAACCAGCATCTACGGCGGCCAGATCATACACTGTAGCCGAGAACTGAGTAGTCCTCGCTGTCGATGAACAAATGCCACTGGAGGGAAGTATTGCCTGTATGGTCTTGTTCAGACTATCGATAGCATTAATATAGGCATCTGGACTACTCGCCGCTTTGGTACCATCTGTGACTCTCGCGACCCTCAACTGAAGGTTAGTTTGTGGTGGGGAAACAGTTGCGTAGGTGAATACCTGATTAAAAACAACTGCCTCAGTGAGGTGAGCGAAAGCCCATAGGAAATGAGCCTGGTCGGCAAAGCGCCGATCACGCAGGGTGCTGGTACATACTTGACGTAAATCCAGCTTACTGCGGACGCCCTCGTCCACAAATGGACATGTAGCGAGTATAGCCTCGTTCAGATACTGCAAGCGCGGCGCCGAGGAGCGGACCAACTCTGCGCAGGACGGAACAATCAACGGCAGATCTTCTACAGCTCGATCGACAGTGCCCAATGACTGCAGCTCGTCCGTAGTCAGACCAATTGCAGTCTTGAGGGCCGTCATAGTGGCTGCAGCGCCCTCACCACTTGCACCCTTGGCAGCAATAAGTCCTTGCGCAAGATTGAAGGGATCGCCTCCGGCCAACCCGAGGTTGATGAAACCGTAAAGCACTGAAGCCTGCTCAGAGTCAGGGTTCAATGCTAAGGCGTTCGTCGCATACTTTAGTGCTACGTCGAACTTCCCTCGATCATAGTTACTCCTAGCAAGATCGAGCTGGTTTTCGAAGTCCTTCTTATGCTCGCTTGGCACGGTGCGGCCTAAAATATTTACCTCAGTGCCACACGCCGACAGAAGTGAGAACCCCAAAAGCCAAAATCGAGCGCGCCGCAGGCAACCAGCAAATACTTGGTTAGGCCGCAGGAGAGCCAGTTTCATAGTCGAGGTCTCCGGATAAGTTAGTAGGGACGTCCGATAACTCCCACCGCTTGCTGAATTTTCTCAAGTTTCTCCCTGGCAAGCACCCTGGCCCTAGCTGAACCAGTAAGCACTAAATCGCGGAGATCATCGGGCCGTTTGATGAGTTCAAAATAGCGATCACGCATCGGGCCAAAAACCGCCTTTATCCTCTCGATGAGCTCGAGCTTAGCGTGACCGTAACCGTATCCCCCAGCGCGATACTTGTCTGCCAATTGCTTGACCTCAGCGGGAGAAGCCAATAGGCGGTAAAGAGCGAATACATTACATGTCGCTGGATCTTTCGAATCGGCTAGGCCTGCCGATCCCGTCACGATTGACATGACTTGCTTGTGCCATTCCTTATCGGTGGCAAAAATGGCTACGGTATTATTCTTAGATTTACTCATCTTCTCGCCATCGGTACCTGGAACGACGGCCACGTCTTCCGAGATTAAAGGCTCAGGCAGGTGCATGAGAGGGCCGTAACGGTTGTTGAACCTCTGGGCAAAATCCCTAGTCATCTCCAAATGCTGCTTTTGATCCTGGCCCACGGGAACAACATCCGCGTCAAACATTAGGATGTCAGCAGCCATTAGGACGGGATAATTAAATACCCCCATGTTGACATCGACACCTTTGGACTGCGCATCTTTGAATGAGTGAGCGCGAGTCAACATGCCGTAAGGCGCCTGACAGCCCAGTATCCAGGCTAATTCACAAACCTCCGGCACTGCTGATTGCGCATAAAGGAGACCTCTTTGCGGGTCCAGGCCGCAAGCGAGCATGGTTGCCAGCAGGGTGAACGAGTACTGTCTGGTTTCAACAGCCGTGTCCGTTCCATTCAGTGAATGGAAATCAGCCAGAAAAAAGAAAAAATCGTATTGATTCTGTAGGTCAATAAGGGGCTTATAGGCTCCAAAGTAGTTTCCTAAGTGTGGCGTCCCTGACGGGCGCGAGCCGGTTAGAACCCGTTTCTTGGACTGTCCCATAGAACTTCCCCTATGCCTAAAGAGGGCATACTACTCCCCGACCTCAAAAAAATCATTACCCTATCTTCTCGCATGATCGAGAACCTGTTAATATTTAAGAGCTAGTTAACCAGTAGACGGCGCCAAGCTAGCGATCTTATCACTGCAGGGCGTCGGAGTTTAACGGACAGGGAGACTCAAGCCGTGGAAGGTACCCTCACCAAAGACGCTCTGATCGAGATGATTCGTGACAAAGTCGGCTATCCTGTCAAGGAGGCCAAGGATATCCTCGAGATTATCCTTGAGGAGATCAAATCTCGCCTAGAAGAAGGCAAAGAGGTTAAGATTTCCGGGTTCGGGAAATGGACCGTCAAAGAAAAACGCTCCCGCCCGGGCCGCAATCCCCATACCGGTGATCGGATTGAAATTTCAGCTCGCCGGGTTGTGACTTTTCACCCATCTGATAAGCTTCGTGATTCGGTGAATAGTACCGTCAATCAAGGCGGCTAATTTTATCGGCTCATGCGGCTTTATGCGTCTGACTAAGATTTATACGAAGATCGGCGACAAGGGGACCACGATGCTGGCGGATGGCACGATGGTCCCCAAGCATTCGCTGCGGATCGAAACCTACGGGACCATTGACGAACTCAACAGCTATCTTGGTTGGCTGCGTGATGTGCTTCGAGATACTGAGCCGCAACTATTTGCTACTCTCATCACGCGCCTTGGCTTGATTCAAAACGAGATGCATGATTTAGGCGGAGAGCTCGCCACACCGACTGATCGGCTTAGGCCTGAGCGGCAAAATCTTGTATCTGCTGAGACTGTTGGGCGATTGGAAGCTGAAATTGACAGCTACAACGACTCATTGCCGGCACTGTCTAACTTCGTACTTCCAGGCGGGCATCAGGCTAACTCGGCAGCACATATTTGCCGTACTGTTTGTCGTCGTGCTGAGCGACTCATTGTACGGTTAGGTAGCGTTGAACCATTGCGCGAAGAGCCTCGCATCTATGTCAATCGATTAAGCGACTGGCTTTTTGTAGTTTCACGTTACATCAGCATGACCCTCGGTGTATCGGAAGTGCTGTGGAACCAAGGTGGGAAATCACGACCTCATGACCAGCCCCCGCCCCCGTAAAGCCGCTTGGACTGTGACAGTCGTCTTGCCAATTCTGGCAGCTGTCGGCTGGTCAGCGCACCCGGCTTTTTTAGCTGCCTGGGCTGTGCTTGATGCTCCATCATTTACAACCGAGATAGCGTCTACGGGTCCGGATGAGGACCCAACCTTAAAACGCCAGATTCAGCGCCACTTTTTGCGGCACTATGTTTACATTCCTACAGACGACATCGTCGCAGTGAACCCTGATCCAATTCCTGCAAACGATACTGCGTCTTTAGTTATGCAAAAAGCCTGCGGCCGAGGTAGACTATTCGTCTGGATACCCTTCAAAATACGTCTACCATTTGCTGGTGAAAAGGTCTTCGAGTGGTGCTGGAAACCGCAGACAAAGAACTCGTGACAGTTGCTGATTTGGCAGCTTCAACGTCAGAAGCTACCGAGCATAAAATTGCCTTCCGGGAGCGCTTTACTAGTTTAAGTGAAAAGCTCGGAGACATTGAAGAGCTGCTTGAACAATTAATCGGCTGGACTCACGACCTTGTGGGTACGGCAGAGATAGTTACAGCTCACGAAAGATTTCATCTTGAGAACGGTAAGGTTTTTCACGACGATCCGTTCTACGATGCACGGACAACTTACTTCTTCGATCAGTTCATATTTGAACGGAAATTAGGTGGCCATGGCACTAAGTCCGACGCTTACTCTGGTCTCACTCCATGCCAGCTCTTTCTATCCCGGGCTCAGCAGGAGACCCCTCCGTTGCCGATCGAAGTGACAGAAGCCATCGACTCATTAAGTCATTTCCGTCACTCAATTTATCAAATCCATAAAATCTCAGAAAAGCAGATGACCTTAGTGGACTTAATCGATTCAGCTCGTATTTCGATTCAGGCCAAGCCTCGAGAACATTTCCGCGGAATTGAGAAAAGAACAATCATTCAAGGTTTCGTCTTTAATCTCGGCTCAAGGCATTACTTGAGTTCCGGAATCATCCTACATCCTTTGAAAGCTAATCGGCTGATCAAAAAGCACATAAAACAAAAGCTAAAAACTGGGCTTAATCGCAAGCAGGTCTTGCCCTTACTAGCAATCTTGCAGCTGCGGTACCTTCGCCATAAGCATGTGCACCCCAAGCTAATCTATAAAAACACAGACTTCTGACACATCGCCTCTAAACAAAGTGCTCCGCTTTACCGATGACGGTAGTAACGAAGTGGAGCACTATGAGCAATCCGCTGAAAACCTACCTTATCGAAGGATCGCATCTGAGCGATAAGGACTACATTCGCGCTGAACAGCTCGCAACCAAAGAAACCATTACGCTCATGCATGCTGTTGAGCAACTCCAGCTAATGCCGGAGGCAACAGTCCTAGATGTATTCTCACGTTTTTACAAAATCCCTAAAACCAAAATTGAAGATATGGAGATACCCCAGCCCATTATAGCGCTGCTCCCAAAAGACTTAGCCCACAAGCATCGAGTGCTCCCAATCGACCGGGCCGGCAACAACATCATCATCGCTACCGGTGATCCAAGAAATCAGAATGCTATCAACGCAATTCGGTTCTCCGTCGGTTTCTTTCCAAAGCCGGTATTAGCGAGCGAACTTCGAATTACCGAGGCTCTGACGAAATATTACGGTCGCAAGATTCTTGATATTGAGTCACTTAACGAAGCCGGTGATGTCCAAGCTAGAGCACAACAAAAAGCTGAACGACAGGATATTTCGAACAATGAAAAGGGTGACGGACCGATCATTAAGCTCGTGAACCAGATATTGATTCAATGTCTAGTAAGGCGAGCTTCGGATATACATATCGAACCATATGAGTCCTATCTCCGCATAAGACTTAGAATAGATGGCGTTCTCCATGAGATCGCTCGCCCCCCAATTTCCATGAAAGCTCCGCTAATATCTCGCATTAAGATCATGTCCCATCTCGACATTGCGGAAACCAGGCTACCCCAAGACGGCGCTATAAACATCACGATTGACGGAAAGCCAGTCGACTTCCGGGTAAGCTCATTACCAACAGTTTATGGCGAAAAAACGGTAATGCGGATATTAGATAAATCAAATCTGCAGACTGATATGACCCAACTCGGGTTTGATTCAGAGGAACTACAGAAATTTAAGTCCTCTATTCATAATCCATTTGGAATGGTTCTAGTAACAGGTCCGACGGGTTCAGGTAAAACCACGACCCTCTATTCAGCGCTCGCTGAACTGAACCAAGAGTCAGACAACATTATGACGGCCGAAGACCCGGTGGAATATAACTTGGAGGGCATCAACCAAGTACAAATGAAGCCCGACATCGGGCTTACATTTGCATCAGCACTACGATCTTTTCTTCGCCAGGATCCAGACATCATCATGGTTGGGGAGATTCGCGACCTTGAAACTGCAGAGATCTCAATAAAAGCCGCACTCACTGGCCATATGGTTTTATCAACTCTACATACAAACAGCGCGACAGATACCATCTCCCGCCTTCTCAACATGGGCGTGGAATCATTCAATCTCGTTTCAGCATTAACTTGCGTAACTGCTCAGCGCCTAATGAGAAAAATTTGCGACAAATGCCGTGTACCCGATGATAGCGTTACCCCGCACATCATGGTGGAGCTAGGTATCCATCCGCAATACGCCGACAAAGTAAAAGCTTATAAAGGTGCTGGCTGCCCAACATGCAATGGAACAGGAAATAAGGGCCGCGTAGCAGTCCATGAAGTGCTCAAACTCAACGATCCAGTTCGAGAGTCGATACTGGATAATGCGCCCGCCATGAGAATAAAAAAAATCGCTATGGCCAATGGCATGCGAACCCTGAGGCAGTCCGCTCTGAACAAGATGGCTCAAGGCATTGTGGATGTCCAAGAAATTATAAAAACAACGACATCAGACTCTGATGACATTCAAACTGGCAAGAAATCAGCCCAGCAGAAGGGAGCGGCATGAACTACTCTCTCCCACAACTCCTGAAAGCCTTAGTGGATCAAGGTGGCAGCGATCTTCATATCACCAGCGAATCTCCACCACGCATGAGGATTCACGGCAATCTATTACCCGTAGAACTCCCCCCACTAGACGGAAACGGAACTAAATCGCTTTGTTACAGCGTTCTCACTGAAGAACAACGCCGGGAATTTGAGGAGGGTAAAGAATTAGATTTCGCGTTCTCGATCAATAATGTCGCTCGTTTCCGAGCCAATATCTTCATGCAACGAAACATGGTTAGTGGGGCCTTCAGAGTAATCCCGCAGAAAATTACGACGATGGATCAGCTCGGTCTATCCCCCGTCCTAAAAGATCTATGTGTGTTACCAAGAGGCCTGGTGCTAGTCACTGGGCCCACAGGGTCAGGTAAATCTACGACTCTCGCATCAATGATTAATCACATAAACGAGACTCGCCAGGGTCATATACTTACCATCGAGGATCCCGTCGAATTTATTCACCAACATAAGAAATGTACCGTCAATCAGCGAGAAATCGGCACCGACACGAAGTCCTTTGCTCGCGCATTGAAAAGTGCTCTCCGTGAGGATCCTGATGTCATCCTAGTAGGAGAATTACGAGATTTAGAGACTATTAGCCTTGCTCTTACTGCCGCTGAGACCGGTCATTTGGTGATGGCAACTCTACATACAAATACAGCTATAAGTTCTCTCAACCGTTTAGTAGATGTGTTCCCACCTCACCAACAGATTCAAGTTCGAACACAAATTTCACTGTCGCTAGCTGGAGTAATGTGTCAGGCACTTCTCCCAAGCACTGCTGGTGGACGGGTGATGGCGATGGAAATTCTGATTCCAAATAAGGCCATAAGAAACCTGATTCGCGAGGATAAGCTGCACCAAATCTACTCATCCATGCAGAGCGGGCAGGAAGATTCCGGCATGCAGACGATGAATCGTGCCCTCATGAGCCTCATTGATAAACGGCTGATAACTCTTGATCAAGCGGTAGAGACTTCTCCAGAGCCGGAGGAATTGGAGGAGATGATATCAAAGCGTGACCAGAGAGGTGTTGGAGCGCAGGCAAAAGGTAAATTCATACCGAAAAAGGGAGCGTAGGCTGAACCGTGGCTGAGTTTAAATACAAAGCAAAAGATCCTCGCGGAAAGGTGAAAGCTGGGAAAATCCAAGCCGCCACTGCTGCCCAGGCCAAGGCGCAGCTCACCAAGATGCGGCTTCGTCCAATCACTATCACTGCTGTCAAACTTGATGGGCCCGAAGGTGAATCAGAGGGTTTACTCTCAAAACTATTCTTTCGTGACGATAAGGGCCGCCTGCAAATTCAGCTTGGGAGTGGGGCTCCAACGGACAAGGAGCTGATTGTATTTACCAAGCAGTTTTCAACGATGATTTCTAGCGGAGTTCCATTAATCCAATCTCTTGGTGTTTTGGCTGCGCAACAATCGTCCGTCGTCTTTGGACGCACACTCGAAAAAATTCGCTATGCCGTGGAAAACGGTGCAACTCTGAGTGAAAGTCTAGAGGCATTCCCATTGATTTTCGACAACTTATACGTGGCAATGGTAAGGGCGGGGGAGGCCAGCGGTAACTTGGACGAGATCCTTTTGAAGCTGACTACATATATCGAAAAGGCCGCCAAAATTCGTGCTCAAGTTAAGTCGGCTATGTTTTATCCAGTTATGATTGTAACGGTTGCCATTACTGTAATCTCGGTTCTGCTGATTTTTGTGGTCCCCACATTTGCCAAACAGTATCAGGATGCCGGTAAGGAATTACCGTGGTTGACACAGCAAATAGTCGATTTATCTAACTTTTTAGTAGCCGACTGGCACTTTATTTTTGGTGGCTTAGGTTCCGCTGTTTTCCTATTTAAGCGCTATATACGCACCGAAAAAGGACGCAAGTGGATGGATAACAAGCTACTTAGCGCTCCAGGATTCGGCGTTTTATTCCGCAAACTCGCTGTGGGGCGTTTTTGTAACACAATGTCGACGATGCTTACCTCAGGCGTCAACCTACTTGAGGCCCTAAACATTTGCGCCGCATCCTCTGGAAACAAGATCATCGAGGCCTTCGTTGTTTCGGCACGAACAGGAGTTGAGCAAGGTAGAAAACTTTCTGAACCTCTAGCCGAAGGCGGTCTGTTTCCAAAGATGGTGATCTCAATGATTCAGATTGGCGAGCAAACCGGCGCCCTGGATGAGATGCTGCTTAAGGTCAGTGCTTTTTACGAGGAAGAGGTCGACCTCGCGGTCAAGACCCTGCTCTCAATGATCGAGCCCGTGATGATCGCAGTGATCGGCGGTATTGTTGGGGTCATTGTGATCGCCATGTACCTGCCTGTATTCGATGCAGCGAGCCTAGTCGGCTAGGTAGTTGGGATCGATTTCGGTGTCTGCCATTTGTGGCAGCAGTCCACACAGGTATACTCGAAGTTCCCATCACGATAATCAACACTTGCCAGTTCGGTGCTTTGACAGCGAGGACATTCTACGTGTGCATGATTATACATGCATGTCGAGCGCCGGCATCTAACCCCATCGGCACGATTTGGATCAGGTGCGGTCGGCCCGTGGCACACAGGACACCTTTGAAGACTTCTACGTTCCACTTTTGCTTCGCTCCCAGGTGCAAATTAGCTGTAAGCTAGTTACTAGCCGGCAACTAGCACTTAATCGTGAGGAATTTCCCATGACATCTACCCACCGACTGATTGATGGATCCAAGGCCGCATTCATCAACGGACAATGGCACAAATCCAGTCGCTCCATCGAGTCGCGAAATCCAGCTAACCTTGATGATATTCTAGGCGTATTCGGTGAAGCCGACAAGACACTGGTGGCCGATGCAGCCGCAGCGGCTCGCCATGCGTTCAAGTCCTGGTCCCGCACACCCGCACCAGTCCGTGCAGGTATCATTCAAAATTTCGGCCGACTTGTTGAGTCTAACAAGGAGGCTCTAGCAAGCATCGTCACAAGAGAGATAGGCAAGCCCTACAAAGAGGCCTTAGGGTCTGTCCAAGAGGTGATTGATACCGTCAACTTTTTTGTTTCAGAGGGTCGGCGCCTCTATGGCCAGACTGTCCCTTCAGAAATGCCGAATAAAGAGTTATTCACTTACAGACGTCCCATTGGCGTCTTTGGCTGCCTGACTGCTTGCAATTTTCCTGTAGCAGTCCCTGCCTGGTATTTTATCCCTGCCTTGGTTGCCGGCAACACTTGCGTTTGGAAACCAAGTGAAGATTCTCTTCTGACAAGCTACTGGTTCACTGAGCTTTGGGCTAAAGCCGGACTACCGGCCGGCGTATTCAACACTGTTTTTGGCGCGGGGCCTACGACCGGTGCCGCCTTTGTTGAACTGATCGAAAGTGGTGCATTTGATAAAATCGGCTTCACCGGATCCACTGCGGTCGGACGACGTATAGGCGAAGTCTGCGGCAGATCCCTTCAGACGCCATGTCTCGAGCTTGGGGGCAAGAATCCAATGATTGTTTGCCCTGACGCTGACATAGAACTTGCGGTTGATGGTGCACTTTTTTCAGGCTTTGGAACTGCGGGACAGCGATGTACCTCCCTCGGAAATCTGATTTTGCACGAAAAGATTTACGAGCACTTTGTTACCGAGCTGGTACGAAAAGTGAGCCTCATAAAGATTGGTGATCCTTTCGAAAAGGACATCACCTATGGCCCCCTAATCAGTAAGCGTTTTCTCGACAACCACCTTGAACATCTGTCCACCTTGGTTGAACGCCATCACGAACTCCCGCTTGGTAAGGGTGGCCATATTGGTCATGGAGTTGAATGGAAAAACTTTAGCGGCAACGCTAGCCGCGGAGTATATGCGCGCCCAAACATTGTGCTTAACGTTTCTATGACCGATCGTATTTACTCGACAGAAACCTTTGGCCCACTATTCAATGTGCTGAAATTCAGTGAATTTGACGAGGCAATGGCAATGGCAAATAACCACGGCTATGGCCTATCATCCGCCATCTACACCAATGAGCCACGGACCATCTATCAATTTAAGCAGGACATTACCGCCGGTATGTCGAGCATTAATAACACTACGACCGGTGCTGAAGCTCATTTACCATTTGGGGGAAACGGCAAAAGTGGCAATGGTGGGCGTCAATCTGGAATTTGGGTGATAGATCAGTTTACTAAATGGCATGCAGTGAATTGGGATATGTCTGGTAGGCTTCAGCTAGCCCAGATGGACACCGCTTACGTTGAGCCGGATTTTCAGTTCCGCATCAGCTGACGGTAAATTAAACAATATTTATTGACTCTTATAAAATACCCTCAAGGCCCATGGCACCTTCAGCCGATACATAACATGTCGGATGTTAGGTCCATTGAGCGCTTGAGGGGAAGCGCAACATGCGCCCAGTTCTGAAGACATTATTATTCAGTATTCTGCTATTTGGCAGCGTGTATCTCTACTCTCAACTAATCGCCAATAGTCGCTACCTTTCACTCTCCAGTAAGATTCTTCACAGCTACGCGGAGAATCGTGAGACCGGTCTGATGGCCAGAGCTCCGGAGATCATTCTAGCTGCAACCCAAAGAGCCCAGCTGTACGAAAGCGAGATTGAACGTTACCACTTGGTAGACGGAATGGTCGTTAACCGTGGTGCCTCTGGAGAAATGTTGGACCAATGCGATAGTTTACTTTTCTCATCAATCAGGTATGTAAGTCTCGACAAATTAGGGTGGCACGACAAAGCCTCGCTGGCCTGGCAAGCGATTGAAGGATCAAAGGATCACGGAGCCTGGCTGCGGCATCCAAGATGTTTTCGAAGCATATCGCGGGATATGCTTCTTGGGCTATTAATTGCAATGACGCGTAGCCCCCCTAGATTTGAACAAGAGCTGAGTCAGCTTATGACAACGATCCACCGAAACGATGGTTTCTTTGGAACCGGGCCGGTCTACGTCAGCTACCTATCACCCGGACTTGCCAGACTGATGACAGCGATAGCTAAGCGCCATCGCGACATCGCCGATACGATTCCCGACCGAGTCGCCAGTGGCTATTCAACAGCAGAAATTGAAGTTTTAGCAACTCCTGCCGGGTACACTTCACATCTGGGCGGCCTTACAGCTTGGCTTGAAATGGAACTGATAGATCAAGGAAGGAGACCTGATGAGACGCACTTTAGCTTACTAGCGGCGGCTAATCGTTTAGTCGAACCTTTTGGCGAGTTTCCACTCACCGAACAACGTCTCGATTGGATAACCGATCGGCTTATGAAGTCAGATCGTTCCAATTTGTTTTTTCGTTATTTACGCCTACGATCAGCTCGAGCGCTCTCAGCACAGGTAAGATTAGAGCTATTAAATGAGCTAATCTTGATGCCTCAGTTTCCGTCCGATCGCCTACCGATGGACTGCGATCGAAGATCAGATTATCTATGGCAGAGGGCTGACAAATCTTTAAATCACGATCCAATCCCTTGCCAGGTCGAATATGCTGGAGTCGACTTTTTATGGATGATGGCTCTTTTGTCGGAAAATCTTGATACCAAGGCGATCACCCCTAACTAGAAATCTATAGATTTTAGTTTATCCTGTTTGTCATCTGCTTGAACGACAAACCATAATACCAGACGTGTATTTAGTGACTCGTTCGTGCTACGACTAAATAGCGCGCCAATCAATGGCAATTTCGCTAAAATTGGCACGAACACCTTATCGCCACCTTTGCCGCGAAGATCCAATATACTCGCCATGGTGGGGGTGCCTAGCCCACATATGAGATCACTCCGCACTTCACTCAAACTAACATCCTTGTCACGTCCTGAGCGATCCCGGTAACTGAGATCGTAGCTGATTCTAACCCTTTCCTGGGATAGCGCTGTGATCTTTGCCTTCACTCGGAGCCCTAGGTGCTTCCACACTGTCATCGGTGTCGAAGCCGGTAATTTTGACTCTGAAACATGGGTGTTCAAAACCTGAAACTCGGAGCCAGTGGTGAATTCTATGGCTTGATTACCTGCAATCCGCACGATCGGCTCGGCAACAGTTTCAACCCTACGCTCTTTTGCCAACGCCTCTAATTTCGCTAAAAGCGCGACTTGCGGTAATCGCGTCGGCACAGCGATGTCTCCATTAACCTTAGCTTCAAGACCCAGAGCGTGTGCCTCGGCCTCTTGAACTGAGTACATTCGCATTTGCAACTGATATAAGTCATCGTTCACGTCATCAAGGCAGCGAAATATGATTACACCATCACTAATGCCCCCTTGGGTCACAGCTTCTACCTCGGCTTCAGAGATCCGGCGTATCGATGGATCGCCGCAATAGCTCATCACAGATAGTAGATTCTTGCCGAGGATGTTGACCACATACCCCCTGCCCAACAAAGTTCTAGTCTCTCGCTCCCAACTAGCCATAGCATCGGTATCTAAAACAACACTAAGTCGACACTCAGATCTTAATCGACAAAATGTTAGGGCCCGTCGAAACCAATCAACTGACTTTACTTGGCCTGCGACCACTCTAGCCTCGTTCTGGCATTGAACCCCTGGCTCTCGGCATAGCCAAGTTGGTAGAACAATCCTTTCATCGTTCAGAGCAACCGACCTCACCTCGTCAGAAACCGCTGATGTGACCTCTACCAATAGTCGATCGCCATCCGCCGATCCTGATTGCTGTGATGTGTCTGTGGTGATCATCACAATCCCAGACCGAAGAGCCGTCAGATGCCACCATCCCTGGCCAGCGTGAGCAATGTCGACAATCCCCCGCCTCGATACATGAAGGTTCGATTCAGAAGGAAACGACACCGAACGCATTTGGCCTGGCTGCATGCGTATAGTTCGCTGAGACATTACGGGCACAGTTTCGGCGCGAAGAATTTCCGCTCCAAGTCCAAAATTGAGGAATAAAATTATCAGAAGCCTAGTTAACACGGTTATGCCCTCGCCAAATCATTGCCGACGGATAAGGCCATAACTCATAGTCAAAGCTATATAAAGCGACATGGGCCCAGTGACTCTACATGTCATCCTCAGGCCCATATCGCTGTGATAAAACGAATTATTCGGAGAGCTTGTATGGTGCGGTCGAGAGGACTTGAACCTCCACGCCTTGCGGCACCAGTCCCTCAAACTGGCGTGTCTACCAATTTCACCACGACCGCATATTTAGAATCAAACTGAAATCTAACAATAAGCTAAACTATCATAACCCCTTACGGGGTTACCGGAACCTGCCCTGCGGCCGGCTGAGCTGGAGCCTGCTGCTCGGATTGCTCCTTCAGCCGCTCCTTGAGACCAACATCACCGCTCTTACCCTGCATTACAGTCAAGGTGATCGAGGTGATCATAAATATCAAAGCTGCACCGTAAGTCAATTTCCCAAGGAGGGAAGTTGCACCAGTGGCACCGAAAACTCCTGAACTACTCCCACCACCAAAAGCTGCGCTGACTCCGCCCTCGTTGCCGCCTTGAACCAAGACGACTAGGATCATGAACAACGCCACAGTCACATGCACGATCTCAATTAGTATCTCTGCCATCGGTCCGTCCGCTCCTTGCTGTGATAGATGAGTTTACGACCGAGTGTACGATAAAATGGTGGCGCCTCCCAGAATCGAACTGGGGACACGAGGATTTTCAATCCTCTGCTCTACCGACTGAGCTAAAGCGCCATGCTTCCCCAAAAGGAAGTTA
>Ga0078894_10000748_pt1 | contig 23190 bp, 2 predicted proteins | sample LauGreSu1BDMLBSD_2_FD_67506 | JGI IMG/M metagenome (GOLD analysis project Ga0078894, IMG submission 67506) | Freshwater lake microbial communities from Lake Michigan, USA - Su13.BD.MLB.SD (version 4) (version 4) | ecosystem: Environmental > Aquatic > Freshwater > Lake | place: Lake Michigan, USA... | reverse complement strand
TTAAATAGAATGGCGCCGACACATTCGACAATTGCAACACGCCCTTTATAGAAATATTGTACGACCCCGCAACCGTCAGATTCCCTATTGTCAATGGCGATGTCGTGGCGCCCGTATCAATATAATTCACTCCATCCAACGAATACATATACACAATCGGTGTTGCGTATTGTACCGCCGGAGGAGTAAAAGACACCACGAGTCCGTTCAATATGCTCTGCACCCCCGTTATCGCCGGAGAATTGCCCACCACATAACTATTGCCCGAGAACGTGTTTGAGGGCCCCGTCGTTCCAGCGGAGTTAACCGCCTTCAAAGACACCGTGTAAGCCCTCTCTTCCTCGAATTCAGGCCCCTTTATAACCACCGGCGACCGATTCGTTCCTGAATCTAAATACGTATTTCCCCCGTCAATCGAATACAAATATGTCGACGGTGCCGGGTATCCGGCCTGAGACCCCACAAACGACACCGAAATGCCATTCAACACATTATATATGCGTTGTATTGTGGGTGCCGTTCCGATTACCCATGGTTCTCCTATAACCGTATTCGAAGGCGCAATTATACCGAATGAATTGGTCGCCCTTAGCGACACCGAATATTCTATCGCCTCGGTTAATCCCAGAACCGTTATCGGGGAAGCTGTCGTGTTCGCCAACACATAATTCGTACCATCCAGCGAATAATAATACGTGTTCATCGGCGGGTTCCATCCCGTCGGCGGTGTAAAATAAATTTCAATTCCATTGTATCGACTCGCCACATTCGATATCGTTATGTCGGTTCCCTGCGTATATGGTTGCCCCGTCGCCGGAGAAGAAGCCGCCGTATTGCCCACCACATTCTGCGCCTTCAATTGCACCGTATACACCTTCGATTCGTTCAGCCCGTTAATGGTTATTGGAGAAGAGATTCCATTCGCCAAAGTATAAGTGTTGCCCGAATCCACCGAGTAATAATAAGCAGTCGGCGCCGGGTTTCCTCCCACCGGCGGCGAAAAGTCAACAGACAAACTATCCGGTCCCGAAGAAACGCTCAATATAACCGGGGCTTGGCCAATGACATACGGTGTCCCTGGGAGCAAATTCGACAGCGCCGTGTTTCCACCTAAACTACCAGCAATCATTCCCACCGAAAACACATTCGCCGTTGTTAGCCCAGGTATGAGTGTAGGACTGGTCGCATTCCCCGACACTGTAAATGTTGAACCGCCATCCACCGTATAATAATAGGTGGTCGCGTCCGGATAACCGTCCATGGCATCCGTAAAGGAAACTACGAGTCCATTGACTACACTCGACACATTCGATACTACGAGAGGACTTCCTACGACATAAGGAACGCCCGGAACCGCAACCGACGCGTCCGAATTCCACCCCGTCGAACGCGCCTGAATTGCCACCAAATAAGGCGTCGATTGTAAAGAAAGCCCCGTTATGATGAGAGGATTCGCGACACTTCTCGAATCGCGGAATGTGATTCCTCCATCCACCGAATAATAATATGTCGTCGGATTCGGGTAACCACCTGTCGACGGTTCAAACGCGATGGAAAGCGCGCCCGACCTACCAAGAATAGCCTCCACACTATTTATGGTCGGGGTCGACCCCTTGACATATGGTATTCCGTAAGCCGGCGACGACGGGTCTGTTATGCCGGCCAAACTCTGCGCCTTCAAATAAATCGGGTAAGAAATCGGAGTAGAAAGCCCGGTTACCACGATTGGCGAAGTATTCGAATTTTGCAGAGAATCCACATAGTTTGTTCCATCAATCGAATACAAATAGGTCTGCGGACTCGGGTTTCCACCGGTCGATTGTGTGAAATATATCGACAGTTGATTGATGCCGGAAACCACGCTTTGTATCGAAGGAATGGACCCGATGATATAGGGCATCGAAATCACCGTATTTGACGGCGCCGTATTTCCCGCCAAACCTCTCGCTTTTATTGCCACAGTGCATGATACAGCCTGGGTTAGACCAGTGATTTCAATGGGGGACGCCGTCCGCAAAGAATCCACGTAATTCTGGCCATCCAGCGTGTACAAATACGTCGTCGGATTCGGGAATCCACCAGTCGAAAGATTGAAACTGACGGTCAATTTATTTAGACTCGGAACAATGTTGCGAATGCTCGGTGTTGTGCCGAGAATATAAGGCCGTCCAGATACCTCCAACGAAGACGGCGTGTTTCCAGCCAAACTCCTCGCGTAAATTTCAACGTCGTACACCCCCGAAAACACGATACCCGTTATGATGAGAGGGTTTGCCGTCGAATTAAAGTCTGCAAAGGAAGACCCAAATATGTTCGTGAATCTGTAATAATAGGTGAAAGGGTCCGGGTACCCACCAGTCGGTGCCGTGTAATTGATAGCCAATGTTCCGGTAGCCCCCTCCACCGGAACCACGCTTTGGATTGTCGGCGCCGTTCCAATCACATAAGGCCGTCCTTCCACCGTATTCGAATTCGCACTTTGTCCGGCTGGACTGACGGAATACAACACCACCGGATAAACCGTCGCTTGCGTCAGACCAGAAACCACAATCGGACTCTCGGTCCGGTTCGAATTTGTAAACGTCACACCCCCATCCAACGAATAGTAATAATAGACACTTCCCGAGCTGCCTCCAGATGACCCCACAAAATTAATGGTTATGCTGTTGTATCCGCTCACCACATTGGCGATTTGTGGCGCCGAACCAATGATATAAGGCGAACCCTGGACCGCCGTCGACAAAGGCCCCGAACCCGCCGCATTGACCGCGTACAACACCACAGAATAGGTCGCCGGTTGCGTCAAATTGCCCACCACAATTGGACTTGTAGTGGTATTCGCGTCGACGAACGTGGACCCACCATTGAGCGAATAATAATAAGTCGTCGCATCAGGATAAGCGTTTTGCGGGGGATTAAACGCAATCGAGAGCCCGTTGACAATACTAGACGCCACCACATTGCTTGGCGCCGTTCCCGTCAAATAAGGCGTTCCTTGCACCACATTCGACGCCGCCGAATTACCCGCCGCATTCACCGCCAACAACTTAACAGAATATTGTGTTGCGCTTGTTAATCCACTGATAATGATTGGACTATTTGTGTTTCCCCAAACTTGGTAGGTCGCACCGGCATTCACGGAATACAGATATTGTGTTGCGTCAGGGTATCCGCCCGTCGACCCGGTAAAGGAAACGGAGAGTCCTCCAACCAGGCTCGTTATGTTGGAGATAACCGGCGCCGTTCCCGCGACAAACGGTCGCCCAGACACTGTTCCGGAAGCCGCGGTATTGCCCGCCGTTCCCGAAGCATAAATCGCCACAGAATAAATATCGGGACTCGTCAAATTCGCAAAGGAAATCAACATTGGGCTCTGATTCGTGAGCGAATTCGTGAATGTTGCTCCGCCGTCCACCGAATAGTAATACGTGGCCGGTTCCGGGTATCCATTCAATGACCCCGTGAACGAAACGGATATTGCGTAAGGAAGACTGGTTATGTTGCCGATGATGGGAACCGTTCCCAGGACGTAAGGGTCGCCCGGGACCATGTTGGACGCCCCCGTCTGTCCCGCCAAACTGTTGGCATACAGAGAAACCGAGTAGGTTTTCGCCACAGTCAGGTTCGCGATTTGAATCGGGCTTATATTACTTCCAGAGTCGATGTATGTGTTGCCTCCGTCCACCGAATAGAAATACGTGGTCGGTTCCGGGTATCCATTGATGGAAAGCGAGAAGCTGACCGAGAGACTATTTAATCCGCTCGTTATTCCACTGATGGTTGGTGTGGTTCCAACAATATAAGGCTGGCCTTCCACTAGATTCGACGTGGGCGTAGAAGCCGGCCACTGCGCATTGAATCCCGACAGAGCAAATGAATAAGGAAACAGATTGGTTAATCCCGTTATCACTAGGGGGCTACTGTTACTTCCCGAATCGGTAAACAAAACGCCGCCATCCACCGAATACAAATAACTCGTCGGATTCGGATATCCACTCTCAGACCCGGAGAAGTAAACCTGGACTCCGCCCGTTATGCTCTGCACACTCGTTATATTCGGCGCCAATCCGATGACATAAGGTCTGCCTGACACCAAACTCGAGAGGTCAGTATTTCCGGAAATAAACCCGGCTTTTACACCTACCGAATACACATTGGCACTCGTTAGACCCGATAACACAATTTGTGTGGATTGTGTCTGTCCGTCCACAAACGTGTTTCCACCGTCCAGTGTATAATAATAGGTAGCGGGGTCGGGATATCCTCCCATCGACGCCGAGTAATTGATGGTTATCGAATTGTATCCACTCGCCACACTCGATATAGTGGGGGTCGAGCCAATAACGTAGGGTCGTCCCGCAACCGGCGTCGTATAAGCGCTCTGCCCCGCGATACTATTTGCGTATAACACCACAGAATATTGTGCGGAGGTTGAGAGGTTGGAAACCGTCAAAGGACTCACATTACTCAAAGAATCGGTGAATGTCGACCCGCCATTGAGCGAATAGAAATAACTGCTCGGGTCCGGGTATCCATTCGTAGAAGCGGTAAAACTGATGGAAATCGAGTTCAACAAGCTCTGCACTTGGACATTTGTCGGGGCGGATCCAATGACATACGGTTGACCATCAACCACATTGGATATATTCGATTGACCTGCCGTGGAATTCGCCAATAAAGCCACCGAGTATACTCCCACGGTGGTTATGCCGGTTATTGATAATGGACTCGTGTTTGTAAAGGTTTCTGAGAACGAGGCCCCGCCGTCCAACGAATAATAATAACTGTTCGGTTCCGGATATCCGCCCGTAGAAGGCGAGAAGTCGACGGAGAGACCGTTGTAAATGCTCGACACATTCGATATTTGGGGCGCAGTTCCAATAACATACGGCCGCCCATCCACAATATTCGAAGTCGCCGTATTTCCCGCCAGATTATTCGCCTGAATCGCAACAGAATATACTGCGGGGGTCGTAAGACCTGAAACAATAATAGGGCTCGATGTGTTTCCAGAATCCATGAAAGTCGCGCCGCCATCTAGCGAATACAAATACGAAGACGGGGGCGGGTTTCCTCCGGTGGATGCCGAGAAGACAATCGACAGACCATTGTAAATGGATACCACGTTTGATATTTGGGGAATAGTTCCTATTATGTAAGGCGTTCCCAGGAAAGGCGTGGACGCGGCGGTATTGCCAATTAGATTGCGCGCCTTCAATGTAATCGAATAATTCGTGTTTTGGTCGAGTCCGCGAATTTCAAACGGAGAAGTCGTTGTCAGCGAATCTACATAAGTGGTTTCTCCGTCCACGGAATAATAATACGTAGTCGGCGCCGGGTATCCATCAGCGGTTCCAGTGAAAGACACCACCACTCCATAAGGGATACTTGACACATTGTTTATAGTCGGCGCCGACCCGATGACATACGGTGTCCCCGAAGCCGTCGTGGAAGGCAGCGTATTGCCCGCCGCGTTTTCAGCTACAATTTGAATATAATAGGTCCGCGCAATGTTTAGGCCAAGTAGGGTCATCGGAGAGGTCGTCGTATTCGCATTGATGTAAGTATTGCCTCCGTCCACCGAATAATAGTAAGCCGTCGGGTCCGGGTATCCGCCCAAGGAGGGTGCGAATGAAACCGTCAAGGAATTTGTGTTGCTCGACACATCGGTTATAACTGGAATGGACCCAAAGACGTAAGGATGCGCCGAGTCGGTCGAAATCGTCGTGTTTCCGGCAACACTGACTCCTTTCAAAGATATAGTGTAGAGATTCGGAGAGGTTAGGCCGTCGATGACGATGGGACTCGCGTTCGAGTTCACATTCGCATTTGAATAATCCGACCCGTTGACCGAATAATAGTAATAAGGCGTGGGATTCGTATTTAAGGACGCATTGAAATAAATGGATAACGTATTTGCTTGACCCGGAGTCAGCGCCGTTATGTTCGGCTGGGTTCCAATTACATAAGGTTCCGCTGTAACGGATGCAGATGCGGTGTTGCCCCCCGCATTCACTGCCAGAATCGACACATTGTATACCTGTGCAACGGTTAGACCACTGATGATTATGGGAGACGCGTTCGTCTGCACCAATGCATTTACGTACGTTGAGCCGCCATCCGTCGAATAATAGTAATAAGGCGTCGGGAACGCATTCGCGGACTCCTGGAATTCCACCGTCAGCGTGTTTGTTCCAGGAGTTATGTTCTGGATTACAGGCCGGGTTCCGACTATATAAGGGGTTCCCGTGGCAGTTGAACCCAGGAGGTTTCCCCACGCATTCACCGCCGCGAGTTGAACTGTATAAGACGTCGGCAAAGTCAAATCCGGAATGACAATTGGAGAGGTGTTTGTCTGCACAAAAGAATTGACATAGGTGTTGCCACCATCCACAGTATAATAGTAGAACGGTGTCGGGTAAGCCCCCGTCGACACTTCGAATGCAACAGACAAACTATTCGGCAGTGACGTAATCGATGTTATGTTGGGCATGATTCCTGCTACATAAGGTTCGCCGTAAACCGTATTCGACGCCGCCGTATTTCCCGCCGCATTCTGCGCCAAAATCGTTATCGGATAATTCATTGCCAGGTAGAGATTTCCAATGACAAATACATTGTTCACCAAGTCCGCATTCGCATCATTGTAGTTATTCCCGCCGTCCATTGAATAATAATACGCGGTCGCCGGCGGGTAAAGCGACGAGGATGGCGTGTAATTCACCGTCAGTTGGTTCACCCCGCTTACCACACTAGTGATTGTCGCCGGATTTCCAACGACATAAGGGGTGCCTGATTGAGTTGACGACGGATTCGTATTTCCAGCCGCGTTTTCCGCAATCATCTGCACAGTATAACTTCTCGGCTCTGTCAAATTTCCGATGACAAATGACGACGTAGTCACATTCGATGTCGCCAAAACATAAGCAGCCCCGTCCACAGAGTAATAATATGCAGTCGGGTCAGGATATCCTCCCGTTAATCCGGAAAATTCCACCGTCAAACTATTGATTCCACTCGTAATCGAATCTATGTCGAGACCCGTTCCCACCACATAAGGCTCGCCCGACACCATATTCGACACCTCCGAACTTCCGCCTGCATTGACCGCGATTAACGTCACTTGATACACCTGTGCCACATTAAGACCAGTAACCACGATAGGCGACACATTGGACTGCGGGTCCACGTAATTATTCCCGCCGTCGAGTGAATACAAATAAGTGGTCGGTGCGGGGAATCCCGCCGTTGAACCCGTGTAATAAATCGACAACTGGTTGACCCCACTTTGCACGCTGGTTATATTTGGTGCGGTTCCAATGACATAAGGTTCCGCTGTAACAGAGGACGATGCCAGAGTATTGCCTCCCAGATTACGCGCCACCAATACAACCGAGTATACTTCGGCGACAAATAAATTGGAGAGGACAATGGGCGAAGTGGTTGTGCCGGCGTCTGTGTAAGTGCTGCCGCCATTGAGCGAATAGTAATACGTCGTTGGGTCCGGATTTCCCCCCACTGGCCCCGTAAAATCGATTGAAAGTTGGTTTAAAGCGGGGCTAATCGCGTTTATAATGGGCGCAGTTCCGATGATGTAAGGCATCATTGTGTATGGCGCGGATGGGTCGGTGTTTCCGGCAGTGTTTGTGGCAATAAGAACAATCGAATAATCTTGTGGAAGAGTCAATCCGGTTATTACGTATGGCGATGTTATGTGTCCGCCGGTGCTCGTGTAGTTGACACCTCCATCCGTCGAATAGTAATAAGAAGACGGCGACGGGTTTCCATCCACAGAATCTGTAAAAGAAACAATCAGCGCATTCAATGACGGGTCCACTTGCGTGATAACCATCGCATTTCCTATCACATACGGCTCGCCTTGACCAGTCGACACTCCCGTGGAACCCGCCACCGATACGGCTTTCAAATAAACCGTGTATATCATGTCCATGTACAAATCGGGGATGATGAGAGGCGAAGTATTCGAATTCTGTTGCGAATTTGCGTAGTTGATTCCATCCACGGAGTAATAATAAAAGGGGGTCGGATATCCTCCCGTAGACAGATTGAAATCCACACTCAAATTGTCGATGCCCGGAGTGATGGAGTTGATGGTCGGGGTCGTTCCAATGACATACGGAGTCTGGGAAGCGACATTCGACCTCAAGTTGCCCGCTGGGTTCACAGACATCAATTGAATATTGTAACTTCTCGCCTCGGTTAGACCCGATATCGTTATGTCGGTAGAATCCGAGGTATATCCCGAATCCACGAATCCCTGACCGTCCACAGAGTAATAGTATTGGGCGTCCGGGTATCCACCATCAGAAGCCGAAAACTGTACGACCAAACTATTGTACGCACTCGAAATCTGAATTATCTGTGGATAGGTTCCAAGCACATAAGGTGTTGCCGGGTAAGCGTTGTCGGATGACAGATTTCCCGCTACACCGACCGAGAGCAATTGCACGTAGTATTGCGTCGGAGTGTATAAATTCGAAATAACGAGAGGTTGCGTATTTGAATTTTGATATGAATTCGCGTAATTGACACCGTCTACAGAGTAATAATAAAACGGATTCGGATACCAATCCGCGGGTGCTTGGAAATACACCACCAAACTATTGGCACTGCTGTCCACTTGTGTAATGCTGGTCGCACTCCCTACCACATAAGGTTCTCCCGATTCCGTATTCGAATAGATGCTTCCCGCCGGGTTAACGGCCATGAGCGACACCGTGTAAACGCCCGCTGTAGTTATACCCTGAATATTAATAATATCCGCGTTCGAAGAAATGCCCGCGTCCACGTAAGGAGCCCCGTTCAAAGAGTAATGATATCCTGGGTCGGGATATGCGTCGATTGACGCCGCAAACCGAATATCCAAACCATTGATGTTGCTCGACACATTGGTTATCTGTGGATATGTTCCAAGCACATAAGGTTGTCCATTCGCGGTTGCGGAGAGGAGGTTTCCGGCAGGATTGACCGCCTGCAGTTGAATCGTGTAATTACCTTTCGCGGTTAAATCGGATATGACAATATTTTCAGATGCGGCGTTATATCCAGAATTCGAGAAGACGTTGCCGTTCACAGAGTAATAGTAATAGGGTTCTGGGTAAGCGTTGTTGGCGCCCGTGAATGAAACAACCAATGAATTCGCGAGACTTTGAATCTGTGTTATGTTTGGCAAAGCGCTTCCTAACACGAAGGGCCGACCATAGGAAGTTCCCGACAACACATTACCAGCGGGATTCACTGCCATGAGCTGGACGCTATAATTGCGATTTTCCGTCAGGCCACTAACGACAATGCCCGAACTCGAATTATTAAATCCCGAATTTGCAAAGACGCCCCCATCGACGGAGTAGTAATAAAACGGAATGGGAAACACGCCTATAGAGCCAGTAAACGAAATAACCAAACTATTCGCGGCGCTCGATATCGAATCTATGGTTGGTGCCGCATTTCCCGTCACATACGGAGTACCCACAGAATATCCGGAATACAAATTACCAGCCGGATTCACCGCCACAAGTTGAACTGTGTAATTTCCGTAAACGGTCAACCCTGATATGACAATGGCGGTATTCGCATCATTGCTTCCAGAATTAAAAAAGGTGTTGCCTCCATCGGAAGAATAGTAGTAAAACGGTGACGGATACGAATTCGGCACCCCGGTAAAAGACACAATCAAACTATTTGTTCCGCTTTGCACACTTGTTATGTTCGGCGACTCCGTTCCCACTACGTAAGGTCGACCCTCAATCGTATTATCGGAATACACATTTCCTGCCGCGTTTTGCGCCAGCAAACTGACATTGTATGCCGTCGCAGTGGTCAGATTGCCGATTGTTAATACACTCGCGTTCGGGTCCACGTTCGCGGGGACATAAGAGGATGCCGAGTTGCCATTTAACGAGTAATAATACGCGGGTGCGGGGTATCCATCAGTGGTCGTCTGGAACGACACGGAAATTGCGTTCGGCAAAGAAGTTATGCTGTTGAGATTGGGCTTGGTTCCCAACACGTATGGCACCCCATATGAATAGGGTGTTGCGACATTGCCCGCCGCATTCACCGCCATGACGCTGACCGAATACGTGGTCGCGACAGTCAAATTCGAGATGACAATATTTGTCGCGTTGGAATTGAAGGTGGAATTGGCGTATTGACCTCCATTGACCGAATAGTAATAATAAGGCGTGGGGTTCGCATTCTCAGCCGCCGCAAACTGAACCGTCAAACTATTGTATCCACTGATAACCTCTTGAATCGTTGGTCCCGCGTTTCCAAGCACATAGGGAGTCATAGAAACGGTCGACGCCGAATACACATTTCCTGCCGCGTTTAGTGCGAGCAAAGACACTGTTGCAGTCACGTTTGCAGTTAAATTGGCGACCACAAAACTATTCGCGTTTCCACTTAAGTCCGTTGACAAATAAGCCCCCTCCACATTTCCATTCAAAGAGTAATAATAGTAAGGCGTATCATAACCATTTAAGGATGGCTGGAAACTGATGGCGAGTGAATTCGCGAGTGGCTCCACACTAATAATATTCGGCCGAGTTCCCAAAACATACGGTATGCCAGTCGCCGTTCCGGATACCAGATTTCCCGCCGGATTGACCGCACGAAGCTGAACTGTGTATTGCGAGGGAACGGTTAGGTTCGGGATGACAATGGCGGCATTCGCATCATTGCTTCCGGAATTCGAGAAGGTATTGCCGCCGTCGGATGAGTAGTAATAAAATGGCTCTGTGTAAGCATCTTGTGCCCCGGTAAAGGAAACAATCAAACTATTGAACCCGCTTGTAACACTCGTTATGTTCGGCGACGCCGTTCCGAGGACATAAGGCGAACCGGTGCCTAAGGTGGTCGAATACGAGCTTCCTACCAAGTTATTCGCTAATAAATAGATGGTTCTAGAACCAGCGACGGTCAAATTCGAAATGGTAAATGCATTCGCCGAGACGTTTGCTTGTAAGTAATTGGCCGGCAAGTTACCCGAAATCGAGTAATAAATAGTGGGCTGAGGGTACCAATTCGTCACTCCTTGAAACGAAACCGAGAGGGCGTTCGCCAAATTCGCAACACTAATAATATTGGGGTTGGACCCAATAACGTAAGGCTGCCCGAACACATTTGCCGACACCACATTCCCCACTAGATTGACCGCTGTCAACTGGACTCTGTAATTACCCGCGACAGATAAATTCGAAATTGTTAAATTGCCACTGGTTGCGTTGATGCCGGAATTGGCGGTCGACGTCCCAGTTCCCGCGGATGATACGGTGTAGTAATAATAAGGCGGCGGATAAGCATCCGGCGTTCCAATATAACTGACAATAAGACTGTTTACACTGCTGTAAACTTGCGTTATAATGGGATACGTTCCTTGTGCACTAGCCGAACTGTTAAATGACACCACATTCGAAAAGTTTTTCACAATGCCGAGCTCTTGTGTTGTTAACGCGCGCCCGTAAACCACGAATTGGTTCATGTATGCGCTCTGTAGACCAACCCCGTTCGTCACCGTATAAACCGTGTTTGCAGACAGCAAATTCCCCGAAGAATTCACGGCGGATAATTGTATTGTATATGCGTTCGCAACAGGCAAATTCTTGAGAACTATGCTGGAGTTCGCGTTTTGTAGTCCGGTATTGGCAAAAGTGGAACCATTCACAGCATAATAATAAAAGGGAGTAGGATATGCGTCATTGGATGAACCGGTAAATGAAATTAACAATGTATTCGCTTGGCTTACAATACTTGTTATGTTCGGATTCACATTGCCAGTGGTTAGAACGGGAGGGGTCAATTTGATAATCTTATTGGTGCTTCCTCCCGGTTGAATGTAAATACTGGTCCCAGTCGAGCCTAATACTATAGTGGTTCCATCTGCATTTGTCGGTAATGCAAAGGTCAATGCATTGATTAACACTCCCGTTAATTTGTTATACTGATTGACTCTTCCGTAATAAGTGCTAGATACCAAGGTATTTTTCAGCCCCACATACAGATAATTTGCGTCCACTGCCAAAGAGGGACTCGAATTCAATGTTGTTCCGCTAATATCAGGAATCCATGCTTTCTGAACCGTTCCAGAGGAAGCGCCAATAGTTATGCGTGATACGCTGGAATTATCACCATAATAGATATAATTTCCATCACATACTGTGTAAAGAAACGTAGCCGAATACAACCCTGAGTCTGGAGTCCAACCATCTACCAAAGTATTTCCCGATAAATCACATTTATTTATCTTCCCATTTCCGCCGGGAAGTATAAGGTATATATAGCTTCCATCAGTTGTTACGGAAAAACAGCCAGTCGGAAGATTGAAATAAGTCGGTGTAAAAACATTCGTCACGATATTGAATGCTGACATACCACCGGTGTTGAATATTAGCGAATTTATCGATGGAATGTAAGCGATTGGCACGTTGCCGCCAGACGTTCCGGAGTTGGATTCTACATAATTATTGTTGGAATCGTATGCTCTTACTTTGCCGTTTCTATCAAACGCGTATAATTTTCCAGCTGCATAACAACCCGCCCAACATGTAAAATTACTGTCGATGGTCACCGTCGACATCGTTATATTATTGCCTTCCATTTTATCTTCTTAGTATTGTAGCGCAGCATTCCTACACGACTAACAAAAATGATGTCATGTTTTACAATATGACACCATTCTACTTGAGAGAATGCGCATCTATCTCTCAAGTGAATCCTCCTAACGGCTCGGCACTTTGTGAACGCCTACCACTAATACGAAGTGGTGTCCGGCGTTCTTCGCAAATATCCCCATTAGATTGAATAAGTCAACCCCGTATTCGTTCCTCCTACATAACAACTATTTATCTGATTTGTAAACGTCGCCGAATAATTGCCATAGGTATTCTGCAACCTTGCAACATTGTCTATATACAGCGTAAAATTGCCACTCGGGCTTATAATAACACTATAATGGTGCCAATTCATGTCAACGATAAATGGATAACTAAACACTGCGCCGCTCTCGAATGCAAGAACCACGTTTGCAAAAGACGCGTCGAATTGTAAAGAGAAAAACGGCAAGCCGGAAACCGAATTCACAAACTCGAATATCCGCGTGTATTTCTGTAGAGTGGGGACAAGACTCGTCAATTTTATCCAAGTGGCCGCGGTCGCCCCATTTGTTCCTACAGTTATATTCTGGACGGGTTGGAATCCGGCCAAATTGGTGTTGCCGAAAAAGGCCGAACCATTGCCTAATATTGTGTTGGCTCCCGTTCCTGCCACGTAAGAAACCGTTCCCGAAACATTATATGGACTCACGCCCGTACCCGTCGCATAATCCAATAAATCCTTGTTAAATTGGTAGTTCATAAACAAATTTGCATTGTTCACGTTGCAGACAGAGGTGGACCCGATAACGTAAGGTTGGCCATACGAAGTTCCCGACAGAATATTACCGGCGGAATTCACAGCGAGTATTTGCACAGAGTAATTGCCGAAAGTGGTCAATCCAGGAATAACGATATTTCCATTGCCATTTAATCCGGTGTTTGCGAAGGTAGACCCAGCCACCGAATAATAGTAATAAGGCGCCGGGTAAGCGTTTTGAGAGCCCGTGAATGACACAATCAAGGAATTGATATTACTCTGGACATTTGTGATGTTCGGATTCACGTTTCCAACCACATAAGGAAGTCCGTATGCATTTCCAGAAAACAGATTTCCGGCTGGATTTGAGGCGAGAAGTTGAACTCTGTAATTGCCAATCACCGTTAAATTCGGTATGACAAACGTCGTGTTTGCATTTAAACCAGTATTTGCGAATGCGGACCCATCTACTGAATAATAATAGAAAGGCTGTGGAAAGGCGCCTACGGCGCCCGCAAAAGACAAGACCAATGAATTTGCATTACTTTGAACTCGTGTTATATTCGGCAATACAGTTCCCAGGACATAAGGTTGTCCGTTTGCCAAATTTGAGAGGACATTACCCGCCTGGTTGACCGCCATGAGTTGCACTGTGTAGGTATTCGCAACAGTTAATCCTGGAACCGTAAAGGTTCCGTTGCCGTTCAGTCCAGTGTTCGAGAAGACCGCCGAACCATTGACCGAATAGTAATAAAACGGTGTTGTATAAGCATTCTGGACTCCTGTAAAAGAAACAATCAAACTATTCGCATTGCTTTGCACCTGTGTTATATTTGGCAATACAGTTCCCAGGACATAAGGTTGCCCATTTGCCAAGTTTGAGAGGACATTACCTGCCGGGTTGACCGCCATGAGTTGCACTGTGTAGGTATTCGCAACAGTTAATCCTGGAACCGTAAAGGTTCCATTGCCATTCAGGCCAGTATTCGAGAAGACCGCCGAACCATTGACCGAATAGTAATAAAACGGTGATGTGTAGGCATTCTGGACTCCTGTAAAAGAAACAATCAAACTATTCGCATTGCTTTGTACCTGTGTTATATTAGGCAAAGTGATTCCTAAGACGTAAGGTTGACCGTTTGCCAAGTTTGAGAGGACATTACCTGCCGGGTTGACCGCCATGAGTCGCACGGAATACGTATTCGCCACAGTCAATCCTGGGATGGTAAAGGTTCCATTGCCATTCAAGCCAGTATTCGAGAAGACGGAACCAGCGACGGAGTAGTAATAAAACGGTTGTGTGTAGGCATTTTGCACTCCCGTAAAACTCACTACCAAACTGTTCGCATTGCTTTGCACCTGTGTTATATTCGGAACATTCGTTCCAAGGGTATAAGGTTGTCCATATGCGGTCGTCGATGACACATTACCGGCCGGATTGACAGCTATCAATTGAACACTGTAATTACCCGAAACAGTTAAATTCGTGATGGTTATATTTCCGCTGAGTGCATTGGTCCCCGAATTCGCCGTCGTCGTTCCTGTTTCGGCCGACGATACAGTGTAATAATAAAAGGGCGCCGGATAAGCATTCTGGACTCCGATATAACTGACAATAAGACTGTTCGCGCTGCTATAAATTTGTGTTATGGTGGGGCTAACTCCTTGTGCACTGGCGTTGCTGGTGAATGAAAAGAGGTCGGGGGAGTTTTTAATAATAGTCAATTCTTGCGCGGTTAATGCGCGTTGAAAAAACAAGAATTGGTTCATGTACGCATTCTGGAGACCAATACCGTCCGCATAAGGCTGACCATTCTCAATTGCCGATAATACATTACCAGCCGGATTGACCGCCATGAGTTGCACAGTGTAAGTATTAGCAAAATTCAATCCAGAAATAGTAAAGGTTGCATTGCTATTAAATCCCGTGTTCGAGAATACGGACCCATTCACCGAATAGTAATAAAACGGCGTTGTGTAGGCATTCTGGACTCCAGTAAAACTCACCACCAAACTATTCACATCGCTTTGCACCTGTGTTATGTTCGGCAAAGTGGTTCCTAGGACGTAAGGTTGGCCGTTCGCCAAGGTAGAGAGGACATTGCCCGCCGGGTTGACTGCCATGAGTCGCACGGAATACGTATTCGCAACAGTCAATCCTGGTATGGTAAAGGTTCCATTGCCATTCAGGCCCGTGTTTGAGAAGACCGCCGAACCATTGACCGAATAATAATAGAAAGGTGTGGTGTAGGCGTTTTGTACTCCTGTAAAACTCACAATTAGACTGTTCGCATTGCTTTGAACCTGTGTTATATTCGGCAAAGTGGTTCCTAGCACGTAAGGCTGACCATTCGCAGTTGCCGAGAGGACATTACCCGCTGAATTGACTGCCATGAGTTGCACTGTGTAGGTATTCGCGACAGTCAATCCTGGGATGGTAAAGGTTCCATTGTCATTCAAGCCCGTGTTTGAGAAGACGGAACCATTGACGGAGTAGTAATAAAACGGCACTGGATTCGCATTTTGAACTCCGGTAAAGCTCACTACCAAACTGTTCGCATTGCTTTGAATTTGTGTTATATTAGGCACATTCGTTCCAAGGATATAAGGTTGGCCGGTTGCAGATGCAGATACAACATTACCGGCCAAATTGACCGCGGTTAACTGTATAGTGTAATTATCGGCAACAGTTAAATCGGAGATGGTTATATTTCCACTCGTTGCGTTGCTTCCCGAATTAGCGGTGATTGTTCCAGTTCCTGGCGAGGATATGGTGTAGTAATAATACGGAGGCGGATTTGCATCTGACACTCCGGAATACTGAATGGTAAGACTATTTACACTGGGGTAAACATTCGTTATTGAGGGTGATGCAGTTCCAAGGACATAAGGGTTGCCGTTCGCCAAGGTAGAGAGGATATTGCCCGCCGGGTTGACAGCCATGAGTTGTACTGAATAAGTATTCGCAACAGTTAGTCCTGGAATAGTAAAGGTTCCGTTGCCATTCAAGCCAGTGTTTGAGAAGACTGCCGACCCGTTAACCGAATAGTAATAAAAAGGTGCTGTGTATGCATCTTGTGGTCCTGTAAAAGAAACAATCAGTGAATTTATATTGCTCTGTACCTGGGTTATGTTGGGAACAGTGGTTCCTAGTACATAAGGTTGTCCGTTTGCCAAGTTAGAGAGGACATTTCCCGCCGCATTGACTGCCATGAGTTGTACTGAATAAGTATTCGCAACAGTCAATCCTGGGATGGTAAAGGCGCCGTTGCCATTCAAGCCAGTATTCGAGAAGACGGAACCGGCTACGGAGTAATAATAAAAAGGCGCTGGGTTTGCACCGAAGGTGCCTGTAAAAGAAACAACCAAACTATTCGCATTGCTTTGTACCTGGGTTATGTTAGGAGCATTCGTTCCAACAACATAAGGAGTTTGTGAAACAGTTGTCGCGGAATACACATTTCCTGCGGGGTTTATCGCCAACAACGACACAACGGCCGCAACATTCGAGGTTAATCCCGAAATAACAAATGTGTTGGGGTTCAACGTTATATTCGCCGAAGGAATCAAAACATACGAACTTGGATTTGTATTTCCGGATACCGAGTAATAGTAGTCCGGATTTGTGTAAGAGTTTGCAGACAAATTAAATGACACCACTAATGAATTTGCCTGTGGCGTAACACTAATAATATTCGGTCGGGTTCCGACCAAGTACGGCTGTCCATTTGCCGAAACCGACACCACATTGCCTGCCGGATTCACCGCTATGAGTCGAACAGTGTTATTCCCAAAAACCGTAGTAGGGATGGTTATGTTTCCGCTCGTTGTATTCAAGGTTGTGTTTGCGGCCGTTCCCGAATTCAAAGAGTAATAGTAAAACGGCGCTGTGTAAGCATCGGTCGGGCCCGAATATTGCACGATTATACTATTTATATCACTGTAAATATTGGTGATAGAGGGTGAGGTGGTTCCGAGTGCAAAAGGTTGGCCGTTTGCCAAGTTAGAGAGGACATTGCCCGCCGTGTTGACGGCCATGAGTTGCACCGAATAAGTATTCGCGACAGTCAATCCTGGGATGGTAAAGGTTCCATTGCCAGTTAGACCCGTGTTTGAGAAGACGGACCCATTGACGGAGTAGTAATAAAACGGCGCAGGGTTTGCTCCTAATGCTGCCACAAAGCTCACTACCAATGAATTCGCCCCGCTTTGCACCTGTGTTATGTTCGGCGCTATCGTTCCGAGGACAAAGGGAGACCCGGTTCCTATTACAGTGGAATACTTTCTCCCTACCAAATTGTTGGCGAATACATAGACGGACCTGGAACCCGATGTGGTCAAATTCGGTATGGTAAATGCGTTCCCGGAAACGTTTACTTGAACATAATTTGCCAAGATATCGCCCGTAATCGAGTAATAGTAATTCGGGTCTGGATACCAGTTTGTCACTCCTTGAAACGAAACCGAGAGGGAGTTCGCCAAATTCGCAACACTAATAATATTGGGACTGGAGCCAACCGTGTAAGGCTGACCGTATGCATTTGCCGACGCCACATTACCAGCCGGGTTAACCGCTGTCAATTGAATACTGTAATTGCCCGAAACAGTTAAATTCGTTATGTTTATATTTCCGCTGAGTGCATTGGTTCCCGAATTCGCGGTCAATGTTCCAGTTCCTGCAGATGATACGGTGTAGTAATAAAACGGCGGTGGATAGGCATTTTGAACACCGACATAACTGACGGTGAGACTGTTTGCATTACTATACACTTGTGTTATGGTGGGGCTAATTCCTTGCACACTGGCATTACTACTGAATGAAATGAGATTAGGAACGGAACGGATGATGGTCAATTCTTGCGTGGTTAATGCGCGTTGAAAAAACAAGAATTGATTCATGTAGGCGGCCTGGAGACCGATTCCGTTTGTCAAGTTGTAAGTAAAGTTGCTCGAAAGCAAGTTTCCCGCTTTGTTGACCGCGGACAATTGTATTGTATAGGCGTTCGCAACAGGCAAATCCTTAATAACGATATTGGAGTTCGCGTTTTGTAGTCCGGTATTGGCAAAAGTGGAACCATTCACAGCATAATAATAAAAGGGGGTGGGGAATGCATCATTGGATGAACCGGTAAATGAAACCAACAATGTATTCGCTTGACTTATAACACTTGTTATGTTCGGATTCACATTACCAGTGGTTAGAACGGGCGGGGTCAATTTGAGTAGCGCATTATTGCCTCCCTGCTGAACATAAAGATATGTTCCATCCGACATCAATAATGATACGGAACCAGATGTGCTCGTCGGGAAATTAAAAACAATCAAATTCACCAATACTCCAGTTGATTTGTTGTATTGACTGATTTGACCGGAATTTGTTGTTAGTGCATTATTCAGTCCTATATACAGGTAATTCGAATCTATCGCTATCGTGGGGTCTACGGGAGCTCCTGTGTAATTTGCGTTTGAAAATGTAATCCAATTCGACACATAAGCTCCGGTTGCGACAGCTATGCGTCCAATTTGGCTTCCATCCGAACGGTAAATATAAGTTCCGTCGTATATCATGTATTTTGGCGAGTAGGATATTGCGCTATTTGCCGGAACCCACGAACTCGTTACAGGAGTCCCCGAAGAATTATATTTGTCAATTTGTCCGCGGTTGCCGCTGATTGCAACATATAGATAAGTTCCATCGGTGGCCATGGAGCATGCGCTGACAGTAAACCCAAACGTTGACTGGGTGTAGTTTATATTTATCGTATTTGTCGTAAGATTAAATGCCGCGATAGCATTGTTGTTATGTGAATACAGTATGGAATTCCACGGCGCATAGTAAACCGCCTGGACGGCATTCGTACTTGCGCCCGTAATATCGTAGGATACGTATGAGTTGTCTGAACTATATACTCTTACCCGGTTATCATACCCAAAAATATATAATTTTTGAGTTCCTGTCAAATAACAAGATGCCCAGCCTTGATAATTGTCGATGGTCACCGTCGACATCTTTATATTATTGCTTTCCATTTTATCTTCTTAGTATTGTAGCGCGGCATCACCTCCTGACTAACAAAAATGATGTCATGTTTTACAATATGACATCAAATATTCCCATTAGATTGAATAAGGTAACCCCGCATTCGTTCCTCCTACATAACAACTATTTATCTGATTCGCAAACGTCGCCGAATAATTACCATAAGTATTCTGTAGCCTAACAATATTATCGATATACAGCGTAAAATTGCCACTCGACCCGATAATAACACTATAATGGTGCCAATTCGTGTCCGCAACAAATGGACAACTAAACACTATCCCGCTCTCAAAAGCAACCGCGATGTTTGTAAAATTTCTATCGAACTGCAAAGAAAAAAACGGCAAGCCGGAAACCGAATTCACAAACTCGAATATCCGCGTATATTTCTGTGTCGTCGGAACAATACTCACCAGTTTTATCCAAGTCGCAGCCGTCGCTCCGTTGGTCCCCACAGTTATATTCTGGACGGGTTGGAACCCAGCCGAATTCGTAGGTCCAAAAAAAGCAGAACCATTTCCTAATATTGTGTTGGCCCCCGTTCCTGCCACGTAAGAAACCGTTCCCGAAACATTATAGGCGCTCACTCCGGTCCCCGTCGCATAGTCCAGCAAATCCGTATTAAATCGGTAGTTCATGGCGAGCCCCGAATTGTTTACAGTTAAGGCGGAGCCTAGAACATAAGGTAGACCATATGCGATGTTGGAAGATATGTTTCCAGCAGAACTGACGGCCACAATTTGCACAGCATAATTACCGTATGTGGTTAACCCTGGTATAACGACGCTCCCGGTCGCATTTAATCCAGTGTTTGCTAATGCACTCCCATTCACAGAATAATAGTAATACGGTGTAGGATTCGCATTCTGAGAACCCGTGAATGAAACATTGAGTGCGTTTGCTTGCGGGGCAACACTAATAATATTCGGCCGGGTTCCCGTAGAATAAGGTGTTTGCGAAACCACGGTGGAATACAAATTTCCTGCGCCGTTGATTGCTAATATAACAATGTTTGCCTGGCTGCTTAAATTATTAATTACAAATGTGTTTGGCGATACAGTTGGAGTAGGTGACAACAAATTGTAATTACTCGCAGTATTGCCTAAGTAAGAGTAATAATAAGTGGGGGTATCGTAAGCGCCGGTCGACAAACTAAAAGACACTGACAGCGCATTTATGAGAGGAACAACTCCGGTTATTACTGGGACATTTCCAAAATTATAAGGTTGTGTTGAAGCCGTGACACTCGAATTCGAGGATACCCAGTTTGTTCCTGCGGCTTTAATTGCCACCGAGTAAGATTGTCCGGCAGTCAGATTCGTAATTTGTAGAGGAGAAGTGGTCGTTACAACCGAGTTACCGAATGTTTGCCCACCATCGATGGAATACAAATAATTCGTTGCAGTTCCACCCGAAGACGGGTTGAATGCAACCGTTAAAGCCAAATTTTTAGGAGTTATCGAGGTTATAACGGGTGCATTTCCGACCGTCACGTTCGCCATGGTAGAATTTCCACCGGTGCTGCTTGCCATCAAACTCAACGCATAGCTTGTATTCACATTGAGTCCGGTTATGACTATGGGCGACGTGGTCTGCACTACGTTTGTAAAACTGGAGCCGCCGTTTGTGGAATAGTAATAACTGGATACTGCTGGGGTGGAAGCGGTCTGAGAAAAGGATACAATGGCGCTTCCGTTGGAAAAGACGTTTGCGTAGGAGATAACGGGTGGCGTGGGTGGTATTGCTATCCAAGGATATGCTATTGAACCGGTTGTTAAATATGTGTTCAATGCCTCTGATATTGAGTTCATTTGGGCTACTGTCAATTCTGATGCCCAAATAAGAACAGTATTAAATTTGAAATCCGAATGTTCGGTAGTTTGCGAACCAGCATTAATTGTTAATTGGGTCCCGCCCGTTCCGCCAGTGGAAGTTCCAACATTAGTACCATTTGCAATTATGTTATTTCCAGCGGTAGTGTGGTGAGTAGTTCCATTTGTTCCACACATACATAACCAGTCTGCTTGCGATGTGGTAGAAGATGATGACGCGGTTCCATCATAATTTACAATCAGTGTTTTCCATGCATTATAATGCGCAACTCCTCTAAGTCCGTAAGCATGCCCAGCAACGGTTGATATGTGGCCATGCAGCCAATTTAACCCGTTTCCGTCAAATATTCTGGATTGATTAGACCCATTGGTTGCATATCTAGTTATCGAACATATAGTAAATGTAGTTGGAACACTATTAGCCGGCCAAGTAATACTCGAACTCTTAGTCCCTGAAATAAATGGTATGCTTGCACTCGCTCCAGCACCAGACTCACTTCCAGTAGAAATTGAGTTCATCGTGGCATCGCGACCATTGCCGGTAAAATCATAAAGAGACGTTGCGGAATTTCTTGAGTGTCCTGCAATATATGCACCCCAAGGAGTAGGAAAAGACATAGTTATATATTAACGCCTGGTAATGTAATGTGGATTTAATCCAAACACCACTAAACAAGTAATCCGTTCCACCCCGCTGCCATGTTCACCAAATCCCCATTAAATTGAATAAGGCAACCCCGCATTCGTTCCTCCCACATAACAACTATTTATCTGATTCGCAAAGCTCGCCGAATAATTACCATAAGTATTCTGTAGCCGAAGAATGTTGTCGATATACAGTGTAAAATTACCGGTCGAATTGATAATCACGCAATAATGATGCCAATTCGTGTCCGCAACAAATGGACAACTAAACACTATCCCGCTCTCAAACGCAACCGCGATGTTTGTAAAAGTCTTGTCAAATTGTAATGAAAAAAACGGCAAACCGGAAACCGAGTTCACAAATTCAAATATCCGCGTGTATTTCTGTAAAGTCGGAACAAGACTCGTTAATTTTACCCAAGTGGCAGCCGTCGCTCCGTTGGTCCCCACAGTTATATTCTGGACGGGTTGGAATCCGGACAAATTGATGTTGCTGAAAAATTCAGCCCCATTTCCTAATATTGTGTTGGCCCCCGTTCCAGCAACATACGAAACCGTTCCAGAAACATTATAGGCGCTCACTCCGGTCCCCGTCGCATAGTCCAGCAAATCCGTGTTTAATTGGTAGTTCATGGCGAGTCCTGAATTGTTTATATTAAAGGTGGAACCGAGAACGAAAGGGAAGCCGTAAGCGATGTTGGAAGATATGTTTCCGGCAGCACTGACGGCAATAATTTGCACGGCATAATTACCGTATGTGGTTAAACCAGGAATAACAATGTTCCCGGTTGCATTCAATCCGGTGTTTGCGGATACGCTCCCATTCACAGAATAATAGTAATACGGTGTAGGGCTCGCATTCTGAGAACCGGTGAAAGCGACATTGAGTGCATTCGCATTGCTCTGAATCCGTGTTATATTCGGTCGGGTTCCTAGGTAATAAGGTGTTTGCGCAACCACGGTGGAATACAAATTTCCAGCTCCGTTGATTGCGAGTACAACCACGTTTTGGGTTGTTCCCGGTAGATTATTAATCACAAATGTATTTGGTGATACGGTTGGAGTAGGTGATAACAAATTATAATTACTTGCGGTATTACCTAAGTAAGAGTAATAATAAGTGGGGGTATCGTAAGCACCAGTTGACAAACTGAAAGACACTGACAGCGCATTTGCACCAGGACCAGGAACAACACCAGATATTGCCGGGACGGTTCCAAAATTATATGGTTGTATTAGGGCCGAGACACTCGAATTCGAGGATACCCAATTTGTTCCTGCGGCTTTAATTGCCACCGAGTA
>Ga0078894_10000747_pt1 | contig 23196 bp, 18 predicted proteins | sample LauGreSu1BDMLBSD_2_FD_67506 | JGI IMG/M metagenome (GOLD analysis project Ga0078894, IMG submission 67506) | Freshwater lake microbial communities from Lake Michigan, USA - Su13.BD.MLB.SD (version 4) (version 4) | ecosystem: Environmental > Aquatic > Freshwater > Lake | place: Lake Michigan... | reverse complement strand
ATGACAACGCGTCCATCTCTATAGGCTGCTTTCAGCTTTATGTTCCGAAATGCTGGTCGGATTTCCGCAATGCCGACAGAAAGTGGGCGCCACGTGGCTGCGGTGAGTTCGTTAGCAGCAAGATCGCTGACTTCTATGACAGGTCTGGGTTCAGAAACAGAGCCAAAAATAGATCCAATGATATTGACTTTGCCCTCAGCCGTGTCCACATCTTGGATAAATTCCTTGATGATTCCTGCGTCCATTACGCTTTCAAAAAATAGGCCTAGACGTTCAGGTGGTCGGCTATCTTTAGTAGTGATGCGGGCCTGCATATATTTGCCGCTTAAAAACAGGTCTCGATTCTTTTCGAAGTGCCAACCTTTTTTGGTAAAGAGCAGCTTTACCGGTTGATCCTGCCGAATCTGAATCGTACGCGTTTGGGTCGCTATGTCGTTAACAAAGTTTCCACGGAGGTCGTTGACAGTGAGGTCACCGGTGGAGTGCCAAAAATCTGTAAGATTACCCTTCAGCTGCCAGTCGCCAGTAAAGTATAGGTAGTTGCGCGGATCATCTCGCACAAAAGAGGAAGCAATAATTCTGAGATCGTAACGGTGACAACTTAGGTACCACTCAAAGGGTATACCTTGTTTGAATAGGTCAAAGGAAAGACGCCCATCTAGGGCATTGCCGGCTTGATTGACAACAAGATCAAAACGGCCACCGTGAGAGAATCCTCTCAGATTAACGGGAGTCATATTGGTGCCGAAGACTGCTGGGCGTTCGATTGATGCAGTAAAACTTCCTTGCAGAGATTCAAGCGTGCCAGAATATTCAGCTTGGCCAACTATCAAACCTTGAATACCCAAAGGTCGCAGATACTCACCCGCGTAGGGTAGTCGGCTCAAGTGGTCAGATTCGGCTTCACTTGATCGACCACTAGTGGGCAGTGGCCCTTTCTGCGATAGAGTGCGGAAGTTGAAGGAGAGCTTATCCGCTGGATGTAGACCAAGGGCGTAAAGAGGATGTTTGGCAGCTTCCGCATAGGCGAGGTTAAAAGGAGTCGATCTCTGGTGTGTGACTTTGCCGGAAAGACTGAGGTTATTCAAGTTCACGACCAGGTTTTGGGTGCGCCAGCCCTTCTTGTCGGCAACGATGTTGGCATCGAGCAAGGTAGCGAGGGTCTCCCCATTTAGCCTCGCATCCTTAGCCGTTAGGTTTAATTTGGCCTCACCGGCAAGAAGTTGGAGAAGTGGGCCTTCGTAGTTTCCTGATAAGGATCTGATCTCCACGCTAAAGTCGTTCTCGGGGTCGACAGCATTGGCGATTGCTCGCGTTACGTCTCGCGAGAGGTCTGAAACGTCTAGGTTAGTTTTGAGGATTAACTCAGGGGTCGAAATGTCGAGCTGCCCGGTGGGTAACTCGATACTGCCGCCCTCGACTTGGTATGCCTCGACATCTCTCCAGCTTAGAATATCTTCGACATACCTGATGGACCCTGTAACTGCTCCAAATGGGATGTGACTAATTGCGACATCGCTTTGTTCGAGCCGAGCGTCGACGACGATTCTGTCAAATGGTCCCGTTAGTCGCGCCTCAATGGCGCCCGTGCCTGACATGGGCTGCTGAGTAAAATATTCTGCGATTCTTAGATCTGCGTCTTGTGTAGCGATGCGAACATCAGTCTTGCCAGCTCCGGCAAATTGCAGACCTCCGGAAATTTGAAGATTTGTTCGGCCGGGAGTGATTGGTTTACCAGTAGAGACGTCAGTTTTTATGTTCTCCTCAAGACATGCTGCCCTAGTCCCCGTTAGATCGAGCTGATCAGAGGTCACTAATAGCTGTAGGTCTACCTGGCAGGATGGTGATTTTGGAAATTTATTCAAAGCTAAGGGAATACTGGGAATGACTATGTCAGACGCATTGACTTTGGCGATTGTTGTGAGGGCAAAAGGGTCACCTTTGCCCTTGATGCGGATGTTTTTACCGGTTATCGCCAGGTCAACTAATCGACTATTTACATTTAGCACCTCTAGTAGATCAACGAGGTGTAATTTGTCTGCGTTTAGCTCGAAGTCAAGATCGAGATCTTTATTTAGTTTGATTTCACCGCCGCCTTTAGCGACCGTGGTTTTGTCGGCGATGATTTCAATTTCGGGTAGGCGTACGGCATTCTCATCGATAACAAAACTTGTTTTAGAGTCGAGTAGACGGAATCCGTAAAGTCTGGCGTCACTCGATTTGCCGCTGCCAGTAACCTTAAACTGAGTGGAACCTTGATCAGTGAAAGGGATATCTAGATCAATCCGAAAATCGCCATCAACGCGTCCATGTGTGTCCTCAATTTCGAGGTAAGAGCCGAGTAGCGACAGATCAGCTGTGCCCTTACTTGCTAGATAAAATTGCAGTCCAGTCAGAAGTGGAGTGCGTCCATCCGATATTTTAAGTTCGCCGTTACCGTCGCCACTGAAATTGACCCGTTCCCCGTGGATCAGGAGATCGGTGAGACTAAGTAGCCGGTCATTTAGTGCTAGGTGTCCGGCAAGCTTTGTCGATTCGAGCATAGACGAAGCACCGACCGAAAGGTCGATGCCCTTTATGTCAAAGTCGAGACCCATCTTGCGCCAAGAGCGATATTCCCAGATTGCGTCGAGCGCACCAACTGCAAGAGTGAGATAACTGGGCTTAGTCGGTGCCGTGAATAATGGTTGCTCTAGGTATAACTTGGCATTGATGAGCGCGACCCGATTTACCGGTAGATCAAAATCCGGCGGCCACCCAATTTGGTCATCGCTAGCGGATGGTTTATTTTGCGGCGATTTCTGATCAGATTTGAATAGAGATGCTAGGGCCGCTGGTGGTGGCCAGATGAAGGTTGGATCGTTTAATTCTAAGTTTGACAGACGAAGTTCGCCTAGAATCAAACTCCAGATGGAGAGGCGGGTCCGAAGTTGGGGTACAGTCACCATCGGTTGATCGGGAGCTTCAGCGGCCGCGACTTTAAGGCCGTAGATATCCAGACCGGCTGGCAGGAGCGATACTTTTAGTGCCTGAAAATTTACAGTCAGGTTTGTGTGCTTGGTGACTTGCTCGTTAATGATCAAGCGGATGAGTCGGTGTGTGTAGGGGTTGTCGATGATCAAATTGGCAAAGAAAGCCGTCAACCCTAGAACGGTGAGGGTAATGACAAGTTTTCGGAGGCCGTGGATCATGGGGTCGGTCGTGTGCTCAGTCGGCTAAGGGTCAGTTAGATTCAGCGTTTACGGCTGCCATCGGATTTGAATAATGAAGCAAGTCTTATGCCGGGAATATCTTTTTCTCTTGTATCTGTGTTGCCTGGGCTAGGCTCTGGTTCAGCAGTCTTGACTGGTTCAGGAGGCGTAGTCGTCGTCGATGCACCAACCGCCGTGGCTGGACGGTATAGTGCAGTGAGTGGCATGGCTAGGCCTCCGGTGGAGGCGTGTAGTGTAGAGATGTGTGGCGGCTTACCGGCTATATAGCGGTTGGCGGCAAGAACTATCTCCTTAGTGACCACTCTGGATTCACGCATACTACACTCGATCAGGCAGTTTTCGCCGAGTGTATTGACGCGAGCGATGACCCCACGCGATTCATCGAAGAGTGCTCGCAAGGCATCTGTTTGGATCTCTACCTGAAGATTAGCCACATCAAGCCTGTGGCGAAGGTAAGCAGATGTTTCGGCTTCGGACATGGTTTGGACTTCGAGAGCAAATGACACATGGGTCGCCAGGCTCTCAGAGTCGCTGAAAAGTTGTAGTAGGCGTGGTTCCCCGCATAAAACAAATGAGACGCAAGGTTCAGCAAGTGCCTGTAAGCTCATCAAGCTAGCTAGTTCTTGCCAGGATTCGGCAGTTGTTGCCATATGTGCAGCATCGATAAAAACAATGAGTTTGCGATTTTCATCGATCAGCTCGTCAAGCCTTGCGACCACACCACGAAGTAAATGGTCGCTGGTACTTGGTTGTCCCCTGTTTCCAAAAAACTCACTGAGGCGTCGTGCTAGCCAGCCACTTTGAGGCTCTGGAGAGATCATCGTGGTCAGGATGGTGTCATATTGGTCGACCGGAAGTTGAGAATTTAACCATTTTAAGTAGGTGCTTTTGCCTGTGCCTTTTGCGCCAATGAGAAAGGCTACAGTCTGTGGTTGCTTGCAAAGGAGCAGCAAGCGCTCAAGATCATTTTTGAGAGTAAGCGGAAAGTAGGTGTCTTTTGGTTCCAAGGACTGGAGAAAGACGCTGCGTTCAATTTGCCAAAAATCATTAAAGTTTGTCATGTTTTGCCTTTTCCTGCTAACCAGCAGCTGGGAGTCCACTCGAGTCAGCATTCAGCCACTTTAATTGAAATTTCTTAAACGATCGGCCGCTCTGTGCAAGAAGCTGTTCGGCTTCATCGTCGCGGCCAGAAGCGAACAGTAAGCGTGCATAGAAGTCGATGCTAATTGGATCAGCGGTTTCGCTTTTTACAATTCCTTCTAAACAGACAGTTGCTGACTCCAGCTGACCTAGCATAAGGGCAGCTTGCACGTAGTCGGGTGCGATGAGTCGCGACATGCCGTTTGTGCCTTTTAGCGTCGTCAGTAGCTGAAGGGCTAGCTTTGGCATCGAACCATGCAGGTAAAGATCTATGAGGCTCATTAGTCGTCCGTCTTGCCGTGGATCCTTTTTGATTGAACCAAGCAACACTTGCTCGGCGTCTTTAAAGTTCCCCGCTTTGCGCAGTTGCAAGGCGAGTGACTGGACGCATAGGGAATGAATCGGCTCTTGGTCCATGAGTTTGACGAGAGCTCCAACTAACTGTTCCTCGCTTATGCGACTAAGGAGGTAGCCAAGACGCCGCAGTGTGGCATAGCTTGGTTTTTCCCAACGCTGCAGTAAGTCGGAAAATCGAGGCAAAAATGCTGATGGCGTGACAGGCTTAGTGACAACTTCGAACCCTATTTTACTTAGGAGCAGAGATTCGCTGCTTCTTTCTGGTAAGAGTAGGCAAAGCACTGGAGTGCAAAGAGCAGTGATCTCGTTAAGTAGGGCGCGTGCACGAAAGCCGCTCGGCGAGGTGACCGAATCATCGATGATCATGAGATTGGCGCTGCCTGCTTTGACTTGTTCAAGAGCATGCGGAATAGATTTGGTGGTTTCTGTAACCACCCAATGAAACCTTTGCGTCAGTTGTGAATACATGCGGTGAACGCCTTCGACGTCGCTGACGATGATAGCGGACCGTGTCAACCAGGTTGATCTCGAGGGAGTTTGCATTTGATGGGGATCCGGATGAAAAGCGATGAGGAGGGAATTAACCTAAATTATACCATAATTTGCACTTCTAGCTTAGGGGGCATTCAGGTCGGCAGGCCAGCTTTCCCAACGCCGACTCTGCCTACCTAGGTTGCAAGAATATTTCTCATGATTTTGGTTCCTTAGAAATTTAGTCTTCGGTTTTGGCAAATGCTGCCGATAGCTGCTCCTGGAGGGTGTGGTTTCATGGTGTGGTTGACAGCCAAAATGAAATTGATACTTGTGCCCGCTCTCATTGGCGTTTTGGCGGTTGCTTGCAAGACTTTCAAGGGGGCGGATGAGGAGTCGGAACTTCGCTCCGCACGTCAGATTGCGGCTAAGGTTGCAGAAATGCACCCGCCGCCAGAAGATCCTCTCCCACAAGTAGCATCCTATCGATATCGCCGGGAAATTAGCATGTATTACAAGCTTGAGCTGGCCGCGAGCAGAGCTCAAATTGCCAATACTTTGGCGGTGATGCGGGCTCATGATCATGAAATCCGGTCCTGCTATGCTGAGCGGCTCGAGCAAGTCACCGGTCTCAGTGGAGATCTCCAGATTTCTTTCGTGCTGCAAAAAGCCACAGGCCTTGCCGTGAATGTGTCTCGCACAGGTGGAAGTTTATCTGACTTGGCAACGATCACCTGTGTGACTAAGAAAATTGGCGAGATGAGGTTTAACGCCAAGGGTGACTACCGTGGTCGCGTCCGTTACGCTTTCGCGTCCAACGATCAGTCTCCAGACCGAGCGCCTTCCCCAGCTGCCGCCCTGACTGACCAGCGACCGATCATGCAGCCGATTGGTACATCAAAGCCCTCTACAATACAGGCCAGCACGGCAGCGAAGCTGGTACCGCAAATGCAAATGCCGGCCAAAGCCAAGCCGGCACAGGTAGCTCCGCAGTCAACGGTGGCTCGCCAACCGACGCAGCAGCAAAAGACCGACCAGAAAGAGTCCGCCAACCAAAAATGTAGCGGCTGCAAGGGGCAGGACAGTGGCAAGCAGCAAGCAGAGGCTGTAAGCCAAAAGTCCAAGAATACCGATTGAAGTCGCGGTAACAAGATCCTTTATTATAAGGACCTTGACCGCTTCGCCGGTGGCTTTAATAAGCCCTTCTTTTGCCGCTTCGCCAATTTTTGGCATCGGCGACTCGAGCTTGGCTCCTATGGCCCCCAGCGCATTCAATGGCCCTACAGCCGCCTCCCCTTTCCCAGCAGGAACCCAAGTCCCAGGGCTGCTGCTGCGAACAAATAAGGACTTTGGCGCACATGCTGATCTAAGCTCTGTGCCGCTACTTTCATCTGGCCGCTCATTTCTGAAAGACGCTCTTGCAGTCCTCGAAGATCACGTTCCATATCAGCAAGGTCGTTTGCCTGAGTGACGCTTTCCGTCACAGTTTCGCTAGCATTTGTTAGGCGGACCGTCAGCTTGGTCAGTTCGTCGAGCATTTGAATCGAGTCTGAGATCATCGCCCTCAGTCGTGGATCGGTCCCTTGCGGCAGAGCGGTATCGGCTTTAGTCATCGTTACCTCCTGATTTCGTCGGCCTGGCGCAAACCTTTATTGGTCGCGCCTTTGCCGTATTCTAAGAGGATTTCTACGCCTCTCCAGCTCAGACTGCAACAGGCCTCCGGCCTAGCGCTAAAATGCACTATCAAGTCCGGACGTTGACATAGCTGGGGTGCTGCGCTATGCGTGAAATCCCACAAAGTACACATCGCATCTCAGGAGGCCAAGCATGCGCGTGCTTCTGATCGGAAAAGGTGGACGCGAACATGCCATCGCCTGGAAGATCTCCCAGTCAGAACTTCTGACTAAACTCTATTTGTGGCCAGGAAATCCAGGCATGCGAGCACTTGGAGAAACGTTGCCACTCCCTGGCAGTGCTAGTTTCGCAAATGTGATCGCTCGGTCTAAAGAGTTAAAGATTGATATGGTGGTTTCTGGTCCAGAAGCGCCTTTATCTGAGGGGCTTGCCGATGCTTTTGCCGCGGCGGGAATCCCAACTTTTGGTCCCAAGCAAGCTGTAGCCCAGTTGGAATCATCCAAGGCTTTTGCGAAAGAGATGATGGCAAAAGCGCAGATTCCAACTGCTGACTACCGCGTCGCTCATGACGAGGACCAATGCCGTCAATACGCTCTAGCCACGCTTCATGCTCGAGGTGGAGTCGTACTTAAGGCATCCGGGCTTGCTGCTGGCAAGGGCGTTTTTGTCTGTCGCAGTGCCGATGATGTTGCGGCTGGAATTGAGCGACTCTATCACTCAGACATGAAAGACGCTGCTGCATCCGTAGTTATCGAAGAGGTGCTGCAAGGGCGTGAGTGCTCCTATTTTTGTTTTCTCGGTAAAGCCGGCCCACTCAGTGTGGGGTTTGCAGTTGATTACAAACGGCTGAATGATGGTGACGAAGGACCAAATACTGGTGGGATGGGATGTTATGCACCAGTGCCTTGGCTGCCCGAGGACGCCGCTGCTCGTGTTCAGGCGGCGGTGGTTAAGCCACTTCTAAAAGCCTTGGAGGACGAGGGTCTTAGCTACCAGGGGTGCCTTTATGTAGGTCTCATGTGGTCACCGACAAAGGGGCCACAAGTCGTTGAATTTAACGTGCGTTTGGGTGATCCGGAGGCCCAGGTGTTGGCCCTGTACGATGACCGAGACTGGCTGGCTTGGATGGCGGCGAGTTGTGGACTGGATGTCGGCGTCAAAAAATTAGCAACCTCGTCGATGCAGCCGCTTGGCAAATCTCGGGCAGTAGCCGTGGTGATGGCAGCTTCGTCATATCCGTATGGTAACGATCCAGGCACCGTCGCATCCTTGCCAGAGACCGTATTTACCAATGCTACGGCGGCAGCGGTTGTTACATTTGCTGCGAATGTGTCCTCGCGGGATGACGGCACCTGTGCAACGAGTACGGGTAGAGTACTGACGGTTGTTGCGAGAGCACGCAGTTTTGTGGAGGCGCGAACTCTGGCTTATGCGCGGGTGGGTGAGCTAGCGCAAACTTGGGGTGGAGCCCGGTGGCGCGGCGATATCGCGTTGGCAGTCGAGTCTTAACTAAAGTATCATCGGCGCCGGTCTGGGCGCGGGTTTGGTGAGTTTCAGAGCAGGAGGCAGTCGGCGTGGATGAGATCAAGAGCAGACCAAAGCTGGTATTAGGGAGCTCTTCGCCACGGCGCCGAGATCTGTTGGATGCCGTTGGCTTAACGTACTCAGTTTTGAAGCCAGAGACGCCTGAAGTACCGATGCCGGGTGAATTACCTGAAGCCTACACTCGGCGGAATGCTGAAGAGAAGGCTGCGTGGGTGGTAGACCGTCTGAGCGCTTCGGAGCGAACGCCAGCAGGTTTGCTTGTCATCAGTGCAGATACTATCGTCGTACTGGATGATAAGATTTTGGAAAAACCCTCTGATCCTGACCATGCAAAAACTATGCTACGTGGTTTATCGGGTCGCTGGCACACTGTGATCTCTGGTGTGACCTTGCAGTCGGCTTTTGGACCTAGTCCTCATAGGCAAACTTTCGCTGTGCACACGAGAGTGCTTATCAAGTCACTAAGCGATGCAGAAATTGATTCCTATGTACGCACTGGCGAACCCCTCGATAAGGCCGGTGCTTATGCAGCGCAGGGCATTGGCAGCTATATGGTCGAGCGCATCGAAGGCTCCTATGCCAATGTCGTAGGTTTGCCGATTGCCGAGGTGGTTCAGGCGCTGGAGCAGTCTTTCGGATACACGATTTGGGGGTGACATTACCGGTGGCAAAGCAACAGCTAAGCGATATTTTGGCGCAGCGTATAGCGATCATCGACGGTGCTATGGGCACGATGATTCAGCAGTATAAACTGGACGAGTCTGATTTCCGCGGCGAGCGCTTTCGCGATCACCCAAAGGACCTCAAAGGGAATAACGATCTCCTGGTCCTAACGCGACCAGACATTATCCGCGAGATTCATCTGCAATATCTCGAAGCAGGTGCTGATATTATTGAGACCAATACATTTAGCAGCACTGCTATTGCGCAGGCTGACTATGGCCTCGAGAGTATTGCCAAGGAACTTAACGTCGCCGCTGCTCGGATTGCCAAAGAGGCGGTGGCAGAGTTTGAGCGTCGGCATCCAGGACGGACGGCATTTGTCGCTGGTGCCATCGGGCCTACCAACCGAACCTGCTCGTTGTCGCCGGATGTCAATAATCCAGCTTACCGCGCTGTTACATTTGATGAGCTGGTCGATACTTACTACGAGCAAATTGAAGGATTAGTTGAGGGTGGTGCCGATTTGCTCCTGCCCGAGACCACGTTTGACACACTAAATCTCAAAGCCGCCGTCTTTGCCCTGGAGAAGTTTTTTGATCGTTACGGCAGACGATTGCCGGTCATGTTATCGGTCACGATCACAGATGCGTCTGGGCGTACCCTGTCAGGACAAACTCTGAGTGCTTTCTGGTATTCTGTGCGTCATGCTAAGCCACTCAGCGTTGGTATCAACTGCGCCCTTGGTGCCAAGGAGATGCGTCCTTATATCGAGGAGCTGTCGAAGCTTGCCGACTGTTATGTGAGCTGTTATCCCAACGCTGGTCTTCCCAATCCGCTAAGTGACACGGGGTATGACGAGAAGCCAGCAGATACCTCAGCGTTGTTAAAAGAATTTGCGCAGTCCCAATTTCTCAATATGGTTGGTGGTTGCTGCGGCACAACGCCAGCGCACATCAAGGCCATTGCTGATGCTGTGCGTGCTATGCCTCCGCGCAAAGTTCCACGTGTGCCGTCGGCGACGAGACTGGCCGGACTGGAGCCATTTACCCTAGTTGGCGAGCGTGCTCCCTTTGTCATGGTGGGTGAGCGAACTAACGTCACGGGTTCGCCTAAATTCGCTCAGTTAATTAAGACTGGTGATTTTGATGCGGCACTAAGCGTCGCTAAGCAGCAGGTCGATAACGGCGCCAACGTCATCGATATCAATTTTGACGAAGGTCTACTCGATGGGGAGGCGTGTATGACACGCTTTCTCAACTTGATCGCATCTGAGCCTGATATCGCCAAAGTTCCAATCATGATCGACTCCTCCAAATGGTCGGTGATTGAGGCAGGTCTGCGTTGCGTACAGGGTAAGTGCATTGTCAATTCCATCAGCCTCAAGGAGGGTGAGGAGAAATTTCTTGAGCATGCAAAGATTTGTATGCGTTACGGAGCCGCCGTCATCGTCATGGCCTTCGACGAGCAAGGTCAGGCTGCGTCCAAAGATGACAAGATCCGGATCTGTGTCAGGGCATTTAAGCTTTTGACAGAGCGCTTGGGTATGTTGCCTGAAGACATTATTTTTGACTGCAACATCCTCACGGTTGCTACCGGAATGGAGGAGCACAATAACTACGCCGTCGATTTTATCGAGGCCGTTCGTGAGATCAAAAAGCAGTGTCCTGGAGTGCGCACTTCCGGGGGTGTGAGTAATATTTCGTTCTCCTTCCGTGGCAATAATGTGGTCCGTGAGGCGATGCACTCGGCGTTTCTCTACCACGCTATTAACGCCGGCCTCGACATGGGGATCGTCAACGCGGGCATGTTGGAAGTCTATGAGGAGATCGATAAAGAGCTGCTGACGATGGTCGAGGATGTGCTGCTGAACAGGCAGCCAGACGCGACAGAGCGGCTAATTGAATACGCGGAAAAGGTAAAGAATCAGGGTAAGACCAAGACGAAGGAAGAGGAAACCTGGCGTAGTGGGACGGTGCAAGAGCGCCTTGCCCATGCGCTAGTCAAAGGCTTGACTGATTTTGTCGATCAGGACACCGAGGAGGCGCGCCACCAGTATCCACGACCTCTCGACGTCATCGAGGGTCCACTGATGGACGGCATGAAAATCGTCGGCGAGCTTTTTGGCGCTGGTAAAATGTTTCTTCCGCAGGTTGTTAAGAGTGCACGAGTGATGAAGCGTGCTGTGGCCTACCTTCTGCCATACATGGAGGAGGAACGCTTGGCCGCCGCAGCCGAGGGCAGACAGACGCGCACTCAAGGTAAATTTGTTATCGCCACTGTCAAAGGCGACGTACACGACATCGGTAAGAACATCGTCAGTGTTGTGCTAGGCTGCAATAATTACGATGTGATTGATCTTGGTGTCATGGTGTCATGTGAGAAGATTCTCGAGAAAGCTCGTGAAGTTGGGGCCGTAGCCATTGGGATGAGCGGTCTTATCACGCCATCGCTCGATGAGATGGTATACAACGCATCAGAGATGCAACGACAGGGCTTTGATATTCCGCTACTGATTGGTGGCGCAACCACTAGTAAAGCTCACACGGCCATTAAGATCGCTCCGAAGTATGATGGTGTAGTGGCACATGTCGCCGATGCTTCTCTCGTGGTTAATGTGCTGGGGGACCTTGTCAATCCGGACAAGCGAGCCAATTTCGTTGCGAACCTTAAATCCGACCAGGAAAAGATTAGACGGCGATTCGCTGGTCAAAGCGATGACCGTGATATGCTGTCGATCGCTGAGGCAAGGAGCCGCGCGTTCCCAACAGATTGGGCTTCTGTTCAGATTGATAAGCCTGACGCACTTGGTGTACAGGTTTTTGACGAGCTGCCGATGACGGCTATCGTCCCTTACATCGATTGGTCACCGTTTTTCTGGGCTTGGGATTTGAAGAGTTTGTACCCAGGAATTCTTGAGCACGAGAAATGGGGCAAACAGGCGCGAGCGCTCTTTAAGGATGCGCAGGCCATGCTTAAAGATATTATTGCTAACAAGCGCTTTAGGCCTAAAGCTGTGCTGGGTTTTTGGCCGGCTGCGAGCATTGGCGACGATGTCATAGTCTACGCTGATGAATCTCGTCGCGAAGTTTTGACCACCTTACATTTCTTAAGACAACAAAAACGTAAGCAAGACAGTGACGACTATTTATGTCTAGCCGACTTCGTGGCACCTCGGGACTCAGGTCGCGCCGACTATATTGGCGCATTTGCAGTCACAACTGGTCCTGAAGCAGATGTCTACGCTGAGGGGTTCAAGGAGCGTGGCGACGATTACTCAAACATCATGGCCAAGGCATTAGCAGACCGTTGTGCCGAGGCTATGGCCGAACTCATGCATAAAAAAGCCAGAGAAAATTGGGGCTACGGTAAGCTCGAGCAGTTGTCTGTCGAGCAGTTAATCAAGGAAGAGTATCGCGGTGTCAGACCGGCACCTGGTTATCCTGCCTGTCCGGACCATACGGAGAAGTTACTCATTTGGGACCTTCTTGACGTTGAGAAAAATATCCGCATCTCACTCACCGAGTCTATGGCGATGATGCCACCAAGTTCAGTGAGTGGACTTTACTTCCCCCATCCAGCCGCTCACTACTTTCGGGTGAGTCGTCTCGGTCGCGACCAGGTGGAAGACTATGCTGCGCGTAAGGGTTTCTCGGTCGCCGAGGTAGAGAGGTGGCTAGCCCCTAACTTAGGCTACGATGAACGGGTTTGAGTTTAGCACGCGAGGTTTTGGTAAACCTCCAAGTATGAGAAAATGTCCTGTAACTATCGATTGGTAGGGCCAGAATTTCGAGGCAAAAGCGGGATAATGTGGTACGATAGAAGGGCTTACAGCCTTAAAACTTCTCGGCCACATGACCGCTTAATTAGTTCGAACCAACAGGACTGCCCATGGCTTCGAGTCTCAAGCCCGGTTGCTATAATCTTATTTTTATCGTGGCGGCATCCTTGCTCGGTGCCTGTGCAACCGAGGATAAAACACCCAAAGAACCTTTGTCGGTACGGGACTCTCTCGGTGAGGTGAGTGACGGCAGCGTCACGGAAAATCACCTTGCCGACAGTGCTAATGCTGCTATTGGCCGTAATGCCAATTTGGCGCAGAACCCTGATCAGAGCTCGGAAGATGAGATGAGTGATCCATCTACCAAGCTGCCGCTAGATATGAATCAGGATGTCCAGCGTTGGATTGAGTTTTTTACATCTCGTGACCGTGATCGTGAACGTTTCCAACGCTTTCTTGAGCGCGGTGAGAGGTACAAACCCCAGATCATGGCGGTGCTGCGTGAGCAGGGAATTCCGACGGAAATCTACTATCAGGCGATGATTGAGAGTGGTTTCACGACTTCTGCTATTTCGCGCGCCAAAGCAGTTGGCGTTTGGCAGTTCATGCGAGAGACCGGCCGTCGTTACGGGCTTCGCATTGACTCCTATGTGGATGAGCGCCGTGATCCGCTACGATCGACTGTGGCAGCAGCTTTATATATGAAAGATCTCTACAACGTCTTTCAATCATGGTATCTCGCCGTCGCAGCCTATAATGCCGGTGAGGGTCGCATTATGAATACCATCATGCGTTCTAAAACGCGGGATTTTTGGGAAATGGCGCGGCGTCACGTATTGCCCACTGAGACGATGAATTACATCCCTAAATTCATAGCGGCTACCATGATCGGCAATGATCCCTCAAAGTACGGCTTTACCGATTTGAGTCCAGAGTCGATGCCGCAGCTTGCAGCTGTAGCGGTGCCTGCTCCAGTGCGGTTAAGTGACATTGCCTCAGTGAGCGGTATACCTCTGGCTCTGCTCAAGGATATCAACCCAAATCTACTGCGCGGCATGACGCCACCCGATGCACAAACTTACCGCATCTGGGTGCCAGCCACGGAGCAGGCGAAATTTGACGGCTTTAAAGATCGACTGATGGCACTCAGAGTAAAAGGCCTCAAGAATGTAGCTAAGCGCGATAATGAAAAGCCGCAAATGCACTTAGTTGAATCCGGTGACACGCTGCCACATATAGCTTCGATCTATGGTTTATCTGTTAAGAAAATCAGACAGCTAAATAGCCTGAGCTCACCCCGAATCACTCCGGGGATGAGGCTCGTGCTTGTTGATCAGCGTAAATCCGTGGGTAGCTTGGTTGAAGTGGGGCGAAGTACTGAAGCATATCGGGTGCGCAGCGGTGATAGCTTGCACTCGATTGCTAAGCGATTTGGTACGTCTATTCAAACACTGAAGCGACTGAATGGCCTGCGTCACAATCGCGTGGCTACTGGTCAGGTTCTAAAGATTCGTGAAGTTAAGGGTTAACGATGAGAAGTAGTACGTATCTACTAATTAGCCTGATTACTCTTTTAATCAATCTTCTGAATTGTCGCGGTCTTGATAAAACCGATACTGGTCCCCATGATCTAAATTCGGAAAAAATTTGGTATGCCGCTGACGGTAACGTGCAAAGTTGTGACCGTCAGCCTCTAACCTGTCAGGCCACTGGAGATCCGCAGCCATTTGTCGATAGCTGTGTTAAGCAGGGATTTCAGGCGAAATCCTGCGGGTGCTTCGTGCTATGTTCGGGCGCTATCAAGGGATTTAAGTTAATAGAGGCTAATCAAGAAAAAAAGGCCTCGAAATCAAAAGATAGTTGTAGTGCCTCGGACCAGACTGTAATCAAAAGTGTCAGGGACGGACGCAACCCGGGCACCAGTCTAGACCGCTGCCTAATGTCGCATGTCTGTAACGGTAGATTGGGCTTATGTGCGGGAGGCGACCTTGCAACCTCAACTCGACTGCGAGATGCAGCGCGACATGGGTGTGCGGATTTCGTGCTTGCCGCTATTTGTCCTGCTGAGTTTAACGACACGTTTGCCTGCCCGGAGAAATCAGTTCAGCTGCTCAGCGCTATTTGGACTGAGTTAAGGCAAAAGGACGTGCCTACCAAGCGCTGTATTCGCAACGTGGTTTGTAGTGACAGAACCTCTGATTGCGATCAGACAAGTTTAGCTAAGGCTATTGAGATCAAGCAGACGGTGGATCAGCCAGGATGTGCTTACTGGTTGAGGGGAATCTGTGCAGTTGGGTCGCAATCTTGGTGACCATCGCCTCATCCTAAAGCCCTATATTTAATAACTAAATATTAAATATAGCGATTTGACCTAAAGCTTTTTTGGTTACTTCCGAAAAACATGAGCGAGTGTGCGTGGTTGAGGAAAAACGCTCATGTTTATCGTGCCTCTTGGCTTAGGAACCAAATTGCGTCGTGTGCCAGTAGTTTCGCTACTGCTGGCCATCACGTGGGTATTGGTATTCATTTTTGATCGCACACAGTTGCGTATTACGGACGGTATTTTCAACGCAGCCGCTCGCAGTGGCATTAGGGATGCGGCGCGGGATCTTTTTCAAGAATATTGCGAGGTACATAGTGGCAAACCTAAGCTGTGTGCTCGTTACGCCGTGCTTATTAAACCGGGGTTCCCAGGCAAGGCGCCAGTACGGCGAGGTGTACCGCGACTATCTTTCGAAGATTACGAGAATCTCGGTAAGGAGCAGAGCCTGGCGACTGACCTGCGCGAGAGTTTTAGTCGATGTGGCTCGTCGAAACGATGTTTTCGCTACAAAGATCTTATCTGGTCATTCTCTACTGCTCGAACTCAACTGACAAAGTCACTCCAGAACTTAGACTCATACGCAAGTTACATGAAGGCTGAACGAACCTATCTTGGTGAGCTCCGTCGAGTTTGTCTCAGTGCGCAGTGTTTAGTGAAAGGAAACGTAAATTTTGGCTCAGTGGTTTGGTCACAACTACGTCATGGCAGTGTCATGCACCTACTTGGCAATATTTTTGCTCTTATTATATTTGGTATCTATGCCGAGCAGAGAACAAGCCGATGGCTGTATCTGTTTTCTATCCTCGGCGCAGGTAGCGTCGGTATGATAATTCACGCTCATTTTTTCTCGGGACGTGACACCATTTCTCTAGGCGGCTCAGCGATTGTCAGTGCCGTTATGGGAATGTTTTATGTGTTCTTCTTCAACGGGCGTATGCGATTTCTAGTCTGGTTGCCTCGCAAGATCTATTGGGGTACGAGCTTTTATGCTGACATTCGCTATGCTTTTCCCTTGCTATTTGTGCTTGCGGATATTGCTGGGGGTCTGGACAGCGGCTTTAGCGCACTGAACCTTAGGTCAGTTGCGCACATGGCTCATGTCTTCGGCTTCCTAGCCGGAGTGGGAGTTGCGGTTCTTATAAAGTTGGTTCGGAAATTACCAGCAAGTTTTCTATATGAGGGCGAGCTGGACGACATCTTGCGTCTCGAGAGGATGAGGAATCTAGCGGATCAACTTAAATTTGCTGATTACCTTCTTGAAAGAAATCCGAGCAATATGCGTGTGCGTGAAGTTGGTTGTTCGGCAGCTCTCAGGGGCATGCCTCACGAAGCTAGAGAGCAGAGCCCTCGCCTTAGCTCCCAGATTAACAAGTTTCTCAAGGAGCATCTGCCGACTTTTTGTACGACTAGTGTAGAACGCGGCCAAGTCGCGATAGCCAATAGACTACTGGAAAAGCTACCGATTGGTGTTCCATATCAAGTGATGTTGATGAATCTGAAACAATCTGCGCTAGTCAGCATGATCAACTTCGCAGTCAAGACGGGTCAGCTTTGGTTAGCATTGAGGCTGGCGGATATGCTGCTAATTCATTTCACTTTCTCAAAAAACTTTGAAGATATCGAGTCCAATGCTGCCGACTTAATTGCCAGCCTTCCCCATACCGCAATGAATATGCGTAACGTCAGCTCTTATTTAAAGACCCATCCCAACATGCCACTTAGTGAGCGCTTCGGCGCATGGTTGACTAATGCACAAGAGGGACTGAGGGCAGGTTAATGCGTAAATCACAACATAATCTTGTGATGATGCCCGAGCGCTTTCGCTCCGCACGGATACCGCTATTTCAAGTCGTCGAGGACCTTAGCCTTTATAAACCGGCTTCGTTTGTGCAAAGATGGTATGCGCTGACTCTAGACTTGGCTTTCTTGGGCCCACTAAATGTTCTGGTTGGAATGCCATTTGTTCGGTATTTAGAGCATCTTGAGGCCTATGGTCAGAATTCAAGATTGCTCGTTCTCAGTTTAATTCTGAAAATTTTGCCGATTATAATTTACGTAGTTATCCCAACTTGGATTACTGGGCAGACGCTAGGAAAGCGCGTTGTTGGGATCAAGGTCGTGCGATCAGATTATAGCTCACCGCTATCACTGTCACAGGTTTTCGTACGGGAAACATTGGGTAAGTTGTCACTCGTTCTGACGCTGGGACTTGGGCTGATTTCGATGTTTAGTAGTAAGAGGCGTCGCGGTCTGCACGATCGATTGAGTCGAACCTTAGTGATCGACATTAGTTAAATTGATTTTTTGCTTGATGGACCAGTGGTTATCCTTAAATTCGGTGAGCATAAGTAAGCTCGTAACGGATTCTGCGGAAGTCACAGTAAGGTATAGGAGTGCCGTCTTCTCGTCTTGACAAGGCCCAGGCCTGGCGACGCTTATGAGTGCGGCAACACCGGGGCGTTGCTCGGCGAGACTGGACCAACCATTTGGATGCATGAGCCTATTGATCTCGCCGATACTTACTATTTCAACGGTACTCGGTACATTCTCTACTTTTGGGACGAAGTAGCGCTGGGTGTTACCGCGGTATAAGTTGCGAATACACTCTTTATTTGTTCCAGGCAGTGATTTGGCGATCTCAGTCGGAGTCAGCTGAAGTCTTTTGGGTTTGGATTTAACCAGTGGCAGTGATTCCTCGATCATTATCAGGCGATGTGCCTCGTCCTTAAGTTTTTCGGTCTGTAGCTCCTGAATAATGTCGAAGATGAGTTTAGTCGCTCCCACTGGCATCAGGAGTCGGCCTGAGTCTGGATCCTTACTAACTTGCCACAGTGCGGGGTCGCTCTTGACGCTAAAGCAGGCTGAAGTTGTGAACACTGCGAGGGCCAATAAATTGCCTTTAACAGTCTGTCGCCATAGAAGTCGGCGCATGAAAACTCCGATGGTTTGGTGTTGGAAGTTGTCTATACCTCTAGATTTATTGGTTATTTTAGAGTTCCTGGGGTGCCTCGAGAAAGCTGTGGGCAAGGCTTCTCACATCTAATATAGCTTGGTTATCATTTGGGAGACGGCTTTTGTGAGTAACCGGTCGCAACTTGATTTCGCTAATACTGAGATTGCCTTTGAGTCGAGCTCTACTGCTGCCTTACTCAAGGCGCGAGCACTCTTCGCTTCGTTTAATTTCCCATTTTTCATCAAGTCTGGGACGGCTCTGATCGATTGGGCTCTCGCTAAGCGGCTACCGATAGCCCCCCTGGTTAGGATGACGGTATTCGATCATTTTTGTGGTGGCATTACGATCCAGGACTGTCGGCGCAAGGTCGAGGATTTGGGCAGAAGCGGTGTCCGCTCGGTCCTTGACTACTCTGTCGAGGGGCTTGGTAATGAGCAGGCCTTCGATGCAGCGGTGGTAGAGACCAAGAAGGCGATTGAGCAGGCGACTACAACTCAGCTGATGCCCTTTTGTGTGTTCAAGATGACCGGAGTGGGGCGTTTTGATTTGCTGGCTAAGGCCTCCACAAGCGAGGCTTTGACAGCCGCCGAGCAGAGCGAATTGGCTCGAGTTGAGCAACGCGTGCATGCTCTGTGCGCGACGGCCGCGGCTGCCGGTAGGCGTATTCTTGTCGATGCTGAAGAGACGTGGCTGCAGGTCGCCATTGACCGGATTGTCGAGCGCATGATGCAGGAATTTAATCGCGAAGCTCCGGTAGTCTACAACACTGTCCAGATGTACCGAACTGATCGACTTGAGTACCTAAAGTCCTGTCACACCAGGGCCAAAGCAGGTGGCTATAAGATCGGGGTTAAGCTGGTACGCGGCGCCTATATGGAAAAAGAGAGGCAGCGGGCTAGCTCACTGGGTTTACCTAGCCCGATTCAGCCAAATAAAGCTGCGACCGATGCAGCTTACGATGCAGCTATCGAGTTCTGCATCGACCAAATTGATGATTTCGGTCTTTTTGCCGGCACCCACAACGAGGCGTCCTTAAAAAAATTGACTCTACTCATGGCTAAACGAGGCCTAAAGGCCAACGACTCGAGGGTTGAGATGTCTCAACTTCTTGGGATGAGTGACAATCTTACTTTCAATTTAGCCCATCACGGCTATCTAACCTCCAAGTATGTCCCTTACGGACCTATTGCAGCAGTGCTGCCATACCTAGTACGGCGCGCCGAAGAAAACAGCGCTGTGGCTGGTCAAGCGGGGCGCGAGCTTCAGCTTATCGATCGCGAGCTCAAACGCCGGGCGCGAAAGGTCAGGTCGAGACTGACGCAGGCATCGAAGCGAGCTTAAACTCGGATCTTCGCTTTTTCACTAGGTCGGTAGAGTACAGCAACACGGCCGATCGTCTGGACGAGGGATGCCTCGGTAGCGCCAGCTAACTGCTCCGCTAGGTCGTAGAACTCGACCGCGTCATCAGCGCTTAGACGCACCTTGATCAGCTCGTGATCGCTAAGGTTGCGGTTTACTTCACGTACCAGGGAATCGGCGTAGCCAGCTTTACCCATTTGCACTGCAGGGCTAAGGCTGTGGGCGAGACCGCGGAGCTTACAAATTTGTTTACGAGTCAAAGTCATAGGGAGCGGTTAGTAGTACGGACAGAGTAAACTTGTCAAGCAAAAGGCCCTCCCAGTTAAGGGTGGGCCTGACTATCTCTAGGTCCTCGGATCAGTTGGAGCCGTGGTAGCCAGTACGGTAGAAGTTATGGCTACCGCGCTGGTGGGCTAACTGCCTTTTTTTGCCACGAATGTGTGTCCGCTTTTTCCCCTGTTTAGCGAATGTTTTCTTCGGGGTGTAGCGGGGGATATGGCAGCCATAGGTTCGCGCTGGTCTATGCTTCACACCACTGTATACAGCACGCCGCGGGCTATGGCTTGCCGTTTTGCCTGCTGAGTTGTCGAGCCATTGGCGAGCAATGTGTTGGACTTGGACCTTTGGTGTAAATAGGTTTCTGTAGATCGCGTAGCCGCCACCGAAGGCGATCAACAGCGCGATGATCAGTGCTTTTAGTGAGCGACGGTTCTTGGACTTCATGATGGTATTTCCTTTAGACAGCGGAGAGGCAGTATGGTTTACAGGCAGCTGGAACTTACTTTTCTTTGCATTTTGGCGGGCCGAACCGGGTTTAGGTGACTTTCCCATGATGGTGGTGAGAAAGCGCCGAACGGGCAGGGAGATCTTGGTTTTGCGGTGAGAATCGGAGGACGACATTGGCAGCTTCCACGGGAGAGACCTGCTTTGGGGGCAGGTAAGGACGGGGGGAGGTTCATCTTCGGGGGACCGCTTGGAGCGGTGCCTACCATCTAAAAGCAAAGCCTAGACCAGATGGTAAATTTGTCAGAAGATACTGAAAATATTGGCTTAGCCTTTAAGGGCTAGGCGTTCCGAGCTGTCAAAATTTTAGACAGTTGCGAGGCAGTCTGACACCCAGGCGACTAAACTGCGGAGGAAAATTCGGCCTGTGAACTTAGCTATAAGGATAAGGCGCCACAAATTCATCGTGATGGATCTTGCTCTGATCCTTTGCGTATTCACTGTTAGCCAGCTTTGGGTCCCGCCGGAAAATATGGGAGAGGTAGGATCCAGTGTTCAAACGCTCATCGCTCAATATCCCAATCTTGCCGACTTCAGGCTGTCCGCAGCAGCCGAAGCTGAGGTTGAGCTGTTGCAACGAGCAACGGAGATGTTTTGGCCACGGCGATCTAGCCCGAAATCCACGAATCTGATTGCCCTAGTCGACGAAAAACTTCCTGTGGTCTGCGAGCTCAAAGGAACCTTTGCAAGGATTAAGTATGCTGTTTGTCTATAGCGGCTTTCTTGTGGTGATCGCTACGATCGGCCTAGCCCTAAGCCAAACCGAGGCCAAGAGCCAGGGCTTCAACCTTCGTGATCTAAGCTTGGCAACAATGATCGGCATGTTGGCGATTTACTCCGCTGCGATGCTTGTATCGAAACTTGATCTACTACTTTTGATCGTCTCTTTTCTCAGCCTATCTGCAGCGATGCGACTTTTGTTATTAACCAAAAAAAATAGAGGCCGCCTTTTTGCCGCTCGATTTGACTGGCAAGGACTCACGGTTGCAGGTTGTTTTCTGGCTATCCTAGCCTATAAGATTTTTGCCCAATCACTCACGGATTGGGATGCGCGTTCAATCTGGTTTTTTCAAGGTAAGATAATCTACTACATGGGAGAGGTCCTGAACTCGGCAGTCTGGGGGGATCCCAGTTTATCATGGGCCCATTTTGATTATCCCAAGCTAAACGCAATATGTGCAGCTCTTGTTGCCAAAGTTATCGGTCACTGGAATGAGGTCGACCCCAGGGTGTCTCTTCTACTACTGGAGACACCTCTATTTCTGCTCTCTGCGGGATTTGGTCGCAGTCTGACACGCAAAGTGCTTTTAACCGCAATCATTGCATTTAAGGTCGGGACCTTGATGTGGGACGGGCGCATGGACGGCATTTTAGCTGCATACATAGCACTTGGGGCGATTTATGCGGGGCGTTATCTCCGTGATCGCGACTCCGGCGACCTTTTGCTAGCCATTGTGGCATCGGGTGTAGCAGCCACTATTAAAAATGAAGGGATAGCTCTTGCCCTTCTTGTCTACATCTCTCTTGCAGCTGGGTTGCTGCTCTATGCAAGGCGAGAGCTCTGGAGGATGCTCCCAAGCACTCTGGCATCGGCGTCTTTGATTTTAATGGCGATCGGATCGTGGGCTATATGGAAGCACCTCCACGGAATTAATAACGACCTATCAAGTGGTTCTCCGCTTAATCGCCTGCTGGCCCGGCTCAATGACGGTCATTCAGTGGAGGTTATTGTTGCGGCCATCAATAGGCCAAAGGAAGTTCGTGCCCTAGCCCCTTTTGTCTTGGCTGCTTTAGTATCGTCTAGAATGTCCCCTAGAAGTCAGGGTCGACCGCTTTTTATAGCTCTCATACCTAGTGTATTCGTAGCGGGATCCTACGCAGCCTTGCTTTTAGTGATCTATCTCTCCACTCCGGTTGATTTAAGTTGGCATCTTGATACTTCAGCGAGTCGGACTGTTCAGCCCATTTATCTCAGTATCCTGCTTGGGATAGCAGCATATCTGGGAGAACCAGAAGTCATCAAAGAGACCTAGCGCCTCGCCGACTATCGCTGACGCCACTTGGGTTTGAATTCAAGGGGAGCCTGAGGTTCAACATCAGGCTTCGCCGTGATGGGTGCACCGTTGGGTAGTGAAAGCCACTGTTCACTACTCATTTCGTAGACGAGAACTTTATCCACACCGAGTTTTTTGAGGAAGAGTTCGGAGTTCTTGATTTCTCGCTTGCGACACTTCTCTACTCGATAAACATACGAGTAGTAGGATGCGATCCTGCCTTCGAGTCCAGCGCAAGCTTCGTCAATCGGTATCACTTCGACACCTGCCTCTCCCGAGAGCATCTTGGCAAACATCGCGTCAACGACCGAGCCGATAGGCTTGCCAGTCGGGATGTTTTCGAATTCAATCGCACTCAGGGCAAGGATTTCGCCTTTTTTATCCACGCGATGCTCACGATGCTCGATGTAGGTCATCCAGTCGGGGAATATTCGCTTCTTACATTTCTCAACGAAATAGACGTCGACGTTAGAGTAGGTGATGTAGTGCCCCTCGAGCTTGCCGCAACCGCGAGCGTTCTTTAAGCTCGTAGCCTCGTCGAGGGGTTCGCCTTCGGGAAGCGCGGCGATGATGTCACTGTCGACATCCTGGACTCTGGTGCCTCCACGCTGCATGTTGTAAACAGTCTTATTATCTCGCAACGGTCGACGCTGACATTTCTCGACTTTATAAATATCGTCATAAAAGGCGATGATACGCCCCTCAACCTGAGCACAGATCCGGTTGACCTCATCTTTCGAAAACTTCTTCCTCACACCGGGCGTGTCAGGCACGGGCGGAAAATCTGATTCGACGTCGCCGACGGCTTTGTCTTTGGTTTTATCAGTGGCAGGTGCCACCTCGCTCGGCGTAGAGCTTTCGCTTTGCGCTAGCGATGGCGACGTGAGCGATTGGCCCAGCGTTAAGACGGATATAAATGATTG
>Ga0078894_10000746_pt1 | contig 23203 bp, 39 predicted proteins | sample LauGreSu1BDMLBSD_2_FD_67506 | JGI IMG/M metagenome (GOLD analysis project Ga0078894, IMG submission 67506) | Freshwater lake microbial communities from Lake Michigan, USA - Su13.BD.MLB.SD (version 4) (version 4) | ecosystem: Environmental > Aquatic > Freshwater > Lake | place: Lake Michigan... | reverse complement strand
TCCGAGGAGTCCTCCCCGGTCTTTTCGCCATTAATATCGGCCACAATACGGTCTGCTTCTTCCAGCTGTTGCTGGACTGCCTTTGGCAATGCCATTTCTATCTCCTTTAGCTCCGACTCTCACGTACGCTCCGCTCTTAACGGTCTGCGCAGGCTCGAATAACGGTCTGCTACTACGGTTTAAATACTAACCTTTACGATTAGCGCTTAGTTTAGTGACTAACTCATTTGAGTTTTTGATATGGGCGAGTAAGTCCGCCAATATCCCGGCTTCACCTTGTAGCCGATAAATATGTTCTTGTTGTATAGTTCCTACAAGTTGTTCGAGGGTTCCGTTTCGGCTGTCCCTCAGCCATTCAACTAGTGGACCAAATTCTTCTGCTTGTAACCGTTGAAAACAACGAGCTACTCGCTCATCGAGTCTTTGCATTACTTACTTGCAGAGACCTTCAGTTTTTGCGGATTCTTGAGCGTACTCTTTACCGCTGCGCATGCCTAAAGCATCATTGTCGCCATCAGAACCACCTGCGCCCTGAGTAGCAGCACCTTTGCTCATGCCGTCGGTCTTTGCAGACTCTTGGGCATATTCAGCACCGCGCTTTTCCATTGGGGAAATAGCTTTCATAAAAACTCCTTTTTGTCATCAGACAACTGTCTGACTTAGTTACTATTTACAACGTATATACTAAATTGTCAAGTCTTTTACTGCGAAAACCTATTTACTACTGGTGAACCATCCATCAAATTCTGACCGCCCGGTGCCGCTGGGGGTGTTCCGCCTGCCTGAGCCTGCCCGTTTTGCTGAGCCATTTCTTGCGCCATCATAGCTTGCTGCTGCTGGGCAGCTTGTGCAGCTTTAGCTTTCATAACCTCGACCGAAGGAACAATCTTATCTACGTTCATGTCAAGAGTCATGGCTGTCTGGCGTAGCAATTCTGCAATACCTTCCATACCGACAACCTGTTGAGCCGCTGGGCTATTTAGGGCAAGACCTAAGAATTCATTACGACGCTGTTGAGCAGTCTCTTTTTCCATGATTGAAGATGCGCCACGGGCAACAATATCTACATCGCCCTTTAGATCCGGATCGTCAGAGTAGCGCATATTGTAGTAATACAAACGGTCAATACACGGCTTAATAACGTGCTCATCAATATTTGAGATGACCTGTTTAATCGATTTACCAGCATTGGTCATGAGCATACTCATACCAGAAGCAGTTCTACCTGCCCCACCTGCGGGCGCACCGCCAGTCATATAGCGTGGGATACCTGTGTACTCATCAGCTAAAATTGCGAATTTTTCATAAACCGCCATCAATTCATTTGCTTGTGAGTTTGGCTGATAGAAAGAAACTGGGGTCTGATTTGCACCTAATGGGTCAGCTGTAACTTGCCAAACCTTCCAGGGGTACAACTGAGTAATATTTTCACCTTCAGGCAAGCGATCTATGTTGTAGACAACTTGAGGCCCAGATGCCAAAGACATGTTATTAACAAGACTACGAGCAGCAGCGTTGCATACATCTTGAACGTCTCGACAGAGGTCGGCGACAGAGTTACCCCAAAAAGCCCCTGGGACTTCCTCATACGAAGTTTTGTAATATGGCTTACGACCGAGCGGATCGGGGTTAATAACGGCTTTGATAATCCACGTACCAATAAGCCATGCTTCAATAGGATACTCCGCCATAGGGTCGGGAACCTCTTCAGGAGACATTCCCCAATCAATGAGTAAACGGCCTTGCACTGAACCCCAAAATTGTAACGCATCAATTAACTCCGATGGGTTTTGGCCTGCAGCAGTTGTAGACTTGCCTTCTGCTGTTGCTCTAGTAAGGTCAACATAGATCCATTCGCGTAAGCCACCTTTTCCATAAGCTTCAAGAACTTGGCGTATGGCTCCATCACTATAGCCGTCAACTCCAATAAGTTCGTGGAGGTCAGCCCTTGATAATTTGTGTCTTTCAATTAAATATCCGTCATTAATCGTTGAGGCATCAGGCGCAGGGTATAAGTTAAATGGACTTACTCGCTCCCACTCTAATGCTAAAGTTTTTTGAACTTGCAAATCATAGCCACCATTTGGTAACTTAACCCATTTTAACTCAGGACGGTTACGAACAACAGGGCCCTTAAGAACTGCAGATGGGAATGTGACTAAGTCATCAATAAACTGAGCAAATGCTGTAGTCCACTGACCTTCAATCATCTGCTGATGCATTTTCTTTTCCATGCGCTTGGCAGTCTCTTCTGCAATCTCACCAAGCTGGCGGTATGCAGCGTCTTTAAGATCAAGCAGCATCTGACGTACTTCGACATCAGTGGGGTTCATCCCTGAACGCAACATCATCTCTAACTGCTGCTGAGCACGCATCATCAAGTCTTGGAGAATATCTGGTTCCATATCTGGAATCGGACTTGGGCGCAAGCTCCATGGTTTTTCTTCAGGAGTCGACATAACAACATCGCGCAGCCAGCTTGAAGCCGCACGGCACTTGTTTGAAGTCAACATCATGTAAATCGTTGAGCTGCCCTGCTCGCGTAGCTGAGCTAACTTGTCCGGATCATACTGACCACGGCGTTGGCGCACGGCTTTTAGCATTTGCTGTTCGACTGTGTACTCTTTTGCCATACGAGCGTACATCCACTTCTGCTTGATATACGCAGCAAGGTTTTGTACTACTGGGCTAGAGTTTGCAGTGACGGCTGCAGCACGCTCCTCTTCTTGGAGCTGCTTAATCGATTTGATTGGTACGATACCACCCACGGTCGTGTAACCGGGAGCAGTCGCGTTTGTGATATTCAACGCAGCATCCATAGACTATTTCGAAATGTCAATACTTGCTTTATAAGTTATAAACCATTGATCTGTCAAGCCCTAGTCCCAAATAAATGTAGTTTTTTCTACAACTTTGGCTTTTCTGGTTAACACACCACCTGTAATGTTGCCGTCTGCATGCAAACATGCGTACTGAAATGCGTCTGCAATGTGAGAGTAACTGTTTTTCTCCGGCTTGTCATCAGTATCGCCGTTATTTTTTATTTTATACCTATATCCGCCTCTTAGGGCATTTATTAGCTCTCGACAGCTCGGATCGATCAACATTGCTGATTTTCCATCAACAATACGGGTAAGTAGGGCATCAACTGCAGAAAGACGAGCCACAACACTGTTTGATCTTGCTGGAATTACCCTAAATCCCTCTGCTTTTAGGATATCAAACACACTTCTTTCGTCTGTTTGAGCCCTCTGTTGACCTGCTGGATCACCAATAATTAGCACTGGCATCCCGGGAAACTTGTTTGATAACAAGGGTTTAAGCTTCTCCCGCACAAATCGTAAGGTCCCCATTCCGTCAGATACTAAATTTGCATAAGTCAAAAATCTTCCCTGCGGATCAACCTGCGATATCGTGCAGGCGGGGGTTAAACCGAAGTCCATTCCAATTACTAATGGGTTTGTAGACAATTTTATGTAGTTTAACTCTTTTTGAGCCACATGAATATCACGATCGAAAGCCCTAAACACAGGCTGTCCGGATAGCGATTTACCAAACTGCGCGTTGATATATACATCAATCCAGTCTTCTGCTTTACCCTCTGCCAAATTCTCATAGTATCCGTCCGGTAGGAATTCCAGCCAATCTGCCTCTTGCGACAAACCGCTAGGTTGAAAAAAACATTCTGCATTGGCTGGTGGCTCAGAAAGATATGTTTCCCAAAAGGTATCCATATCCGGTGGGTTTGTCATTCCCCAGATGTGAGCATTAGAATCGCCGTTGTCATCGACACAGCCCACGCTGTTGTCCAACTTACTAGGGAAACGACCAAGACGGCCTTGAAGCGCGTTAAAGATGTCCGGGTTAATTTCTCGAAACTCATCCAGTATGCCAAAGCTAGCCTGTAAAGACAGTAAGCGCCTAACGTCATTAGAGTCATCGAGACCGCGAAAAAGAATTTCACACTCAACATCGTCAAACCTCAGAATAAATTTATATTCGGACTTGAGATATGTCCCCGCCTGGCCGTCCGGATACCAGCGTAGTACATCAGGAATCGACGTGTCTCGCAGCTGCTCTCGTGTGTTACGTACCCAGATCGCTCGACTTCTGCGGATTCCGTCTTTACATTTGGCCATTTTCTTGGCGTGATATGCAATTTTCATGATCCCAGCCGTGGTTTTTGTACTACCCACTGGCCCCACAATCAATGAAATAAAGGCATCTGAGGTCAAAAACCCCTTAACCGACTCTGGCGGTGTGTACTGTAAATTACTCATTATCCTCAAACGCCGGTTTGGCTTTTAGGTTTAATTTCGGGGGTTCGAATTCCACCTTTTCAACAGGTTCTACATCAATTACCTGCTTTTTCTGGCTGTCTTGCAAATTTATGGTTATAGAGAACCCTGGGCCACTAGCAACTTGTGCACTAGCCTTTGGCTCCATGTCTCCAAGTTTAGCACCAAGTTTTATAAACTCAAGCTTCTGCAGTAGCGTCGCATCATTTGACCGTGCAATCTTATACGCATCCTCGAATACATCTTCGGTCAGCGCCTTGGCCTTTATACGGAACGTAACCCCATTCTGCTCAAGCTCCGCCTTCTGTTTAGCAACAGCGTCATTAAACGGCTTCCATGACTGCAGTGATTTCCAGCGGATGCTCTCAAATCCATAACGTGACGCAACCTCCTCGGGATCTTCCATCCCGATCGCCATGGCCAGGATCATCTCCTGGGGTATATCAAGCGCCGGTGGCAGCTGTGTCGGTAGTAGTTCTTCGTCCATCGAGGTAGTCAACTAAGGCTTGGCGGATTATTTCAGATACGGTAGTGTGGCGCTTTTCTGCTACAACTTTGAGTTCTTCCATAATCTTCTCAGGTAAGAAAAAGTTATGTCGCTTCATTTTTTAACCACTTTCTTCGCTACCTTTTTTGCCGCTGGCTTTGCGATTGCCCTACGCTCTTCTTTTTTGGGTCGAGCAGGCTTAGCTTGTTCTACGGGTTTTGCTACTGGGGTTTGGGCTTTAGGACGGAAATAGTCCATTAGTTTTTTCATTGCTTCGGTTACCATGTTTTCTCCTTTGGTTTTTGTGAATCATACATCATGTGTGGCTGTTGTCAATACTATTTTTAGACTTCTTTTTTGATTTGGGTTTTTTGGAGTGGTGTTCAGCGTAGTGATGCTTTCTATGGCAATTTGCACACAATACGATACATTTCTCTCGGATCTCTTTTATTGCTTGCCCAATCATGCCATCGTGAACTAGTTTAAAAACCTTTTTGTTTGAGGGGTCTCTAACTACGTGATGAAAGTCTAACGCCGCTGGATGGTTTTCTGAACAATTGGTGCACTGCAATGTTTTCTTAAAGGCAAGCCATTCTTTACGAAGCCGTTTTCTTCTTGCTTTTACAGCATCTTTAACCTTTTGCTTATGGTTCTCATAATGCCGACGCTGGGCTTCTAACCTTCTTGGGTCATTCGGATCTTTGTATGGCATGGCGTGAATGTAATGGGTTGTATGTAGATTGTCAACATAGGGAAAACCCTTAGGGGTGGGTGTCGATTTGGTGGGCTACTAGCTGTGGATAAGAAAGCCGAAAAAGTTTCCACTTGCCACATCCTCGATTGTCGGCTTAACCACCCGTGTGTAGTGTACTTGAGTGTTGTGCAGATGCAACAGTGAGGTGTGAGTAACATATTTGTTACGTTAAATACCTTTAGGTAATGTTTATATTACACAACTGTGTCTGTATAACGTGTGTATAGTCATATTTTTACCGGGCGCATTACGTCCAATACGTAAGCATAGCCCCCGCCCCCCACCCCCTCTGGTCAGGGGGGTGTCCCCTTAGCCCTCTGCCTATGGTGTAGGTCGAGGGGTTTAGCCCTCTGCCTATATCGCAGAATATCGCTACGGGTTGGTCTATACCTGAGAATCCTTTAGACTATGGCGGGTAGTTTTCCCGTATGCTGAAGCGTTGAGTCATCTGATACTCAGTAGGCATACACTTGGAAGGACGAAACCATTGGGTAGGTATAAGGTGACGCTTAAGACTGATACGCAAGTATCGAGCCATCACGCCCAGCGAAGGAGAGTGACCCCCGTAAAAGGTAGGGCTCTCGGTGCGAAAACAAAGTTAGCACAAGCAGGGTTATGAGGAGATTCCTAGCCCTGACTGCAAAGGTATTAGGTCAAACCTTGATACCCCATAACAGTCAGGGTTTTTCCCCCTCGCAAGAGGGGTTTTTATCAAGTGCTTTAGTAATAGAGTGCTTGATTCTGACTAACTAACTTAGGAGATTTAATCATGGCTCTACTTAACGCCAAAGACCTCGAATCAAAAATTGCAACAATCGGTAAAACTGCTGGTGAGTTGCAGTCTGAGATTCAAATCGCCGCTGTAAATGCAATCGGCTACTCTATCGAGCATGGTGATATTCGCTACGGGCAAAAGTTGTTTGATGTCTTGCCTAGTGGTATCCGTCGTGCTAGTTTGGTGGCTTTCCTTGAAAAGCATGGCAATTTCTGTTATCTCAAAGATGACAAAAAGTTTGCGTTTTACAAGGCTCAAGATTCCTACGATGAAGTTGCTTTATTGGCTACTTCGTGGGCTTCCGCTAAGGCTGAGAACATCACATCTGAGTATGATGTGCAGAAGATGTTTGATAGCCTCATGAAACGCATTGAGTCCGCTATCAAGAAATCTGGTGATGGCTCGGTCAAGGTTCTCAATTCACCCCTGTATGACTACCTACAAGAAGCACAAGACCGCTTCAATGTTGAAAAGGCTTTCGTTCAACCCGAACAAAAAGTAGCGTAATCTTGCACCCTGCACCCCCCTTGGGGGGTGCTCATCAAATCCACAACATTCATCGGAGTTATCTTATGAGTTATGCCCTTCAATGTGTCCAATGGAATCGTGCAACCCCATACAAAAGTGCGTATGCACCCCAAACCTACGGTAGTCGTAAGCCAGAGGCTAGGTCGCCATCATCGGTTTCAATCTACAAACCCAACGCATCGGGTGCATTAGAACTTGTAGTCCGTGTCAGCATTAAATGAGTAATGTGTGTCCAATGTAGTCATGTTCGGGGTAATTATCCAATTTGAGGGTTTAAAAAAACGGATAATTACAACGGATAATTACAAACCCTTATAAATCAATATCCTAGAAGGGTAATTATCCAATTATCCAATTATCCGAAAAAAAACAATATATAGAGAATAATAGAAATGCTCTTATGGTCATGTGTGCGTGTGCGAATATATATCTCGTAATGGAATATACGGGGGGTGTTTTCGGAAAAAAACGCATTTTGGATAATTGTAATTAAATCAATGACTTCGGGTAATCCGTTTTAATTATCCGCTTTATATCCATCGAATAAACTACATAAAACCCATTCAATCCATCACATTTTTTGAGGTTCACCTATCATGCCAGACCACGACGCATTCGAAATAAAACGCAAATTATTTATCAAATCCACTAAACCCAAATTTTCTATGCAGTATGGAATTCTACTTTTAGCAGTTGCCGTCATCTATTTTGGCGGTCATGTTTTGTATTATTTATACACACATTAAATCCACGGGAGGCATCAAATGAATCGAGCAGACTTCATCAGGGCATTACAAGCAAGACTTATTCCCCAACCACAAAAACCAATTCTATTACTTTGGAAAGGCAGGGTAGTTAAATGAATTACTTGTGTACAGTTTGTTACGGAGGTCATGTTGACCCAGAGCGGGCGAAAGTCCTAATTAAAAACAACCAACCCATTACCTGTCTTGAGCATGGTGATGAACTAGCCAAGCAAAAGGCTAAGATGTATACAGTTGCACCAATGCATAAATCTAACTATATGCTGATAACCAATCGTGAGGATCTCAAAGGTCTGAACAATAAGGGAGGGCTAATTAAATGAATATTTGTGAAGACGGCTATGCTGGAAACCATGATCCAAAACAAAGAAGTGAGTTTGGGAAGATAACCATAGCAGATTTGCTTGAAGCATTACAAGGTATCCCACTTGAAACCGAAATCGTTATATCCCATGACGATAGAAAATATAACATTCAAGGTGTGTATTACGAGTCCAGCGAATTCGATGTTTCCAAAAACAATGCACCCGTAGAACTTGAGATTGGAGTGTGGCGAAATGAGTAAAGTAGACGAATCAAGTTGGGTGACGCTATCCATTACATTCACACCTGATGACATCATGGAAATTGAAGATGCTATTGCCGATTTGCATTTACATTGGGATGCTATTAGGACAAAGTCAGGTATCTTGGAACACATCGTTGAGCAATATAAATCTAAGTACACCGAGAAAATGGGCATACTCAGAAAGCATGAAGAACTACACGCAACCATGAAACAAGAATATTCACACCTATGGGTAAAGACATGATTACTTACACGGCTACTAGATTAAGAGAGTGTTGGGCTATCAGACCTAAAGGCAGATGTGGCACTTGTGGGTGGATCGGTAATGTGCCATGGACAGTCAAGTATGTAAAACGATTACCCATAGGGATGGAGGTGGAAGAATGAACATAATGAAACGCATTAAACGCAAGGCAAAGTCCACTATTGGCAAACGCTGTAAGACATTCGAGTGGCATTGTATCGTATGCGAGACTTACAAATTCAAAGATACACACGGCAGATTCCCACATACATTCGATGAGATATGGGATTGGGCACAACCATTCAGGAAACAAGCAGACCTTGAAGAAGACTACGGGGTGGATACTGGTAGACCTAGGTAACTATCCATAAAGTAGGGGAACTAAACGCAGACCAACCCTACACCCCACCAATACATTAAATCATACAACCACGGAGAACTTATGACTGAACTTGAACCAGACCTGCAGCAGCAGATTGAAACTATACACCCTGAACTAGCCGAGCAACATGAAGAGGCTGAGATTGGGGTATTCCCAACGCTTAAAGACCGAGTCAATGTTCTTACCCGCTTGAAACTACTAGGCATCCGAGAAGTAAGAGTCGAGTTTAGTGGAGGGGGCGACGACGGGTCGATCAACAATGTAGAGTGTGTATCCGCAGACAATAGCACCATAAGTATTGAGGATGAACGCATCGAAGGATGGGTGACAGAAGGACATCAGACTCACGACGGCAAATGGACATCTGAGATTGTGCGTAAGGACATGGAACTTAGAGACTTACTCGAAGGGATGTGCAACGACGCATTGGAGATATCGAACTTAGATTGGTATAACAACGAGGGAGGTCAGGGGCATTTGATCATAGACTTTTCCGAATCGCCACCCAATATCAGGCTTGAAGTGGGTATCAACACAATGCATACAGACGATCATATGTTTAATCTATAAGGAGAAATCATGCATCCATGCCACCATGCATTAACAAGTGTAAAGATGTGGGGCGGTAAACCCGAAGACTATACACAGATACACGATTGGTTTGACGCAACCAAGGAACAATTCGCTGACGCTAGGCATCGGGCTTTGAGGCATCACAGTCAGGGTATATTCGAATGTGAGCGAGTATTTGGTACAACCATAACCAACTCAGATGGGAAGCTAGTACCCGTGCGGTACATCGGAGAGCAACATATCAAAGAGGATTGTGGGGGTAGAATCCCTACTGTAGCTGACTGGTTTAGAAACATAAAGATGGAGGTGTGGATGAATCGAGGATATAAGATTGAGCCTGAAACAGTATGACCAAGTACATAGCATCCATCGTATCGGTAGTATCCCTAGGTTTTCTTTTTGGGTATTTGCTACATATAATTAGGAAAGACTTGAAAGGATTAGATCGTGGCAACACATTACAAGGGAAAACCAATCGAAGGAATACTAAGCGAACTCGCACACGCAGAGGAAATATTCGATCAGGTCGATCCTGATTCATTAGACCATCAGATGTTTGCTAAGTTGTGTAGAGGTTATGCGTATATTGCTATATCAAAAGCTAAATTAACTGCATTACAACGGGAGGATACTAAATCATGAATACATGGGATGTGGTACTTTGGTCGCTTTTAGTAGCGACTTTTTTTACGGCTTTAGCCATCGTGCTGACAGGGGCTAATTGGTTCTTTGTTATGAGTTTAATAGTTACCACGGCATGCATAACATACTTTTTGGGGGAAGCATGACAACATTTACAACCGAAGATCGGATCATGGCACAGGTAATTAATCCAATACAAGATCCAGCTCACATGAAGATAGTAAACAAACTACAAATTGTTGTGAGACTTAAAACCAACTACGGCAGTCAAGTAATATATCCTACATGCGACAAGGCTAAATTGTTTGCTAAGCTTTTGAATCAAGAGACTCTCACCCCGCTAAACATTCGGGTAATAAAAGAGTTAGGCTATGAAGTAGTTGTTAAACCATCTGAACCGAGTAGGCTATGAACGATGCCATCTAAATATATACCGCAGTTTAAAGAAGAAGACGCACGAGCCACAACCAAGGCGAGAAGGTCTATGACTTTGGAAGAAATCGCCGATGTATTTGGCACAAGTCGTGAACGAATAAGGCAGATAGAACAGAATGCTCTTAGGAAGATTCGTGGCAGATTAAGAGCAAAGGGTATCGACAACCTTGACGATTACTTACCCGATTAGGGTAAGTCCTTACCCAATTAGGGTAAGTCCTACCTAGGGTTTTCCCTAGGTGTGAAGTGCAGTAGGGTATATACCATTGGTATATACCTTTTCTTTTTATCAATGTATTACTAACTTACTGAAAGGCATTATGAAATTCTCTGACATAAAACAATCCATCGTTGCTCAGTTCAACACAACTAATTCAGTTGTTCCCTATATTGAGGGTGCACCTGGGGGCGGTAAGTCTGCACTTGCCAAACTTATTGGTAAGGAGTTGGGCTTTGACCGAGTTGAGATGTTCTTTGCATCGTTGCGTGACCCCGTCGATTTGCTCGGCACACCGAACAATGATGGCGAGGTGACTACATGGAAACCACCTGAGGAGTTCCATGCACTACAAACTGGTCGCAATCTTTTAATTCTTGACGAACTCTCTGACGCTGTCACGCCGATGCAGAATGCACTTTGCGGTCTGATTCTCGAGCGGAGAAGCGGGCGGGTTCACCTATCACCGCAGACATACATCATCGCAACGGGCAACCGAACCAAAGACAAGTCGGGTGCAAACCGAATCGTGTCTAAATTGCGTGGTCGTGTCCGCACATTCGAATATGTCGAGAACATCGACGATTGGTCTGAGTGGGCTTTGATGAACGACATCGATCCCGTATTGATTCAGTTCTTGCGTTTTAGACCTGACTTACTCTCAGCGTTTGACCCCGATAAGATTTGCCCAACTCCTCGTAACTGGGAGCGTGTGAATCAGATTCCTACTGACTTGTCCACCGAAATCTATTTTGGTAATGTGGCTGGCGATGTGGGCGAGGGTGCGGCGGCTGAGTACACGGGTTTTCGTCGTATCTATGAAAACTTACCGAATGTCGATGGCATCTTGATGAATCCAAGCAAAGCGGAAGTTCCCAAAGATCCCGCAGTTCTGTATGCCTTGACTGGTGCGTTAGCACATAAAACATCTAAGGATAACTTTGACAGAGTCTCCGAGTATATCGACAGACTTACCCCTGAGTTCCAAGTTATGTGCGTCTCGGATGCCATGAAGTTAAAGCCTGAAATCAAAACAACCAAAGCGTTTGTGAATTGGGCGGTTAAAAACTCGAATGTAATGATATGAACGACGAGAAACTAGCCGAAAAAGTAGCTTACCGTATGGAAGGTAAAAAACAATATGAAGTATTAAGTAGGGAATTTGTTTACTACGCACGAACGGTTTGGGCTACGAGTAAAGATGAAGCAGAGCAAATCTGTGAGAATGAAAATGATTGGGGCGAAGTAACGGATCGCTCTGATTTTATGATTGATGAAACAGAGGAGGTATAAATATGTTTTGGAATTGTAGAGTTGTAGTTGTGCATGAACCTGAAGATGCAACCGATGAACCACTAATGGAAGTATGCGAAGTCTTCTACAACGAGAAGAATGAACCATGCGGATATAGTGAAACATCAGCAATGAGCGAAACTCTTGAAGGCTTAACTGAGCACCTAGAGCGTATGAAAGATGCTTTGGCTCTACCCGTGTTAAGGCAGTCTGACTTTGTCGGGCGGTTTGAAGATGAGGAGTTGCACTAATGGGATGCGACATTCACATGATGGTCGAGAAGAAAATCAAGACCGAAAAACACGGAGAGGTATGGGCGACAGTCAATTCATTGGGTGCAGTATTTCCTGATGGTTTGTCTCGTGCTTCTAAATTTAAAAGTGATACACCATTTGGTTACTACTATCGTGCCGAGGACAGAGACTACAAGTTCTTTGCTGACTTAGCGTGTGTTCGAGGTGAAGGTGAATATCAGGAGAGAGGTTTACCCGATGATGTATCACTAGTTTTCTTGAACTGCGTAGAGTCGTGGGGTATTGACGGACATTCTCATTCTTACCTATATGCTGACGAGTTTATTCCCCTGTATGTTAAGCACAAGTTTACACAAAACGAAAAGGCTGAACATGCGGTGAATAGAATTGAAGGCATAAGTAGTGTAGAAACTTTCCACTTAATTATGGAGAAGCATTTCAACATAACGACGCGGGAAGAAGATAATCCACGAGATTATCGATTTGTATTTTTCTTTGACAACTAACTAACTTACGGAGGACTTATGGCTAAAGTAGAGCCAAAAATTATTACAGACAAGTACGAAATAATGCGTAAGAACACACCAGCATTTGCTTCATGTGAGATTACATGGGACACAAGCAAGCTGACCAAGATTACTAAAAATCGTGTGATCAATGCACTTAATTCAGGGTCAATTAACTTTCGTTGTGGTGATGCGGCGAGTATGTATCACGAAGTTCGTAAACGATTTGAGATACCTGAGTTTACTTTGACTAAGCCCAAACCATATAAGGGCTATGTTCAAAATGGCTACCTAAATTGGGAGTTTGCTACGGATAGACTTATGCTTGCTCTTGACCGAGTGTATAAGGCTGAACGGGCTATTCAGCGTATGGAAAGTCAACACGGATTGCCTTGGTACTTAGAGGGAGAAGATCTAAAACAACAGGATAGAGAATATTTTTACTTTGAAAATAATCACGACCTGACCGAGGTTGAAGAAGCAATTGCTGAAATCGTGGGCAGTCCTGAAGTTCGGGACAAGCGGGAACAAGCAATACATTTTATAGAATCAGGCGGTAAATTTACATTCACATGGAGGTAATGATGCAGATAACTAAACTATCTGAGAAGGCAATGTTGGTCAAGTTGACCATGCGTAGGGCAAACCTAACCAAACGGGATACCTATGCGGAGAATATGATTCAGCAACAATTAGATGACACAAGTTTGATCGTGAACTCGAAGTTGTTTAGGGACAAGGCAAATCCGATTAACAAGATTATGTCAGCGGCGAATGAGGTTTACTCTGAGCACAAGCGACGCACCTTGAGTTGGGCAGACAAAGGTCCTAGGGTTTTACCTAATAGTCAGTACATGGAATACACGCAGATAATGAGGGATAAGATTTCTCAAGTGGATACTATGATGCAAACTTACTTACCCAATTACGATACCTTTGTACAACAAGACATTGCGTATCGTAGCAAAGCACCCAATGCTAGGGCTAAGACTGACGACTATCCAACAGTCAATGAGTTCCAAGCAAAGATGGGATTTGATTTGAAGTTTATGCCCATGCCAGATAAACGGCACTTCCTGTTTGACTTATCTGAGGATGATGAGAAAGCGTTTGACGAACTGATGAATGATGTACAGGTAGCCACACGCAACGAGACTATCGAGAAGATGCTAGATCCACTTGCCAAGTTGGTGGATAAGTTGAACACACCGATTGGTGCAGATGGTGCGATATTCCGTGACTCAGCAGTTGAGAACATCATCGAGGGTATTGACATAGCACGCAAGCTAACACTTGATGAAAGCCCCGAAGTCAAGCAATTGACCGACGAGTTGAACCGAGAGATCAGTAAGTATGCCGAGCATATGAACTGGTTGCGTGAGTCTCCGATCGTGCGTGAACAAGCGGCTAAGAAGTTAAGCGACATCGCATCTCAGATGAGTGCGTTCATGGGAGTACCAGCATGACAACATTAGAAGTTTGTTTAATAGTTTATGGCATAGCGTTAACTTCTTTTACAGTGCATTACTTTTTGAAGTTTAAGCACGCTATGTTTGTAGGACTTATGATGACTCGTTCACTCATGGGTGTAGCAGTAGGTAAAGTAGAAGTAAGTATTACGGCAGATGGAAATCTTAAAATCACTGACTTAGAGGATGAAAATGGCGAACCAAGTAAGCAAGATAGACAAAGCTAAAGCACAGATTGTTTTAGACCACCCGTTCTTTGCGAGTATCTTACTCAAGAAGCAACTCAAAGCGGACAACACTATCCCGACATTGCAAGTTGATGCACGGGGTAACATCTCATACAACGAGAAGTTCATTGAGGGTTTGACTGTTCCGCAAGTAGTATGGGGTTTGTGTCACGAGATCGGACACGTAATCGCTCAGCATGCGATGCGTCGTAAACATCGTGATGCATTCAAGTGGAACTACGCAGGCGATGCATGGATCAACGACATGCTAGATGATGCCCGTGTGGGTCAGCGTATCGAAGGCACAGTCGATATGCAAGGCAGTAAAGACAAAACCACCGAGGCTATTTACGATAGCCTCCCACCCGAACCACCGAAAGGTAAGAAGGGTCAGGGGCAAGGCGGTAGCGGTGATGGCGATGAGAGCGATGAGTGGGACAACGGCTTAGGCAACGACATCAAAGACGAGAATCTTACCGAGTCTGAGATGAAAGAGATCGAGGCAAATGCCAAGGTTGATATTGCACAAGCGGCTCAAGCAGCGAAAGCACGAGGCAAGTTAAGCGGTAAGCTGGCTGATATCGTAGCAGATATTATCAATGTCAAGACCCCATGGTATGAGATCCTCGAACGCTACATGACAAGCAAGACCAAGCAAGACTACACATGGACTAGACCTAATCGTAGATTCATCGGCTTGGATTTGTATCTCCCAAGTATGGGGACTGAGCCTTGCATGGGCGAGGTAGTCTTTCAGGTTGACATCTCAGGTTCAATTAGCAAACAGGAGATTGACTACGCTAACGGACATATATCTCGGATCATGAAGACATGCAATCCATCTAAGGTTCACGTTATCTACACCGATACCGAGGTTAAACATCATGAGATATTTGAACAAGGTCAGGAAGTTAAGATCTCGTTCTATTCGGGTGGTGGTACTCATATGCCAGCAGGCTTTGATTATTGTGTAGAACATAACATCGATCCTGAGGTGTTCGTGTGTTTGACTGACGGCTATACGGACTTTGGTGAGCAACCTGACTTCCCAGTTGTATGGTGTATCAGTTCAGATGTAGAAGCACCATTTGGTGAGAATGTCCATTTTGAAATGGAGAAACAATGAACGAAGATCCATTTGCTAACATACCATCACACCCAGATCCGCAGTTAATTATCAGCAAACTTATTACAAAAAACAATAATATAGTCAATGACTTATACCTTGAGAGAGCGAAGCATCATCAGCTAAGAGACTACATAGACTCCAAGGGATTATTCGAAGACTTTATTGCATGGAAAGTAGGTAGACGAATGGAGGGTAAAGATGATTAGTTTATTAACTGCTTTTTTCTTAGCACATGGTGATGCAAGTTGGTATTGGTGGGCATTTTGGGTAGTACTTGCATTCGTTGAGTTTATAAAATTTATAGAAACTAACTAACTAAAAGGAGAAGTAACATGGCATTTGTAGGCATATCAAAAGACTTTATGGAGCGGGTCAAAACTAAGATTAACAGCATGCACTTTGCAGAAACCAAGAGCCTAGGGGAGATTCCGACTATATCAATTACTGATCGTGAACCTTGGGTACTTAAATCATTATGGGGTGATCATACACATCTAGTAGATCAGATGCCTGAGAAATGGATGAACAAACTTGATGAAGTTAGGCTAAGAGTTGAGATCAACAATCCTGATCTTCTCGACAAAGCAGATAGAAATTTTAGCTTTAAAGTTAAACCCCCTTCAAAGATTGTCGCTCCTCCTAATTTCGATTGGTATCAAGAAAGTTCTGTTCCAGCAGACTGCCCTCAGATTGCGCCCATCGTAGAGTATGCGATTAAGTTCAAAGAAATCCAAGTGCGTTGGTCTAATGTTCTACGTGAAGTCACTGAGTTCTTGCAGGCATGTAAGTCAGCTAACGAAGCAGTGAAGCTATGGCCTGACATCAAGATGTACTTTGACCAGCATGACATTGATCGTCTTGAAATAAAGGTCGCACGTAGCGGGGCTGCCGAATCTGAAGCGGCTAAGAAGCTGGCCACATTAGATACAACTAGCTTAACAAGTGCGGCGGTAATCGCCCGGATGTCGGGAGCTACAGTCTAAATGCAATACAAGTATTTAATTCATGACGAAGAAGGAGAACATATGCGTTGGGTATGTACCAAAGCTGAAGCAGAAGAAATCGTATCTGTACGGGAGGGGTGGGGGTTTACCTATCATCAACCTCCGTCAGCCAAAAACCCTGAGTTTGAGGAGGCACCATTTTGAAAGACGATACACAAACCCGCCTGACCCGCATAGAGTCTAGGCTTGTTCAAATCATGCTACACCTAGGCATGGATCCTTATAGAAAGATGTACGAAGCAGATGCTAACCAACCACATAATCCAGACCCAACAAGTTTTAGCTTTGATTCACAAAGCGGAGGCAGTCAACAAGCGGTTAAAAGACGACCACCTCCAATCCTTGATTAGTTCATGTGTATCTATTTTAGTCTTACACCTAAGAAATCCGTCCCCAAGAGTTACGCTTCAGCAGTTGCGGATTATAAATAGGTTGCGTGAACAAGTGGAAGCTGATAATATACACACCTCATTACAACAGGAGATATAACAATGAGTACATGGGAAGCAACAAATAAACTAGAAACACTAGTTTATAAAGTATCAAATGCCGCAGATGTATTAGAGATAATTGCGGTTGAAGCGGAAGACCCTATATCAGGGGCTCTTTGGTGTGTACGAGACACTTTAAAATCTTTGGCCACGGAGTATGAACGTGAAGTAGAAGAACTTTATCGACTATCTTCACAAGAAAAAAAAGCTGAGAAACCAAAGAAGGGAAAGAAATGATTACAGTAAAAAAGTGTGTAGAACATAAAGATGGTTCAGCCACGGCTACATTTCATTTTGACAAAGAAGACCATGCAGTAATCTTGCGCCATGGTTTAGTAGCCTTACTTACACTTGGGGTTAAGATGTACAAACCCAAACTAAACAAAAAAGCAGTTAAAATAACCAAAAGAGCAAAGTGAATTTTGTTAAATGGTCAGGAACAATCTTATGTTTGGTAGGCATTGGCTTTACGAGCTTCAATATATACCCGATAAACATTTTCCTCAGTTTGATTGGTAGCGGATTATGGACATACGCTGGCTATAAACAGTCTGACTTTGCTTTATTTTTGGTAGAACTGGTTGCAGTTCTTTTTTATTTAGTAGGCGCAATTACTTGGGCATTGAAATGATTGATTACGCAGAATATGCATTAAAAATTAAAAAATTAGAAAAAGAAATTCATAACTTAGTTTTAAAACGAAAATATAAAGAAGCAGAATTATTGGCAACTGAGTTAGTAGTTGAAGCAAGGCAAATGCGAATATGGCTAGTTCATACACAGGAGATTATTAATGAGTCGAATAGTAACGTTAGACTTTGAGACTTATTACGACAAAGAATATAGCCTTAAGAAATTAACCACCGAAGCTTATATAAGAGACGATCGGTTTGAGGTTATCGGTGTCGCAGTTAAAGTTGATGACTACCCCACGGATTGGTTTAGTGGGTCTATGGAAGAAACAAAAAAGTGGCTCAGTGCTTTAAACTGGAAAGACTACTATTTGCTATGCCATCACACGGCATTTGACGGGGCGATTCTTAACTGGCATTTTGGTATTAAACCAAAGTTCTATTTAGATACCTTGTCCATGTCAAGGCCGATTACTGGATTGTCAGTTGGTGGCTCCCTGGCAGCGCTAGCTAAGTTCTACAACATCGGGCAAAAAGGTACAGAAGTTATTGATGCACTTGGGAAGAGGCGCGCGGACTTCTCCGAGTTAGATCTTTTACAGTACGGTGTTTACTGTAAAAACGATACGGAACTTACATACAAGCTATTTAACCTTCTAAAGGCTGACATACCCCGCAAAGAGCTTTATGTCATTGATTTGATGCTTAGGATGTTTACTGACCCCGTATTGGAGCTTAGTACGGAAAGCCTAGAACTACATCTTGCTGCAGTGCAAAAGAAAAAAGACGTGCTCATGCAGAGAATCGACCAATCAATTGGGCGAGACGCACTTATGTCAAATCCTAAGTTTGCAGAGGTATTAAAGAAGTTAGGTGTAGAGCCACCCACAAAAGTTAGTTTACGCACAGGAAAGGAAGCATATGCGTTCGGTAAGACAGACACGGCGTTCAAAGCGCTTCTCGATCACGACGACGAAAGAGTTCAAGCTGTTGTGTCGGCACGGCTTGGAATCAAGAGTACTTTGGAAGAAACTAGAACGGCTTCGTTTATCGGAATCTCGCAAAGGGGTGCGCTCCCAATCATGCTTAATTACTATGGGGCACACACTGGTCGTGCTTCAGGCGGAGACAAGATCAATCTACAAAATCTACCACGGGGAGGTGAATTACGTAAAAGTATTAGAGCACCCAAGGGGCACTTACTTGTTGCATCAGATTCAGCGCAGATTGAGGCCAGGGTGGTTGCATGGCTGGCGGGCGAGACAGACCTTGTCCAAGACTTTAAACAGAACGTAGATATTTATTCTAAATTTGCATCGGAGGTATATGGTTACGCTATTAAAAAGGAAACGCATCCAACAGAAAGATTCGTCGGTAAAACCTGCATTTTGGGTCTCGGCTATGGCATGGGTGCGGACAAATTTAAGGGCACTCTTAAAATAGGTATGGCTGGTATGTCTGTAGACATCCCGTTATCTGAGGCTCAGCGTGTGGTTAAGTTGTATCGGGGTATGTATCCGTACATTGAAAAGCTATGGAAGCAGGGGCAAGAAGCACTAGAAGCCATGATTGCAGGGCACGAGTACGACCTTGGAGTGGCTGTAAAACTTAAGTGTAAAGACAATAAAATACACCTACCCAATGGTATGTTTGTCAGCTACCCTAATCTGCGTAAGGCGGGTAATGAGTTCTTATATGATTCACGATACGGCCCAAATAAGATATATGGCGGTAAAGTTATAGAGAACGTAGTACAAGCACTAGCCCGTATTGTTGTGTTTGATCAGATGGCTAAGATTGACCAAGAGTTTAGGAAGTTAGATACCAAATCCCGTCGCCATAAAGTTTGCTTAACTGTACATGACGAGATCGTGGCAGTTGTTCCTGAGGATTATGTAGAAGAAGCTCTACATTTCATGGGTGCAATGATGCTACAGACTCCATCGTGGTGTTCTGATTTACCCGTGTCTTTTGAAGCTGATTCAGGTGAGAGTTATGGGGATTGCAAATAATCTAAATAGGAGTAATATAGGCACACCACAAAAGGCAATTTGTGGCAATACTCATTGGAGAAAATATGGCACTTCCATCAGCTTGGACATTCTCAAGCTTAGAAAAGTTTGAGACCTGCCCCCGACAGTTTTACCATGTCAGGGTTAAACGAGATATAAAAGAACCCCCGACCGAAGCAACTAAGTGGGGCGAGCGTGTGCATCAAGCATTAGAACTTAGAGTCACGCAAGGATTTAAGTTACCCGAAGGTATGGAGCAGTGGGAAGGATTAGCTGCTAAGTTATCTGAAGTACCTGGAAAGAAGTTAGCTGAGCATAAGCTAGCCGTGAATGACAGTTTTGAAGCCTGCGAATGGACTGAGGCATGGAGCCGTGGTATTGCAGACTTGATAATTGTTGAGGGTAAGAAAGCAATTAACTTGGACTATAAAACAGGAAAGCGGAAACCAACGGAGCAGTTAGCGTTGTATGCAGGTTATACATTTGCACATTTTCCTGAAGTAGAAGAAGTTGAGACTGGGTTTGTTTGGCTCAAAGATAAAAAGATTGACAAAGAAAAATTTACTAGAGAAGACATACCCAAGATATGGCAGGAGTTTTTACCAAGGGTGATAAAATTAGAGTCAGCTTACGAGCGGGATTCTTGGCCTTGCAAGCCGTCAGGTTTATGTAAAGGCTGGTGTCCAGTAAAAACTTGTGACTATTACAAGGACAAGTGATACTATGGCACAAACCCCCGAAGGTAAAGTTAAAGACGCAATTAAGAAAGTCTTAGATACACACGGGTTTTGGCGGGCGGGCACTGCTCAACCTGCCACCGTAAAAGGATGGTATTACATGCCAGTATCAAACGGTATGGGTGTACATGGTATACCTGATTTTGTTTGTTGCTGGGATGGAAAGTTCTTTTGTATTGAAGCAAAAGCCTCAGGAGGCACTACAACGGCAAATCAAGAAGCAAGGCACAATGAAATACGTGCGGCTAAAGGATGGGTGTTAGTTGTTGATAATAAAGAAGTATTAGAGGAGTTTTTAAAAAATGCCCGACATAGTAGATAAAGCGAATGATTTGGTATCGCTCAGTGAAGAACTGGCTCTCAAAGAAATTCGTTCAATGAAACCCGAAGCCGTATATACAGGTGAATGCCTGTTGTGCGGTGAAGAACTTGAGCCACCTAAAAGATGGTGCGATGCAGAACATCGTGACCGTTGGGAACTTGAAAGGAAACGCAAATGAATAAAGGCGGACCAGCAAAAGCAGCTTACGATAAAGCATACAATGCTAAACCAGATCAGTTAAAGAAAAGAGCCACTCGCAATGCCGCTCGTCGTGAATTAATGGCTGACGGCAAAGTTAGTAAAGGTGATGGTAAAGATGTAGACCACAAAAAGCCACTCAAAAACGGAGGCACAAACGCTAAAGGTAACTTAAAAGTTACTAGCCAAACTGCTAACCGTGGATGGAGAAAAGGCAAAAGTGGCTACTCGGTTGATTAGAAGAATCAACACTACATATCTTGCTCGTATATTGGGTGTTGATTGTGTAGAAGAAACGTATTACCTAGGAGAAGACGCAGTAAAGTATGTCTGCACCACAGAAAATATTGAAGTATGTAACATGAAGTTTAGTGAAGATACACCATTAGAAGATCGCATAGCGGCAATGTTGGTGACTATAAGGATAGAACATGGCAACGATAGTGAAGGAAAAGGAGGCAGTACTCCTTAGGCTACGCAACCCTTCAAGGGTTACATCGGTCATATCGACCGCTAAGAAAATACTGCATAAAGGTCAGGAACTTGTAGCAGTTCCGCATAGACCTGACGAGGCTCGCATACTTAAAATGCTGGGCTATGAAACACCCGATCCCATGAAGCTACATTACAAGTGGCCTCCTGCGGGTGGTAGACATAATCCTTTTGCAGCGCAAATAGAGACAGCCAACTTCGTCACTATGCACAACAGATGTTTCATACTTAATAGTATGGGCACAGGTAAGACAGTCAGTTCTTTATGGGCTTATGACTATATGCGTAGTCGCAATCAAGTTAAAAAAGCATTGATCGTTTGTCCTTTGAGTACGATGGAGCGCACCTGGGCAGATGAAGTGTTTAAGACATTTCCCCACTTAGATGCCCAAGTGTTGTATGGCAGTCGTGAACGCAGACGTAAACTTCTTAAAGAGGATGCCCATCTTTACATTATAAATACCGATGGCTTAAAAACCATTGAAGAAGACCTTAAGAACCGCCCCGACATTGACTTATTAATTATTGACGAAGTTGCCATGTTCAGAAACGGTAGTACAAATCGTTGGAAAACCATGAACATAATAGCCAATAAACAGTGCGCCCGACGTATATGGGCTTTAACAGGAATGCCAACCCCTAATGCCCCAACAGACTCATGGGCACAATGTAAGTTAGTTAACCCCAACAGTACAACTGTACCAAGTTACTTTACAAAGGCACGAGATGCATTGATGCGGCAGATTAGCCCGTTCAAATGGGTGGCTAGGGATAATGCTAATGACATAGTAAAAGAATGGATGCAACCTGCAATTCGTTTTAGCCTTGAAGACTGTACAGATTTACCTGAACAAATTCATATGTCTAGACAAGTTGAAATGTCTGACGAGCAGAAAAAAGCATACAAAGAAATGTTTGGTAAGCTAAAGACTGAGTTTGATGGCGGTGAAATCTTGGCCGTTAATGAAGCAGTTAAAGCTAACAAGCTTGTACAGATTGCCTGTGGAGTTGCCTACGCTCAGGACGGTTCGAGCATAGTACTACCTTCTAATCAACGGCTTGAGGTTTTACAAGAAATCATTGAAGAATCAGAAGGCAAAGTCATTGTCTTTGTCCCACTTACGGCGGTTTTAGAGCATGTGGCTGAGTATTTGAGTCATCACTGGGAAGTAGCTATTGTCCACGGGGAGACTTCTAAAAACGACCGAGATGAGATATTTAGGGCATTTCAGCAGTCACCAAACCCACATGTGTTGGTAGCTAACCCTGGAACTATGAGCCACGGGTTAACCCTAACGCAAGCTACAACAGTTGTATGGTACGCACCAGTCCATAGTAACGACACTTATGAGCAGGCATGTGCTCGAGTAAGAAGGCCGGGTCAAACCCGAACAACAGTAATTGTGCATGTTGCTGGGTCAGAGATTGAACGTAGGATTTACGAACGATTAAAAACCAAACAAAAAATGCAAGGTTTGCTCTTAGACATGATGAAAGAAGTATAGGGTAAGTCCCTATATAACATACACACGTTTAAGAGTATAGTAGTAACTACAGGAGGTATTATGAAACTTAGTGACTTAGTAGCAAAGTACATCGAGCTTCGAGACAAGAAATATGAATTGAAGCATCAGTACGAATTTAAAGCATCAAAAATAGATGAAGTATTAGATAAGATAGAAGCAAAGCTCTTAGAGACATTTGATAGTGCTGGCATGGATTCATGTAAGACAGAATTTGGCACTGCTTATTCCTCAACGAGAAGTACTG
>Ga0078894_10000745_pt1 | contig 23248 bp, 25 predicted proteins | sample LauGreSu1BDMLBSD_2_FD_67506 | JGI IMG/M metagenome (GOLD analysis project Ga0078894, IMG submission 67506) | Freshwater lake microbial communities from Lake Michigan, USA - Su13.BD.MLB.SD (version 4) (version 4) | ecosystem: Environmental > Aquatic > Freshwater > Lake | place: Lake Michigan... | reverse complement strand
GGGCAAGACCGGAATCAGCCAGGCGAGTTCGGCAGGCGAGGGCATCCGGCGCTGGTGCAATCAGGGCGAGTGTAGGCAGCGCAACGTGCGATTTATCCCAGCCAGTGGGCCAGCCCGGTGCGGCTGAAGGCTGTCGCACCGCTGCCGATCAAGCGGTGAGCCCACCAGAACACCCCCACCGCAATGGCGATGCCCAATTGGGCTGGACGCAGGAACTCGCTTAGCTGCAGCTGCTGCCTGCCATCGAGCATGGCCTTGAATGGAATCACCGAGGTGCTGGCCCGTAGCTCCTCGAAGGCCGCTCCGAAGCGATTGCTCAGGCGCCGATCGCCGTTCCAGATCGCAAACAGATGGTGGGCGATCAGGCCGGCGCAGGTGGCCACCATGAAGCTGCTGCCGATCCAGAGCAGGTGGGTGAAGCACCAGAGGATCTGGCCAATCGCCTGTGGATGGCGGCTGATCCGGATGATCCCGGTGGCATACATCCGTACCTGGGGCTTGAGCACCGCTGGGATCTCCAGCAGGTTGTAGGTGGCCGGATAGAGGAACAGAAAGCTGATGGCGGTGCCGACCCACACCAGCGGAATGATCCAGGGCTGGTCCTGCAGATTCCACAAGCGCAGCCCGTCATATCGGTGGGCCAGGAAGTAGCCGATCACCACCACGGCCGAGGGAATGCTCACCGCTGCGAACAGCAGCCGCCAGGCCCGTTCGCCGATGCGTTCCACACCCCAGTAGCGCAGGGAGGCGCCGCCGCTGTGGATTACGGCAAACGCCAGCAGCAGCGCCAGCATCACCCAGCTGCTGTGGTGGAGGTCGCTGGTGGGAGTCACAGGCCGGTCGGCGCAAGGAGTGGGCTGATTCTCCCCAGTCGCCTGAGACACCCGAGAGGGCACCTAGAGTTTGGTCTCCCGCAGCATCCCTGCGCCCCTGGATGGCTGATCTGCCTTTCACCCTTGATCAGCTGCGCATCTTGCGGGCGATCGCTAGCGAGGGCAGCTTCAAGAAAGCAGCCGACAGCCTCTACGTCACCCAGCCGGCGGTGAGTCTGCAGATCCAGAACCTGGAGAAGCAGCTCAATGTGTCGCTGTTCGATCGGGGCGGGCGCAAAGCCCAGCTCACCGAAGCCGGCCATCTGCTGCTCAGCTACTGCGATCGGATCCTGAGCCAGTGTCAGGAGGCGTGCCGGGCCCTCGATGATCTCCACAACCTCAAGGGCGGTTCGCTGATCGTGGGCGCCAGTCAGACCACCGGTACTTATCTGATGCCGCGCATGATCGGTCTGTTCCGCCAAAAATATCCGGATGTGGCGGTGCAGCTCCAGGTGCACAGCACCCGGCGCACCGGCTGGAGTGTGGCCAACGGTCAGATCGACCTGGCGATCATCGGCGGGGAGCTCCCCACGGAGCTCAACGAGCTTCTGCAGGTGGTGCCCTATGCCAGCGATGAGCTGGCCCTGGTGCTGCCCACCAAGCATCCCCTGGCCCGCCTGCCGGAGCTCAGCAAGGACGACCTCTACCGGCTGGGCTTCGTTTGCCTGGACGCCCAGTCGACCACCCGCAAGATGGTGGATCAGCTGCTGGCCCGCTCCGGCCTCGATGTGGCACGTCTGAAGATTGAGATGGAACTCAACTCGTTTGAGGCCATCAAGAACGCGGTGCAGAGCGGCTTAGGTGCCGCCTTCCTGCCGGTCGTTTCGATTGAGCGGGAACTGGCTGCCGGCAGCCTGCATCGCCCAGCCCTGGCGGATCTGTCGGTGCGGCGGCAGCTGAAGTTGATCAGTCATCCCTCGCGCTATTGCTCCCGCGCCGCGGATGCCTTCCGCAAGGAAGTGCTGCCCGTCTTTGCCAGCCCCGATAGCCCCCTGCGCCGGCCCTTGCTGCAGAACCAGCCCCCCGGCTCTGAGCCGGGGGGCGACGATCAGAACTGATCCGCTTCCGGTGTGATGCCCACGCTGTCGTCGGCCACACCCTTGGTGAGGAATTTGTTCTCGCTGATATCGGTCTGGTAGACGCAGCGCACGATCGGTTTGTCCTTCACCGAACCGATGTAGGCAAAGGTGTTCATGCGCTGCTTGCACTGACGCATCTGCTCGGCTGTCACGGCGCCTTCCTTCTGCAGCACGCTCCAGTTCTCGCGGCGGATCACGCAGCCTGGCTTGAGCGAGGGCTGGGTCACGAAGCTGCTGCTGGGGTTCATCGTGGTGTACAGCTCGATGTCCATCACGAAGGCGCTGGCGCCCCACTGGCGACAGAACTCCGGATCCGGCACGGCCATGTCGAGCTGCTGGGAGCTGGCGATGTTGCCCTGATCGCCCTGGGTGGTGCTGGAAATACCCGTGCCAATGCCGATTCCCACCACCAACACGCCGGCCAGGATCGCGCCGCTGGCGACGTTGAACTGAAAGCCGCCACCACCGGGGCCGCCGCCCTGTCCGCCGCCGGGGCCACCAGAGGCACCGCCTCGCCGCGGCATGTCGTAGGGATCGCGCCCGCGGCTGGGACGACCGCTACGACGCTCCTCCGGATAGCCGTAGCGGTCGTCGTCGTAGCCGCGGCTGCTGCGGGATCGGGTCATGCGCTCTGGGGGGCCTGCGGTAGGCCCATGGAGTAGTTCAGCACCCGGCAATCGGGGTTGTAGCGGAGGGCGCCTGCCTGGAGCAGTTCGCGAATCTTGCCCTCCAGTTCAGAGCCGATCCGGCGCAGGTTGTAGTCGTTGAGATCCTGGCCGGCATGGGCTGCCACCAGCTCACGGAAGCGCTGTTGCACGACCTCCTGGCTGGATTGGTCCCAAATGAATTCGTTGTCCGGGTCCAGGTCCAGCGTCAGCTGGTTGGGGTCGTACACCAGCTGAGCGTTCTCCACGCGGGCGGTGAAGATCCGCACGTGGCGGGTGGTGGCTTTGAGCAGTGTTTCGGCCATGGGGCGGGGCGGGGCAGCGCAGGCCGGCAGACCCAGGGACCGGCTGTGTTGACTTTAGAAAGCCTCCGCACCGTCCGGTCAAGCGCCGGCGGGCGTTCGGTTGGCTGCGATGCATGCGTTCAGCACCCATGCATCAGCACCCTTAAGGTTGTCTGCTGATTCAGGGGTTTTCATGCGCGTCGCAATCGCCGGTGCTGGTCTGGCCGGTCTGGCCTGCGCCAAGTACCTCTGCGACGCCGGTCACACTCCGGTGGTGGTGGAAGCCCGCGACGTGCTCGGCGGCAAGGTGGCTGCCTGGCAGGACGAAGACGGTGATTGGTACGAAACCGGTCTGCACATCTTCTTTGGCGCTTACCGCAACATGCGCCAGCTCTTCAAGGAGCTTGATATCGAAGACAGGTTGCAGTGGAAGAGCCACTCGATGATCTTCAACCAAAAGGAAACGCCGGGTACCTATAGCCGCTTCGATTTCCCCGATATCCCGGCTCCCTTCAACGGTGTGGCGGCGATTCTGGGCAATAACGACATGCTCACCTGGCCGGAGAAGATCTCCTTCGGTATGGGTCTTGTCCCCGCCATGCTGCGTGGTCAGCAGTACGTGGAGGAGTGCGACAAATACTCCTGGACGGAGTGGCTGCGCCTCCACAACATCCCGGAGCGTGTGAACGATGAGGTGTTCATCGCCATGGCCAAAGCGCTGAATTTCATCGATCCTGATGAGATCTCCAGCACTGTGGTGCTCACGGCCCTCAACCGCTTCCTGCAGGAGGGTGATGGCTCGAAGATGGCCTTCCTCGACGGCAACCCGCCCCAGCGGCTGTGTCAGCCGATCGTGGATTACGTCACCGAGCGTGGCGGCGAGGTGCATCTCGATTCACCGCTGCGTGAGATCGAGCTCAATGCCGATGGCTCTGTGAGCGGTTTCCGCATCGGAGGGATCAAGGGCAAGGAGGGCTACACCCTTCAGGCTGATGCCTATGTGAGCGCCCTGCCGGTGGATCCGTTCAAGCTGCTGCTGCCGGAGCCCTGGAAGGAGATGCCCTACTTCAAGAAGCTAGACGGCCTCAATGGCGTGCCGGTGATCAACATCCACCTGTGGTTTGATCGCAAACTCACCGAGATCGATCATCTGCTGTTCAGCCGTAGCCCCCTGCTCAGTGTCTATGCCGATATGAGCAACACCTGCAAGGAATACGAAGATCCCGAGCGTTCGATGCTTGAGCTGGTTTTCGCTCCGGCCAAGGACTGGATCGGCCGCAGCGATGACGACATCGTGGCCGCCACCATGGAAGAGCTGAAGCGCCTGTTCCCGATGCACTTCACCGGTGACGACCAGGCCAAGCTGCGCAAGGCGATCGTGGTGAAAACCCCACTCTCGGTCTACAAAACTGTGCCCGGCTGTCAGGAGCTCCGCCCTGATCAGACCTCGCCCATCCCCAACTTCTTCCTCGCTGGCGACTACACCATGCAGCGTTACCTGGCTTCCATGGAAGGAGCAGTGCTGAGCGGCAAGCTCTGCGCCCAGGCCGTGGCGGCTGCGCCGGTGGCTGTGGCGGCCTGAGCCTGTGTCGTTGGCTGCTCCTCCCCCAACGGAGATTCCTTCCTTAGAGGAGGCCTATGAGGCCTGCCGCCAGGAAACTGCCGAGTGGGCCAAAACCTTCTATCTCGGCACCCTCTTGATGCCCCCAGCCAAGCGCCGGGCGATCTGGGCCATTTATGTGTGGTGCCGCCGCACCGATGAGTTGATGGATAGCCCCGAGGCGATGACCCGCCCCGAGGCTGAACTGGCTGAGCGCCTCGATGCCTGGGAGCAGCGCACCCGCGACCTGTTCGACGGCACCGTTCGCGATGGCCTTGATCGGGTGATGGCCGACACCATTGAGCGTTATCCCCAGCCGATCGAGCCCTATCTCGACATGATCGAGGGCATGCGCATGGATCTCACCACCCATCGCTATGCCACGTTTGAGCAGTTGAAGCTGTATTGCTACCGGGTGGCAGGCACGGTGGGGTTGATGACTCAGGAGGTGATGGGTATCGATTCGGCCTACACCTCAGCTCCTTGGAGTCATCCCCCCGACACCAGCGAAGCGGCTGTGGCGCTCGGCATTGCGAATCAGCTCACCAACATCCTGCGCGATGTGGGTGAGGATCGCGGCCGCGGCCGCATCTATCTGCCTCAGGAAGATCTCGAGCGCTTCGGCTATAGCGAAGAGGAGTTGATGGCCGGCACCCTCAATGACAGTTGGCGCGAGTTGATGCGCTTTCAGTTGAAGCGAGCCCGTGATTGGTTCGCCCGATCGGAGGCGGGCGTGCGCTGGCTGGCTCCGGATGCTCGTTGGCCGGTGTGGGCTTCGCTGCGCCTGTATCGCGGCATTCTCGATGTGATTGAGGAGCTGGATTACGACGTGTTCAATCACCGCGCCTATGTGCCTACCTCTGGCAAGTTCCTGGATTTACCTCGTTCGTTTGTGATCGCTCAGGCGCGTTAGCGCCAGCCCAGTTGAAGCCAATGCAACAGGATTGGATTCACCTGCTCGGGTGATTCGTCGTGGGGGCAGTGGCCGAGCCCCTCCAGCACGGTGAGCTCCTGAATGCAATCGTGGGCCTGCTGCCATCGCTGCGCTTCTTCTAGCGGTTCCCACGGATCCTGAGCGCCCCAGAGCAGGCGCACGGGCACCCGCAGCTGCTCCAGCAACTGGGGCGCCAGCCAGTCGTTGAACAGATTCACGAAGCCTCGAAAACTTTCGGTGGCGCCGGGTTGTTGGCTGGGGCGGAGCAACAGATCCACCAGCTCCTGATCCACATTACGGCCACTGGGATAGGCCTGTTTCAGTACGCCCCGCACGAAGGCCGGCTGCGCCAGCACCTGAAACAGGCTGTTGATCAACCAGCGCTGCCGCACCACCGCCATCACAAGCGGCCGGGTGAGGCGGGCCGGCCAGGGTTGGGTGTCCAGCCGCTTGAGATCAAGCTCACGCTGGGCGCAGTCGATCAGGATCACCTGCTGCGGTTCCTGGTGGATGTCTTGCAGCAGCCGTGTGGCGTTCAGCGCTACGACACCTCCGATCGAGTTGCCGATCAGTTGCAGTTCGATGCCACGGCCGACGCCGATCACCTCGAGACAGAAATCTCGCACCTGCTCCGCCCAGAGATCGAAGCTGTAGCGCACTCCTGGAGGAATCAGGGGTTCTCCCTCCAGGCAGGAGATCGGTTTGCTGCTGTTGCCGAAGCCGAGTAGATCGATGGCGTAAACCGTCGCTTCAAGGCTCAAGGGGGCCAGGTTGTGGCGCCAGTGTCCTTTAGACGCCCCGAAGCCGTGCACACAAAGAACGGCCCTCCCAGAGGAAGAGCCGTTCGCTTGAGCTTCAATGCAGCTGTAGCTGATGGAGAAGCCGCGCCAACTCCAGCACTGCTCCTCCATGGTGGAACTCAGACCGCCGCCTTCTGGTTGTCGAGCAGGCTCTTGAGCTTGGCCAGTTCGCCGGCCCAGCGGGGATCGGGAGCACCTTCTTCCACGGAATCGCGGTGCACAACTTTGTTCACGGCCTTGCGAGCCACGGCGGGGGTGCCAGGGGCGCCACCGGGGCGGCGATCGTTGCCGCGGCGCTCATCGCGACGCTCGGAGCGCTCGATGCGCAGGGCGTTGCCCGCGAACTCACGGCCGTTCAATTGCTCGATCACCGCGTCAGCAACCTTCTCGTCGTCGACGTTGGCGAAGCCGAAGCCACGGCCAGCGCCGGTCTCGCGGTCTTGAACGGCCTTGAAGCGAATCCCTTCCCCCACGCTGGCAAACAGAGCATCGAGCTCCTTGGCATCAAAGCTCTGGGGCAGGTTGCCGACGTACAGACGAACGCTCATGGGAAGGAAGGGAGAAGAGAGGAAGGAAAACGTGTTCTGGCCTTACGGGCTGACACCACGCGCTGGGAAAGTGCCCGCCGCTTCCTGCCGTGCTGACGATGCAGCCGGGCGCAACTGAAAGAGCAGCTGCATGAAGTGGCGATTTAAGGCTGTTAACCGAACTGGCGAGATCTCAGCGTCCGAATTGGCGCGAATCAGGTCGTCTTAAACGCCTTTGCGTAGGAATTTAATCACGCCGAGCTGCCCTGCCGCCAGTTAGTTCGGCGGATGCGAGCCACTGTCTGGCCCGCTGCAATGCCTCATCTCGGCTGCGCAGTCGTCCGAAGGCTTGTTCCTGCATGAGATGCAGCAGCAGGTCCCCCAGTGCAGGTGATGGTTGGAGATGCAACTCCCGTTGCAGGCTGAGCCCGTCGATGGCCGGTCGGGGGTGAAAGAGCTGATCGCCGTTGTCGCGCCAGCGCTCCAGCCAGCGCTGGGCCCTTGGCACAGGCCAGTCCACCACCAAAGCCGGCAGAGTTTCTTCCAGCTCCCGATGCAGTTGTAGGCGTTGGTCTTCGCTGAGCGCTTCCGCTTGCCCGGCGGGATCGGCGCCGCCCAGGCGTTGCTGCCATTGGCGCAACGTGACCACCTCTTTCTGCAACTTGCGGCTACTGCGCAGCTGTTGCAGCGCAGGGCCATCCAGCACGTTCGCTAAGCGTGCCAGCGGCAGCATGGTGTTCAGCTCAGTCGGGCTCAGCCCGAGCTGCTGGGCGTTGGCTCCGCTGCAACGGGCGAGCCGGTGCGCCTCCTCACGGTTCCACGTGCTGCTGCGCCATGGGGTCAGCAGGCCCAGCTCCAGGCAGACCGCGAGCCAGTGCTCACCGCTGGGCGCGACCGCGACCTTCTCCAGTTCGGCCAGCACCCGTTCGCCAGCCACCCCATTGATCGCACCGTGGTGCTTCTGAATCCAGCGCTCTGTGCTGACCTCCAGTGCAAAGCCCAGTTGGGCGGCCAGTCGCAGCCCGCGCAGCAGGCGCAGGGGATCGTCGAGCAGGTTGGCCTCCGCCACGGCCACCAGTTGCCGCGTGTGCAGGTGGGTTAGGCCGTGCAGGGGATCCACCAGCTGCTGGCGATCGGCCAGAGGCAGTGCCATGGCATTGATCGTGTAGTCGCGCCGATGCAGGTCCGCCTCCAGGCTGTCCCCATCGCGACGGGCCAGATCGATGCTCCAGCCGTCGATCACCAGCCGCGCCATCGATCGCTCGGAATCGAGCACCACGCTGCTGCCGCCATGGCGCCGGCTCAGCTGCCGGCAGAGGGCCACGGCATCGCCCTCCACCACCAGATCCAGATCCGGTGTGGTGCCCAGCCGATCGAGCAGGGCATCGCGCACGGCGCCTCCCACTAGCGCCGCTTCCCCGGGAAAGGCTTCCGGTGGCAGCGGCCAGCGCTCGGGCTGCAGCCGCTGCCAGGCCAGCTCCGCCGCCCCTGCAGGGTTCACAATGGCCCCATCCGCTGCGGCGCCGGGCATGTGCATCTGCGTGGATTGCCGCTGGGTGGATCAATGTCAGGCCTACCACGCGGTTGAGAGCCAGCACGGTGTGGCCCATCTCGCGGCCAACCCAGTTTTTGCCCCGCAGGAACCCCGGATTCACGTGCAGGTGCTCGATCTGCAGGATGGCCAGGTGGGTGTGGAGTGGGACGTGCGCAGCTGCGGCAGCTTTGAGCTCGAGCGCGGCCGCTGGCAGCGGCTTCGGCCCGATCAGGTGGTGCCCACATGAGTGTTGCTGCATCTACCGTTCAGCTCGCCAAGCCGCGCACGCCCCAGCCGTTGCTGCTGGCGCTGCACAGTTCCAGTGAGAGCCTTGGGGTGGCGGTGCAGCCCCTGGGAGAACCAGCAGCGGCAGCGCGGGTGGCGAGCTTTCCCCTCGGGCGGCGGCTCTCGAATGAGCTGCTCCCCTGCGTGGAGCAGCTGCTGCCAGCTGATCAGTGGCCTCAGCTCGGGCGGCTGACTGTGGCCACTGGGCCCGGGGGCTTTACAGGTACTCGGCTCACGGTGGTACTGGCCCGCACCCTGGCCCAGCAGTTGGCGATCCCACTGCATGGCTTCAGCAGCTTTCTTTTGATCGCCCGGCGCCTGTTGGCCTCGCAAGCCCCGCATGAGGCTGGCCAGCGGCTGTGGCTGGAGCAGGTGTTGCCTCGCCGCGGCAGCGTGGTGGGTTGCTACGGCCTCGATCCGGAAGCCCTGGGTGGGGTGGCGGAGCTGGAGCTGCCGCGGCTGGTGCGACCAGGTGAGAGCTGGGGCGGCGATGGGCCCTTCGCGGCGGCCGTTGTGGATCCGGAGGCGGATGCGCTGCAACTGCTCGAGCTGGCGCAGCTGGCTCAAGCCGCTGATCTGGCGGGCCCCTGGGCTCCGGTGCTGCCGCTGTATCCCACGAGCCCGGTGGAGGGGTTGTGACACGCCCTCGCTCAGGCCAGCGCCCGGTTTCCCCCCAGGCCCGTGCTCCTCAGGATGCAGTACGTCCACGGCGCGCCACTAAGCCGCGGCGCCAGCCAAGACGCAGAAGGCGCCGCAGCGGCCGCTGGCTGCTGCTGGCCCTGGCAGGGGCTGGATTGTTGGTGTTCTCCCGCGGGCTGTGGCAGCCCCCCTTGCCGCCCCCTCAGATGATCCTGGTGCTGGGCGGTGATGTGGAGCGGGAGCGGGTCGCCGCTGAGCTAGCTGAGCGCGATGGGCTGCCGGTGCTGGTGAGCGGGGGGAGCAATCCGGAATACGCCCACTGGCTGTTTGGGCGCCGCGGCTTGGATCAGGGGCGGGTGCAGCTCGATTACCGCGCCACCGACACCCTCACCAACTTCACCTCGATTGTGGATGAGCTCAGGCGCGCCAAGGTGCGCCACGTGTTGCTGGTGACCAGCAGCGATCACATGCCGCGGGCCATGCTCGTGGGCCGTTTGGTGGCGGGTAGCCGCGGCATTGGCCTCACGCCGGTGGAGGTGCCCTGCGGCGAGCGGTGCACGCCGGAGGGCTGGCGCAAGGTGTGGGGTGATGGCGCCCGCGCGGCCCTGTGGGTGCTCACGGGCCGTGATCTCAGGAGCTGGGCGGCAGCGCGTTTCGGGCCGCTGCTGGAGGGAGTGCGGGGCCGCTGATCAGTCCCTGATCCAGCAGGGCATTGATCTGGGCCTGGCAGGCGGCGGTGGCGGCATCGAGATCGGCCCGCTTGCGCGAAGCCGGGGGCGGGATCGGGGTGCCGATGCGGATATGCACGGGCACCAGCCGTGCCCGCTTGGACCCGGTGCCGAGGGCCCGGTGGCTGTTGATGATCGCCACGGGCAACAAGGGCACACCGGCCCGGGCCGCCAGCAGGGCGGCGCCGGCTTGGGGGTTGTTCACCCGGCCATCGGCCTGGCGGGTGCCATCAATGAACACACCGGTTGCCCAGCCCTGCTCCAGTCGATCGGTGGCGGTGCGGATCGCCTCGCGGTCGCTGGCGCCGCGGGCCACGGGATAGGCGCCGCAGGCGCGGATGATCGGCCCCAGCACAGGGATCCGGAACAGCTCGGCCTTGGCCATGAAGGCCACAGGCCTGCCCAGGGCATGGCCTAATAGCGGCGGGTCGAGGTGGGAGCCGTGGTTGGCCACCACCACCAGCGCACCCTCCAGGGGCACGTTGCCGTTGCCGGCGGTGCGGCCGCGGAACAGCAGCCGGTAGATGGGGAACACCAGCAAATAGCTCACCAGCCGGTAGGTGAGGCTGGGCCGCGGCGTGCGCAGCAGCGCCGGCGGTTCGGCCGGCTTGCGCCGCCGGCGCAGCACCCGCTTCATGGCCTGAACGGGCTTGTTCACAGCCCTAGATCAGCGGCGCCGCTGATCTGAGCGGTGGTGATCCCCTCGCAGCTGCGCTTGATCAGGCCGCTCAGCACGTTGCCGGGGCCGATTTCCACTGCCGTATCGATGCCATCGGTACTGAAGCGATCCATGGTTTCGCGCCAGCGCACACCGGTGATCATCTGGCTGCGCAGCTTGGCCTTGAGTGCTGCACCGCTGGTTTCGGGGCTGGGATCGGTGTTGCTCAGCACCGGGATGCTGGCGTCGTTGAAGCTCACCCCATCGAGGGTGGTGGCGAAGGCATCGGCTGCTGCCTGCATGAAGGGCGAGTGGAAGGCTCCGCTCACCGCCAGGGGGATGGCCCGTTTGCACTTCAGTGCACCGCTCACGGCGGTCACGGCCTCGGGAGATCCCGAAAGCACCACCTGGGCGCTGCTGTTGTCGTTGGCGATCACCACCCCTTCGGTGGCATCCACCAGCTGCTCGAGCTCGGCGCGATCGAAGCCCATCACGGCCGTCATGGCGCCGCCACCAGCGGCGGCCATGAGCTCGCTGCGGGTCTTCATCAGTTGCAGCCCCGTGTTCACATCGAACACGCCCGCGGCGTAGAGGGCTACCAGTTCTCCAAGGCTGTGACCTGCCACCAGATCAGCCTGGCGGCCCTGGGCCTTGAGGCCATCCACCAGCAGGCTTTCGATCACGAACAGGGCCGGCTGGGTGTTGCGTGTGTCGTTGAGATCGCTCAGCTCGCCTTCGGCTTCACCGGCGCAGATGGCCAGTAAGTCGCGCCCGAGCAGCTCGGAGGCGGCGGCGAAGCGTTCAGCGGCCCCGGGCAGCTCGAGCACCCCGGCGGCCATGCCCACCTTCTGTGAGCCCTGTCCGGGAAACACCCAGGCGATACCCATAGCCGCTCGCGATGCACTGTCGGGGGGACATTACGCGGCGGGGCTGAGAGCCAAGCGGGCTCAGCCTTGCGGGCCAGCCCAGCGCAGCAGCGCCCCGCCCCAGCTCAGGCCGGCGCCAAAGCCGCTGCTGGCAATCAGATCACCCGGCTTGACGCGGCCATCCTTCACGGCCTCATCGAGCATCAGCGGAATCGTGGCAGCGGAGGTGTTGCCGTAGCTGGCGAGGTTGCTGAGCACACGCTCATGGGGAATCGCGAAGCGATCGGCCACGGCATCCAGGATCCGCTGGTTGGCCTGGTGCAGCAGCAGCCAATTGAGATCGGAGGCGGGAGTGCCAGTGCTCTCCAGCAGTTCCTTGAGCACCGCCGGCACTTCCCTCACCGCGAACTTGTACACCTCCTGGCCGTTCATGCGCAGGGGCGCAAAGCCTCCCACCTGGGCGCTCACACCACCGAGCACATCGGTGTGGGTGTTGGTCTGGGCCAGGGTGAGGCAGCCATTGCGGCTGCCATCGGAGTGCATGCGGAAGCCCAGCAGGCCATTGGCTTCATCGGCGCAGGCTTCCACCGCCACCGCGGCGGCACCATCACCAAACAGCACGCAGGTGGTGCGGTCGTCCCAGTCCACCCAGCGGCTCAGTTGATCGGCCCCAATCACCAGAGCGCGGCGCATCGCCCCGCTGCGCAGGTATTGCCCGGCGGTGATCAGGGCAAACAGAAAACCGCTGCAAGCGGCGGTGAGATCAAAGGCCACAGCGTTGCGAGCGCCGATCGCGCCCTGCACCCGCGGCGCCGTGCCGAACAGGTCGTCGGGGCTGGAGGTGGCCATCAGGATCAAGTCGAGATCCTCAGGGCTCCAGCCGGCATGCTCCAGCGCAGCCTGGGCGGCCCGGCTGGCCAGCACGGTGAGGGGTTCATCGGCGGCGCAGATGCGGCGGGCGCCGATGCCGGTGCGGGTGCGAATCCACTCGTCGCTGGTGTCGACCCGTTCGCTCAGCTGCTGATTGCTGACGCTGATGGAGGGAACGGCGCTGCCGCATCCCACCAGGGCCATGCCGCAGCGATCGATCTGGCCCAGCCCCACCGGTTCAACCCAACGGTGGGGTCAGTCAACCACAGGCAACGGCCGCTTCTGATCCCTCGCTCAGCCGTTGCAGATCCTCCATTACACCGTGGTTGGCGGCGGAGTGGGCGATGCGCAGGGCGCTCACCACCGAGAGGGCCTTGCTGCTGCCATGGCCAATCACGCACACCCCGTTCACACCCAACAGCAGAGCGCCGCCGTGCTCGGCGTGATCGAGTCGCTTTTTGATGCGACGCAGATTGCTCATCAAGAAGGCGGAGCCCACCTTGCCGCGCCGGCCGCGGGGTAGTTCAGCCTTGAGCACATCCAGCAGCACGCTGCCCACGCTCTCGAGGAACTTCAGCAGCACGTTGCCGGTGAAGCCGTCGCACACCACCACATCGAATTCGCCCGAGAGCACGTCGCGTCCCTCGCAGTTGCCAGCGAAGCGGAAGCGGGTTTCTGCGGCCATCAGCGGATAAGTGCGCAGGGCCAGGTCGTTGCCCTTGCACTCCTCTTCACCGATGTTGAGCAGGCCGATGCGGGGCTGCTTCACCTGCAGCACATCGCGGCTGTAGATGTTGCCGAGCAGGGCCCATTGGTGCAGGTAGGCCGGCTTGGCGTCCATGTTGGCGCCCACATCCAGCACCAGCACCTGCTGCTCGGGGTCTTTGGTGGGGAACAGGGCGCCGATGGCGGGGCGATCGATGCCCTTGAGCCGTCCAAGCCGGAAGATCGCTGAGGCCATCACGGCACCGGAGTTGCCCGCCGAGTACACGGCTGTGGCTTTGCCCTCCTTCACCAGATCCATGGCCAGGTTGATGCTGGCGTCGCGCTTCTTGCGCACCACGGTGGCTTCTTCATCCATGCCCACCGACACACCACTGGGCACCAGCTCCAGCAGGCCGTCCTGCTGGGCGCTCTGCAGCTCGTCAGCCAGATCGAGTTCGGCCACGGCGGCGGCCACCGCTTCGGTTTCCGCCACGAATTTCACCCGCAGCGGCAGCAGCCGCACCGCCCGGAGGCAGCCTTCCAGGATCGGCCCGGGGGCGTAGTCACCGCCCATGCCGTCCACGGCAACCCAGAGGCGGTCGGCGTCGTTGATGGGGGTGCCTTCGCTGCCGCCCACGCCTCGCTGCAGCCGCCGCAGGGGATCAAACACCAGGGGTTGCAGCACGGTGTTGGCCGCACCGGCGGCGGCGCCTGCAGCGCTGCCAGCCATCGACCCTGCGGCATTGGCCGTGGCTGTGGCAGTGCCCACGAGGCTCGTCACCGCTGCATTGCGGCGATACCAGATCACCAGCCGACGGATGGCGCGGGGTTGGCCGCGGCGGTTGGAGCCGTGGCCTGGGGCGTCAGAGGGCTTCGGGGGCAACGGCGTCAACGATGCGTTGGAACAGATAGCCGGTGCCGCGGGCCGTGAGGATCAGCTCGGGGTTCGCCGGATCGTCTTCCAGTTTGGAGCGCAGCCGGGAGATATGGACATCCACCACCCGAGTGTCCACGTGACGCTCCGGCGTGTAGCCCCACACCTCCTTGAGGATCTCGCCGCGGCTGAACGGTTCGCCGCTGCGGCCCACCAGCAGCTCCAGCAGGCTGAATTCCATGCCGGTGAGGCGGATGCGCTCCTCACCGCGGTACACCTGCCGCTTGTTGGTATCGATGCGCAGCTCGCCTACCTGGATCACCCCGGAGTTGGGGATGCCGGCCACGCTCTCTTTCTCCACGCGGCGCAGCACGCAGCGGATGCGTGCCTCCAGCTCCTTGGGGCTGAAGGGCTTCACCACGTAATCGTCGGCGCCCAGTTCAAGCCCGGTGATGCGGTCGGCCACATCGCCCAGGGCGGTGAGCATCACGATCGGCACATCCGATTCCTTGCGCAGCTCTTGGCAGACGCCGTAGCCATCGAGCTTGGGCATCATTACGTCGAGCACCACCAGATCGGGATCGGTCCGGCGGAAGGCTTCGAGCGCTTCCTGGCCATCGCAGGCGGTCACCACCTGGTAGCCGATCATCGACAGCCGGGTTTCCAGGATCCGGCGGATGCTTGCTTCATCGTCCACCACAAGGATGGTTTCCTTGGCGGCGGAGGGAGTTGTGGCGGTTGAGGCCGTCATTGCGCCACTCGCTGTGGACGGGGTTAAGTAGTTCGACCTACTGAAAAGGTCGGCAGGCCTCCGGGTTCTGCGGCAGCCACCTTTCTTCATACACCGTTTTGGCCCGCGCCACCAGCCTTTACGTCTGCCAGAGCTGCGGAGCCCAGACCCGGCAGTTCTTTGGCCGCTGCAGCAGCTGCGGCAGTTGGAACACGCTGGTGGAGCAGACAGCCACCCCTACCGACAACCGCCGCCGCCGGCCGGTGGCCGCGGCACCGGAGGCCGCGATGTCCGCGGCACCACGGCGCTCTGAGCCGATCGCGGCTGTTGGCGATCGGCCCCTGCAGCGCCTGGGCAGCGGCTACGGCGAGCTGGATCGTGTGCTCGGCGGTGGTTTGGTGCCGGGTTCCCTGGTGCTGCTGGGTGGCGATCCCGGCATCGGCAAGAGCACGTTGCTGCTGCAGAGCGCCCAGGCCATGGCCGCCCGCCATTCCGTTTTGTATGTGAGTGCTGAAGAATCGGCGCAGCAGGTGAAGTTGCGCTGGCGGCGGCTGGCGGCGGAGCAAGGGGAGCTGGCGCCGGCGGCCCAACAGGAAGCCGGGGGGGCGGGATTGCAGCTGCTGGCGGAAACCGATCTGGAGCTGGTGCTGCAGGAGCTGGAGGCCCTGCGCCCCGCTGTGGCGGTGATCGACAGCATCCAGGCTCTGCACGACGGTGAGCTGGGCAGCGCTCCCGGTTCCGTGGCCCAGGTGCGGGAGTGCGCCGCTGCCCTGGCCCGCATCGCCAAGCGACAAGACACGGCCCTGCTGCTGGTGGGCCACGTGACCAAGGAGGGGATGCTCGCCGGTCCAAAGGTGTTGGAACACCTGGTGGATGCGGTGCTCACCTTCGAAGGGGATCGCTTCGCCAGCCACCGGCTTCTGAGGGCGGTGAAGAACCGCTTTGGCGCCACCCATGAGCTGGGGGTGTTTGAGATGCGCGGCCAAGGCCTGGCTCAGGTGCTCAACCCCAGTGAGCTGTTCCTGGGCAGCGAGGAGCCCAGCGCCGGCACCGCCACGATCGTGGCCTGCGAAGGCACACGGCCATTGGTGGTGGAACTGCAGGCCCTAGTGAGCACCACCAGCTACTCGAGCCCGCGCCGCACCGCCACCGGCATCGGTACCAACCGGCTCCACCAGATCCTGGCGGTGCTGGAGAAGCATCTGGGCTTACCCCTCTCCCGCTTCGATTGCTACCTGGCGGTGGCCGGCGGCCTCGAGGTGGAAGAGCCGGCGGCGGATCTGGGGGTGGCGGCGGCCGTGGTGGCCAGCTACCGCGATCTCACCTTGCCGCCGGGCACGGTGTTGATTGGCGAGCTGGGCTTAGGCGGCCAGCTCCGCCCCGTGGCGCAGCTGGAGCAGCGGCTGCAGGAATCAGCTCGCCTCGGGTTCCGCCGGGCCGTGGTGCCCAAGGGCAGTGGCCTCGGCCGCCTCGCCGCCGGGCTCGATTTGCAGCTGCTGGAGGCTGGTGGTGTGGCTGAAGCGCTCGTGGCGGCGCTGGGTGTGAATCCGGCTGACGATCGCGCCTGATGCAGTGCCAAGGCAGGGCCTGACGGCGAGGCCTTGGCTCAGAAGTACACGTCGACGCTGCCGCGGCCGCTGGTCTTGAGCCAGTTCTGGGCCTCGATGTAGTTGTTGGGGGCCAGGCGGATGGCCTTCGTCCACAGATCGGCAGCCTGATCAAAGTGGCGATCCGCCAGGTCGGCGTCGCCCTTTTCCTCGGCCAGGGAGCCCAGGTGGTGATGAATCACCGCCATGTTGTTGAGGGCCTGCGGCATCTTGCTGTTGAGATCGAGGGCCTGGCCGTACTGGTCCAGCGCTTTCTCGTGCTCACCGTTGCTGGCGTACACCAGCGCCATGTTGTAGAGGATGAAGGCGCGGTCGTTCGGGTCTTCCTCGAGCTTGAGGGCCTCGGCGTAGTTATCGAGAGCCTCGGCGTATTCCCCGTCAGCCTGGGCGCTCATCCCATCGCGGTAGTAGGCGAAGGCCTCCTTGGCGCGCTGGTTGGTGGGCAGCACCTTGAGGATCAGGTCCGCCATCACCGTGAAGCTCTTGTCGATGAAGTTGTCGTTGCGCTGGGAGCGGGGCACGGCGGTTTGTGGAGCTTCGTGGGCCCATCCTCACCTGCCTGCTGTGCTCGCTGCCTGGGCTGTTCGCACTCCCTAGCCTGAGAACCATCAACTGCTAGCACCGTGAGCAGCGGCCCTGAATCCGCCCCGCAGCCGGTGGCTGCCCTGCTGCTCGAGGTGGAGGGCATGAAGTGCGGCGGCTGCGTGCGAGCCGTGGAGCAGCGCCTGTTGGCTCAGCCTGGGGTGCGCCAGGCCAGCGTGAGCCTGCTCAATCGCACCGCCTGGGTGGGGTTGGATCCAGGTCTGCTGGCTGAGGCAGGGCCAGATCCCGCCGAAGGCCTTATCGAGGCTCTGCTCACCATGGGCTATCAGGCCCATCGCCGTGAGGAGCAGGCGAGCACGCCAGCGGAGCGCGCTCAGCAGCAGAGCTGGTGGCAGCGCTGGCAGCAGTTGGTGGTGGCCCTGGTGTTGCTGCTGCTCTCGGCAGCCGGACACCTGGCCGAGATGGGCCAGCTGCCCTTGCCCTGGCTGGCCGACATTCGCGTGCATGCCCTGGTGGCCACCTTGGCTCTGGCCTTCCCGGGCCGCCCGATCTTGGTGCGGGGCTTGCGTTCGGCCCTGGCCGGTGCCCCTGGCATGGACACGTTGGTGGGCCTGGGCATGGCCAGTGCCTACCTCGCCAGCCTGGTGGCGCTGATCTGGCCGGTGGTGGGTTGGCAGTGCTTCTTCAATGAGCCGGTCACCCTGCTGGGCTTTGTGCTGCTCGGCCGGTTTCTGGAGGAGCGTGCACGCTTCCGCACCGGCCGCGCCCTGCAGGAGCTGGCGCGGCTGCAGCCCGACGAGGCCTTGTTGGTGGTGGGCACGGGGCCCGAGGCGATCACCCGCCCGGTGCGAGTGGGTGCCCTGCGCCCTGGTGATCGCTTGAAGCTGCTGCCAGGAGATCGGGTGCCCGTGGATAGCCGCGTGCTGGAGGGCCTCTCCAACCTGGATGTTTCGAGCCTCACCGGTGAACCGTTGCCACAGCAGGTGAGCGTGGGCTGCGAGCTGGCAGCTGGCAGCCTCAACCTTCAGGCCCCATTGCTGCTTGAGGTGGTGCGCCCGGGGCGCGACAGCACCGTGGCACGGATCATCGCGTTAGTTGAGCAGGCCCAGTCCCGCAAGGGGCCGATTCAGGGGCTCACCGACCGCGTGGCTGGCCGGTTCAGCGTGGCGGTGATGCTGCTGGCGCTCGCTACCTTGATCTTTTGGTGGTTCTGGGGCGCTCAGCTCTGGCCCCAGGTGCTGACGGCTGCACCGGCGGCCCACGCCCACGGCGCTCATCGGAGCCTGGGGCTGACCGCAGAAACCCCGTTTGTGCTCGGCTTGCAACTGAGCATCGCCGTGCTGGTGGTGGCCTGCCCCTGCGCGTTGGGGCTGGCCACGCCGGCGGCGATCACCGTGGGCACCGGCCGCGCTTCCAAGGCTGGCATCCTGTTTCGCGGCGGTGACGTGATCGAAACCGCCGCTGCGCTCAAAACCGTGTTCTTCGATAAGACCGGCACCTTGAGCATCGGCCGCCCCAGCCTCAGCGGCTTGCTGGAAGCAGGCAGCGGCGCTGGAAGTGCTGAGCTGGTGCAGCTGGCCGCCAGCCTCGAGGCCGACACGCGCCATCCCCTGGCCAATGCCCTGCTGCAGCGGGCTCAGGAGCTCGAGCTCCCCCTGCTTCCCGTGCGGCAGCCGCGCACCATCGCTGGTGATGGGCTGGAGGGCGAGGTGGAGGGCTATGGGCGCTGCCGGCTGGGCCGACCGGGCTGGATCGCCGCCTCGGGTGTGGTCTTTTCGCCTGAGCAGCAGCGCTGGCTTGAGGCGCAGGAGGCCTGCGGTGCCACGGTGGTGGCTCTCAGCGCTGAGCAGCAGCTGCTGGCGTTGCTCGCTATCGAAGATTTGATGCGCCCGGATGCCCCCGAGGCCTTGGCCGAGCTCCAGACCATGGGCCTGCGGCTGGGCGTTCTCAGCGGTGATCGGCAGGGGCCTGTGAAGCGGCTGGGTGCGGCCTTGGGGCTGCGCCCTGAGCAGTTGGCCTGGGAATTGCTGCCCCAGCAGAAGCTCGAGCGGCTGCAGCACGGCGGTACCAAGGGCCCGGTAGCGATGGTTGGCGATGGCATCAATGACGCCCCTGCCCTGGCGGCTGCGGATCTCGGAATCGCCGTGGGTACTGGCACCCAGATCGCGATGGATACCGCCGATCTGGTGGTGCTCGGTGATCACCTCACCCCCATCCCTCAGGCCCTGCGCCTTGCCCGCCTCACCATGGCCAAGGTGCGCCAGAACCTCGCCTGGGCCTTCGGCTACAACCTGCTGGTGTTGCCCATTGCCGCCGGTGCACTGCTGCCGGGCTTCGGTGTGGTGCTCTCTCCTCCGTTGGCAGCCCTGTTGATGGCCCTCAGTTCGATCACCGTGGTGGTGAACGCCCTGCTGCTCGGTGGTGATGACTGAGCGCGGCCGCTTTCTGGTGCTCGAGGGGATCGATGGTTGCGGCAAGACCACCCAGATCCAGCACCTGCGCCAGTGGCTGCCCAGCAGTGGCCTGATGCCTGCCGGCGCCGAGCTGGTGGTGACCCGCGAGCCCGGTGGCACCGAGCTGGGCCGTGCCCTGCGTGAACTGCTGCTGCATCCCCCTGGGGCCGCAGCGCCCTGCAGCACCGCCGAGTTGCTTCTCTATGCCGCCGATCGCGCCCAGCATGTGCAGGAGCACATCAGGCCGGCCCTCGAGGCGGGGCATTGGGTGTTGAGCGATCGCTTCAGCGGCTCCACCGCCGCTTATCAGGGCTATGGCCGCGGCCTGTCGCTGCCGTTGATCGAGCAGCTCAGCCTGATCGCCTGCCGTGGCTTACAGCCGGATCTCACCCTGCTGCTCGATGTGCCACTGGCGGAGTCGCTGCGGCGGCGCGGTCATCGCCCCGCTGATCGCATCGAAGCCAGCGGCGAAGCGTTTCTGGCGCGCGTCTGCGCTGGGTTTGTGGCGCTGGCGGCTCAGCCCGGCTGGCAGCGGCTGGATGGAACGCAACCAGCCGAGCAGGTGAGTGCAGCCCTGCAGGCCGCCATCACCCAGTGCTGCAGGGCTGATCGCCCCGGCGCCGATGGCTGAATCGCTGTTCGCTGGATTGGTGGGCCAGCAGCAGGCCACGGCTTTGCTGTTGGCCGCACTCGAGCGTCAGCGGTTGGCTCCGGCCTACCTGTTCTGCGGACCGGATGGCGTCGGCCGATCGATTGCGGCTCGGCGGTTTCTGGAGGGCGTGATCGCTGGGCCTGGTGGTTCAGCTTCCGTGCGGCGCCGGCTGCAGGAGGGCAACCATCCCGATCTGTTCTGGGTGGAGCCCACCTACAGCGAGAAAGGCCAGCTGGTGCCGGCCTCCAAGGCCCTGGAGGCTGGAGTAAGCCGGAAGGCGCCGCCGCAGCTCCGCCTGGAGCAGGTGCGGGCGGTGTCGCAGTTTCTGGGTCGCCGGCCTGTGGAGGCCGAGCGCTGCCTGGTGGTGATTGAGGCGGTGGAGGCCATGGCGGAGGGTGCGGCCAACGCTTTGCTCAAAACCCTCGAGGAGCCGGGAGATGGCTTGCTGATCCTGCTCACCGCCGCGCCGGATCGCCTACTCAGCACGATTCGCTCGCGCTGCCAAGCGATTCCCTTTGCCCGTTTGGCGCCGGATCAGCTGCAGCAGGTGCTGGCTGAGCAAGGGTTTGAGGCCACCTGCCCCGATCCGCCGGAACTGGTGGAGCTGGCGGCCGGCTCCCCAGGTGCCTTGCTTCTGCACCGGCAGCAATGGCAGGCTCTTCCGGAAGGTTTGGCCCAGCGCTGCGCAGCGCTGGTGGGCGCCGGGTCCAGCGGTGGAGCGCTGCCATCCCAGCCGGTCAGCCCGGTGGAGGCCCTCAGCCTGGCCCGTGATCTTTGCGAAGCCCTGGAGGTGGAACAGCAGTTGTGGCTGCTCGATTGGTGGCAGCTGCGCCTGTGGCGGTTGTGCCACAACGCAGCGCAGCAGCAGCGCCTGGAGCAGCTCCGGCGCCAGCTCCGCTCGTTTGTGCAGCCCCGGCTGGCCTGGGAAGTGGCGTTGCTGGAGCTCAGCGGCGTTGCAGGCCCCTAGGCAGCGCTGCGGCGACTGGCGCGGGCGTTGTGCACGAGCTGGGCGAGTTCCTCTTCGTGGCTGCCACTGGGAAGTTCCAGGCAATACCCAGCGCCGTACACGGTTTTGATGAAGCGGGGTTTGCGCGGATCGGGCTCGAGCTTGGTGCGCAGATGGCGCACGTGCACCCGGATCGTCTCGATGTCGTCATCGGGCTCGTAGCCCCACACTTCCTTGAGGATCAGCGACGGTGCCACGGTCTGACCGTGCCGCTGCAGCAGGCAGTGCAGCAGCTCGAATTCGAGGTGGGTGAGCCGCACCGGTTCATCGAACCAGATCGCCTCAAAGCGCTCCGGCACCAAGGTGAGAGCGCCGTAGCTGAGGATTTCGTTGTGTTTGGTCGAGAGCGGGGCGCGGTCGCTGCGGCGCAGCAGAGCCTTGATTCGCACCAGCAGCTCCTCGAGATCAAAGGGCTTGGCCAGGTAGTCGTCGGCGCCTGAGTTGAAGCCACTCACCTTGTCCTTGGTGCTGCCCAGGGCGGTGAGCATCAGGATCGGGATGCCTGTGGTCCGCTCGTCGCGCCGCAGCCGCTGGCAGAGGGTGAGGCCATCCACCTTGGGCAGCATCAGATCCAGGAGGATCAGATCAGGGATGTACTGCAGAGCGAGCGCCTGTCCCTTGATGCCGTCTTCAGCGCGCTGCACGTCGAAACCGCTGTGCTCCAGGTGGCCGGCCACCAGCTCGCGCATGTCGCTGTCGTCTTCGATCAGCAGGATGCAGGGCTTCATGGTGGATCTCCGCTCGTGGCGTGCAGGCGCTGCGGGGTGTGTCCGCTGTTCGTTGCTCACATTCTCTCCAGAGAGTTGAGGATCTGCAGAAGTTCTGGCTTGCCTGGACGGTGCGATCGAAGCCGGGATCCCTTGTCCTCACTGGGCTCTGATGCCAGGCGCAGTTGAATAATGCGCCAAGATTTACAGGTTTTCTTCCGTTTGCCCTGTTGCAATTTGTCGGTCAACGATGCGATGCAGTGGCGCACTTGCTGCAGCTGACTGCTTTTGCGGTTGCCATGAAAAAACCCCAGCCGTAAGGCTGGGGTTTTCAAGCTCCCCGGGCGGGATTCGAACCTGCGACCAATCGATTAACAGTCGATCGCTCTACCGCTGAGCTACCGAGGAATGCGGCCCTGACGGGTGCCTGAAGAACTTACCCCTCAGGCCTTCCCGCCGGCAAGGGGGCTGAGCTTCCGCTCCATCGCTTCGCCGTGCTGCCAGGGGCCCACGCTGCCCCGCTCCATCAGGGCAGCGCCGTTGCACCAGCGCAGCTCCTCGAGGCGGTGCGTGATCCAAAGCGCCGTGATCGGTGTCTCCTGGCGATCGCAAAGGGCGCGGATCAGCTGCAGCACGTCCAGCTGGCTGGTTTCATCGAGCAAGGCTGTGGGCTCGTCGAGCAACAGCAGCTGGGCTTCGCTGGCTAAGGCCCCGGCGATGGCCAGGCGCTGTTTTTGGCCGCCGCTCAGGCTGTGGATCGGTCGTTGCCGGAATCCGGAGAGTCCCACTTGATCGAGGGCTTGCTCCACCCGCTCCAGCCGCTCGTGGGCGGGGGTGGTATCCGGCAGGGCGAGCTCGATCTCGCTCCCGCAGCTCGGCAGCAGCAACTGGTGGTCGGGGTTCTGAAACACCAGGGCCGCTTTGAGCGGGCACCACAACCGTCCGCGGCTGGGGGTGAGTAGGCCGGCAATCAGCCGCAGCAGGGTGCTCTTGCCACTGCCGTTGCCGCCCACCAGCATCCACAGCCCTGGTGCGGGGATGCTGAAGCTGCAGTGGTTGAGGGCGCTATGTCCGGTGGGCCAGGCAAAGCCCAGCTGGTCCACCGTCAGCCTGGAGGTACTGGCCTCAGCCATCGAAGCTGAAGCCGGGCCGCTTGCTGCCGCCGCCCATCGCTGATTTCTCGTAGGTCTGCACGGCCACCACCTCGCTGCTCAGCAGCGTGACCCGCTTGCTTTCCTCCTTTTCGCAGGTGAGTTCGAGTAGGCGCGGCTGGCCGCTGTCCATGGCCTGCTTCACCTGTTGATAAAGCGCGTCAGCGGCCGACTGCTCCTTGCGCTGCACGGCAACAGGCATGGGGCTCAGCTTGAGGGAGAGCTCAACAACGAACACGTCGGGGATTTCGGCCAGGCTCCACTTTGGCGAATCAGCGCAGCTCCAGGCGCTCACTAGGAGCTTTTACCTATTGAGTCGGGGAACCCGCCACGCCCCCTCGGTTCCCCGTACAGTGGCGATGTAACGCTTCATGAAGCCGCTCTCATGACGATCGCTGTAGGGCGCGCGCCGCAGCGGGGATGGTTTGACGTCCTCGATGACTGGCTCAAGCGCGACCGCTTCGTTTTTGTCGGGTGGT
>Ga0078894_10000744_pt1 | contig 23259 bp, 25 predicted proteins | sample LauGreSu1BDMLBSD_2_FD_67506 | JGI IMG/M metagenome (GOLD analysis project Ga0078894, IMG submission 67506) | Freshwater lake microbial communities from Lake Michigan, USA - Su13.BD.MLB.SD (version 4) (version 4) | ecosystem: Environmental > Aquatic > Freshwater > Lake | place: Lake Michigan... | reverse complement strand
GCCTCTAATGCGTGTGTAGTGGCTGCTGCCATATTGGTAACAGCATTTTCAAACTTCTCAAGCTTTGCTTCAAGTTTTGCAATATACTCGTTCTTCTCACGAAGTTTCTCTTCTTTATCTTTTAATTTTTCCTGATAATAAGCTTCTTTCTCTTGATAATCATCTTTTATTTTTAATATTTCAGTCTCATAATTAGCCTTATCTTTCATTTTACATACACTTATTTTATGTTCTGTCAATCTTTGTTGACATGTAAACACCTTTTCACAATAATGACATTTAAATTGATCATTTGATTTACCTTGTAATTCGAGACAGTATTTTGCATTCTTTTGATGAGCTACAAGATTTGGTTTGCTTGAAAACGTTTTTTTACAAAACTCACAATCCATCTTTTATTATATAATGATTTCTTTTTTAAACAATTAATTATTTATGTTAATTAATTGCTAATTAATTATCAATTAATTTTAAGAAATTAGCAATTAATTAACATTTATCGGAGAAACCCAACACATTCGTCTATTGCTCCTTTAAAGAAAGATTCGTCCTTATTATCTGGTAAAATGAATCGATCTCGATTGGCTTGTTCTCGGTAACTTCGTAGTTTGTTCAAGACCATAGTTTCGGCTGCGTCCATATCATCTTCATTCTTGCATTCACGATAGTGAACCACAGTGTGATCGCATGTCTTGTTGTATGTACTAAGACGATTGGTGAGATTCTTGGCCTTTCCAATGATGTAGGTACGACGACGAAGATGATCGTCGGTGGTAATCATATAAATAACATTACGTTCAGGGTATACGACGCGTCGTTGTTTACTAAGACATACAGATTCGAGTTTTTTGATACGATTATCTTTTTCTTTCATTTCTACTTCTTTCTCTCTCATAAGCGATAGATCGATTTCGATCGAACCATCACTAAAAAGTGTACGAATCCACTTACTAATTTGGATGGCGAATTTGGGTGAAATCCATTGAGCAAGTTGAATAGATAAATCAGGATGAATCCAAGATCCTTGTGTCGATTTATCATTTCCACCTCGTTTTGTCTCTACCAATCCCGATGCCGGGATTCCGGCATCGGCAGATAATTCATTAATTAGTTCGTTTGTCGTATCCAATGAAAACCAATGACTAAACTTTTTTCCACCAGCTTGGCATAACTGAGTGGCGTTTACATAGTGATCAATTGGCCTAGAAGTGATAACAACGTTGTTGAGAGTGATGTTGGAGTAGTCAACCTCTTCATTGATTTCTTCTATTACAATAGAATCGAGTTTTTTACCGAGTGGAATCGGTACTTCTCCTTCTTCTTCATAAGACTTTGAAGAATGAGATATATTCGTCACAACGGCATTTTCAAACTTCTCAAGCTTTGCTTCAAGTTTTGCGATATACTCGTTCTTCTCACGAAGTTTCTCTTCTTTATCTTTCATTTTTTCCTGATAATAAGCTTCTTTCTCTTTTAATTTTTCTTGATAATAAGCCCCTTTTTCTAACTCTTTTTTTTGTATACTTTCGATGTGTAGTTTGAGATCATTATTTTCTTTAAACAAAACATCTGTTTTTAATGAAATTTGATACTTTGTACATCCTAATTGATGTTGGGCAAGCCATGTTCTATTGCAAAAACTTTTCTCGCATCCATTACATTTGTTTTTTTCAGATACTTTACATTGTATCAACAGACAATATTTTGCAGATTTTTGATGGTTATCTAAACTTTTAGGAGATGCTAACGTTTTTTTGCAAAAATTGCATATATATAGGTCAGACATTATTTTACTGTTTTATAATATAGATTTTTTTAAATTCGTATTAAGTTTTCATTAATACCAAAATTTATATTATAGAAGATCATACACATTCCTTGCATCTTATAAATTGTTTAAAATGAAGATAAATAGCAGATGATAGAATGGTTAGAAGAAGTCCGATGATGATGTGACGAGTGGTGACAGTCATACCGACAGCGATCATCGGAAGAGCGATACATGAAGCACATGTCATTTATTTAATGTATACATTAAATAATTTAACATACTAAAATATTCGGAGGGATTTTAAACTGTATTCTATCTTTATATTCACTAACTGATTCATGTGGATGTTTAAACATACATCTATCTTTTTTATGACAATTCAGATTAAAGGCGCAATTAGGGAATACCATTTCACTCATTGAGTGTGCAAAATTACAAACCTCGCGTTCGCATACACCCTTATCAATTAGAATTTTACAAAATTTTGTTTTTTTAAGATACTGTACAACATTTTCACGGTTAGAAAGAAGACAGAACCCGTCGTCTCGTTGACTAGGACGAGATAGATCGGATTGGGTGATCTTAACGACAGACGATACAGGAGAAATACAGTTATACTTACTAAGTTTATATGATCCTATAATATTAAGAGAAGGATCATATTCAACAATATTTTTACTCATTTTAAATTATTTAAATTATTTAAAATAATTTAAAATATAATTGTTTAACCATTTTTATTTTTTACGACTTATCAAAATATTAAAAAGCAGGAGAAGCGCAACGACTCCTATCATAACATTCAACATTTTTAATATATGTGATTTCGAATATGGTTTTGACTCCTGTCGTCTATTATCAACATAGAACATTTCTTTTATTTCGTTATTTTCCATCTGACACATAAAACAATCTTTTGTGCTACAAGGCATTGACATGTTTCTTTATATCTTACAAACTTTTCAAAAATAATTTTATTTTATAAAGTGCGATACAATCAAATTTATTATATGAAACGACATCTTCCATAGCCTTATCATTACGGTCCTCAAAATAATGTTTCCAAGCAATGACCATTGCATTCAACCCATCACCACAAGTTTCAGGAGGTGATTCAATTTCAATTTTACGGAGATGAGATAATGCTGAGACATAACTTTTCAGCTTAAAATTTTTACAACCTTTTACAACAAATGGTTCATGTCTAACAATATCGTGAAGATCTAGCCATTGAATAGGTTGATTTGGTATGATCGAAGGATGCCGAGCCAACGCTCTTCTCATAAATTCATTTTCCGCATACCAATAAAAACACTTTGGATAACCAGACTCCTTCCAATATTGAAAAAAGTTAATCAACATTTCTTTCTCACACTCAGATGTAAGTTCACTTAAAATAAATGAACGATAAACTCCTCGATAATACACTCCAATAAGAAAAATCCATTCTTGTCCATTAAGGCCATTACTCGATTCTACATCGAATGTGTCGCGAACGGTTTCAAAATCAACAAACATTTCATTGTTCTCATCTCCCTCTAATTTATCACGTGATTTTTTTGATAGAGAAAGTGGATGATAATCACCCAACTCTCCTCGATTGATCTTCAATAAAAAATCTACTTCTTTTTTATAAGAATCGGGAATATTCATCACATCAGCGGTAAGATTAGGGTCTTTCCAAGAATAAATTCCATGTGAAATCGCTCGTTCACGATGTTTGACACCGCATTGCCATATCTCAGTGATCTCACCGTATGAGTCCGCAATCTGTTTTTTATCACTGTGATAAATGGACTCTTTTGATTTCATATTAGGATACAGATCATTTTTTTTAATTATGTCGAATGTAGATTCCCACCCAAGTCCTACACTCTTCACACGTCTAAGCCATCTTAATCCCTCTTGATAAGAGGATATAATCTTATTATCATGGTTGGTATAATCAACCAATCCTGGATAAACAAGAGAGTGATGAATCATTCCCGATGCCATTACTGTTCTTTTACCAATCAGAAGGGACGATGTTGGCAAGAATCCTTGTATGTTTTCAAGGAGTTTACAATATACAAAAAGCTGTGTTTTATAAAACAATGAACGACCGCTATTCAATAGATATTTTCCATTTGCTGTTAGATGGAGTGACGAAAATTTAATTTCAATGGGTAAATAATAATAATTTCCAAAATAGGATGAGCCATCTTCCACCTCCGGTGTATTCATTTCAAAAAGAGTAGAGAGATAATCGTTTCGAACAAGAAGGTCTGGTATACCACGCAGACCTTCTTTGTGATCAGAAAGATAAGCACTATAAATAAGAGGATCTCCTTTTTTCATGCTATCAATCACATGCTTCATATCTTTTTTATCATGATAATCATTATATTGTCTACTGGTGGTCAGAGACGAATGTTTTTCAAGAGGTAGACCTGTTTTTAGACGAAGAAGGTTTACCATGGCATCTTCATGTTCACGACCTTTTTCAAACAAAAAAGAGAGCGACGATGATTCTGTCGTCTCAATCGATGAATTTTTCTGGTGATGAGAAAGCCAGTCAATGATCGGATCATTCTGACAAAAAGAGTCAAACTCTGTTGCCGATATCCATATTTTTTCATCCAAACATGGTTTAAATGTGGGAATCTTCGCCGATCTCGTTCTCTTTCCAACGGGTAATTCCTTGTCTTTTAACAAATCATAAATTGTTCGTTTCATTTTCGATTGTTTCAGTTTGTTAAAAACTATTTATTTATACAATTTTTCATTTTTTTTTCTTCGTCATAATAAAAGATGGAAAACAAACGCTCATTCACTGTTGAAAAAATTGAAACATCCAATGGAAAATCAAAGGGTGCATCAAATCTTGGTGGACGATTTATCTCATCTACGCCAGCAGGTGCTGCAAAAAAAGTAGGTTCTAAAGTTTGCCGTGAAAGTTCTGTAAAAGGTCGTTGCGTTCTTTATATTACAATCCGTGAAACAACGCGTGAAAGCAAACACAAAGACTATGTTTACAAAATCACTCGTATGTTAGACCCAGTTACCATCGAACGTGATGGTGTTGAGATTACGTATCGCTATAGAACAGAAGCAAAACGAATTCTTGAATAAATTAATATTATTACTAAAATAATAATATAATAATCTAATAATCAACTTTTAACGGCGATTGGCACGAGGGGGCGTGTCGTCTTTCTTTGATCGACGAGGGGGCGTGTCATCTTTCTTTGATCGACGAGGAGGCGTGTCGTCTTTCTTTGATCGGCGAGGGGGCGTGTCGTCTTTCTTTGATCGACGAGGGGGAGTGTCGTCTTTCTTTGATCGGCGAGGAGGAGTGTCGTCTTTCTTTGATCGGCGAGGAGGTGTACCGTCATCACTTGAGTCGTCTTTTTTGTCGTCATCTTCGTCGTCGTCATACTCATAATCACTGTCGCATAGATCTTCTTCGTCAATATATTGGTCAATATCGCCCATTCCAATTTTAGCGTTAACTTTTTCAAGCAAATCGTCGTTTTCATCATATTCAGAAAATTCAAAATCAATCTTTTCCAATTTTCCGTCAAACTTTCGATGAAAAGAAACTGAATTTAGATCTACTTTGCACATTTCACGAGCTGTTTGTTCCGATACGACACGCTTATCTTCAAGATCAAAGGTGCTCAACTCGTCAAGAATATAGAAATCAATTTTAGAAAACTGATCGCGAAGATGATCAAGAGCGTCTTCGTTTCCTTCTACTCGAATAAAATTATACCATGATTCATGCTCAGATCCATTGGTTTCCATCAAAATCACATAATGGTAAGATTGCGAAGATTGCGAAGATTGCGACGAATTCGTCTTCGAAATCGTTGATAAAGATGCCATTTAATACGTTTTTTTATAATATTTTGTTTGTTTAAGTAAATATATTATAAAAAATACTTCTTATTATAAAATAATCATATCAATGCAAAAATGTATAAATCGTTAGCCCATAATTCTTGGTCCTTCCCTTTTATTATTAAACAAGCAAAAGGATCATGGATCACAGATATTAAAAATATTAAATATTTTGACGCCTTTTCAAGTTACTCAAGCGTTAATTTTGGGCATTGCCATCCTACCCTTCGTAAAACACTTGTTGCACAAAGTAAAAAACTATCGGTGTTCAGTCGAACATCAACGTCTGATGTATTACTTTCGTTGTGCGAAGAACTTTACACCCATTATGCATCGTCTATTCCTGGTAATACTTTAAAAGTTGTTCCAATGAACAGTGGTGTTGAAGCATGTGAAACAGCTGTAAAACTTGCACGCAAATGGGGATATTTATCTAAAAAAATACCACTTAACGAAGCGATGGTTGTCTTTGCAAAAAATAATTATTGGGGTCGGACCATATCAGCCATATCAACGTCTGATTACGATTACCAAAAATATTTTTATCCTCCCTCTCCTGGTTTTTGTAAGGTTCCTTATAATGACATTGAATCGATGGAAGACATGTTACGTTCTAATCCAAATATTTCTGCCGTATTTCTTGAACCTATTCAAGGTGAAGGTGGAATAAATGTTCCATCTCCTCATTATTTTAAAAAAGTTCGTGCGTTATGTGATAAATATAATGTATTGTTGATATGTGACGAAATACAAACAGGTATGGGTCGAACAGGTAGTGCGTTATGTATACAAGATTATGATGTAAAAGCTGATATGATTTTACTTGGTAAATCATTGGGAGGTGGATTTCTTCCCTTTTCTGTATGCATGGCTCGATCTGATATTGCGGATCTTTTTAAAGCTGGTGAACACAGTAGTACATTTGGAGGGTTTCCTCTTGGTTGTAAAATTGCGTATGAATCATTGAGACTTCTTCATTCTACCCATTTATTAGAAACGTCTAAACGACGACATGTTCAATTGTTGGCTGAGTTGACGAGTTTGAAGGAAAAATTCCCACATTTTATTAAAGATGTAAGGGGGAAAGGAATGTTATGGGGCATTGAATTAACTGAAAAAATAAATGCTCTTGATATGATAAGACGACTTCTTTCTTTTCATATCGTTACACGTGAAGCCAATAATAATGTGATACGAGTGTGTCCTCCATTAACATCGACTGATAATGAAATTTTATTTATGATACGAAACATTGAAAATGCTTTTCATAGCTTTTAAAAAATTTTATAATTAAAAATGTTATTAATTATAAATGTCGCAGAAACAAAAACAACAACCGCTTACTGGAATGAGAGCTGCTGGATTAGCAGCTGGTCTTGTTGCAGGTGGTGGTCTACCAGCTTTAATTGCCGGGGGTGGCGCGATGTCATTAAAGGCACTTGAAAGAAAGTCTGATATGGATGATGAGAAATACGAAATAGATGAAAGAGAGAGACAACAAGAACTAAGATCTCAAAAAGCAGCGGAAAAAGAAGAACAAAAAATGATCGCAGCCACACGCGTAACTTCTGATGGCCTCAAAAATGGTGCTTGTAATTTTATTAACAATCCTAGCCAAATTCATCCGGCCATTGCTTCCGTAATTGAAGAGGAGACAGGGGTCCCATGTAATAACGATGACCTTTTTGCTGAATGGGATAAACTTCGATCTGATTTAGAAGATGCTCTTAAAAAGAATGATACAAAAACAGCGTTACGTTTGACAAATAAATTAACTTTCGCACAGGCAAGAATGACGGAAAAAATAATTGAGCGTTCTGAACAACAAGATAAAAGCCCTGTTATATTTGTAGCGTGTCAAGCTGCTGCTGCTCACCCAGATGATGCGGATAAACAATCTCAATTTATAGTGCAAAAGGTCTTAAACGATGAAAATCTGTCTAATCCAAATCTGTCTGATCAAAAGATAACGAAAGAGTATAGTACTTTTAGAAAATTGCTTACTTTTAATGGAGCGATAAATATTAGTTGGGGAATTGCTAAAGGTCTAACTCGTTTGTTAAAAGTTGCCATTAATCTTATTTTAATGCTAAGCAAAATTTTATTGTTTGATATAGTAGCAAATGCTGCTAACATTTTAGTTGGTAAAAATCTATTAGCTGGTGTTGCAGCGACGATGGTTACAAATCCAATTACTGGTGGAGTGGTTAGCGCATCATCTTATTGTTTATCAGACAAAGCCTGGGGAATTACGAGTGTAGGTCATATTTTAAGTAGTACTGGATGTGTTATTCTTTTGGGTGGTGGACTTATTAGTGTATTTGGTCCAGGATCAAATGTTAGTTCATGGTTGTATGATCTAACAAGCAGAGTGGGTATGGGAGAGAAAACTCCACCTTTAACTACAATGCTGAATGTATTAAATCAAACGTTGAGTGGCGCACAAGCTTTTGCTAATGATATCATTAATATTTTTCCAAAATTTGATGATATGTTTATGGTAAAGCTTTATAATAACACAGATAGTATATCTGTTCGTCTTATCACAAAATTCCGTATTTTTATGGAGATATGCCAAGATGTTAAGAAGGGAACTCCTGTGAATAGAGTTCAAATTATGAATTATGTATGGAAAAATGGAATACGTTCGTATAATTATACAAAGGCACTAGAATCAGACATTGGTTTTGGTTTATCACCCAATAATACAACAGTAGAGGTAGCTACCCAACTTACAGGAGCTGCTTTTTATAACACTGCGGCAGCTATTGCTAGTAACCCATATATCAAAGAAAAAATCGAAGAAAAATTTACAGAATTAGTGACGAGTGAAGATAGTACTTTAAAAAAAGCGGCTATATCATTGATACAGAGTGCTGCTCCTGAAATGGTTGAGACTATATCAAAGAAACTACCTGGTATAGTTGTAAATACTGCGAGAGAAGTCGCTAACTCACCTGAATTTAAAGAATTAACAAATGAGAGTAATGTAAAAGAATTAGCGAATTCGGTTACATTAGCGGTAACCGATCAGATTGTTTCTAATGTACATAGAGTAATTGTTTCGGATCAGGGAATGATTGCTGGTACGACATCTTCAACAACTCAAAAACAATGGAATGAAATTGTCAATTCGGCAACAAGCAGGGTAATTGAATATGCTATATCAAATCCTGATAAGATAGCAGAAACGGCAACGAGTGTTGTATCGGTTGTTGCTCCAATTGTTGAACAAGCTGCAACGAGTGCTATATCAAGTGCATTTGGTCACGCAAAATCTGAAGGTATTGCAAATACTATTATGTTAGGAGCACTTAAAGGGGCGATGAGTACAGGCTACCATACAACCAAAGGTATAGAGACAGTTTCTTATGTTGCAGGAAGTGCTGCAAGAGATACTGTTAAGGCGGCTGCAAATATTCCTGTAAATATGTATAAAGACGTTACTAATGTATTAACTGCTGGTAGTAGCCTAGCTTCTAATCTAGCATCCCAGGCAGTTGACGCGGGTATAAGGACCGCTGGGCAAGTAGCTGGTGCTTTCGGTTTCAGAGGTAAACGATCAGTTAAGAAAACCAAAAAGTCGGTTAAACGATCGGCTAAAAAGAATAAACGATCAGTTAAGAAGACCAAAAAGTCGGTTAAACGATCAGTCAAGAAGACGACTAAACGATCAGTCAAGAAAACCAAAAAGTCGACTAAACGACGTTAAATACTAAATTAAAACAATATTAGAATTAAATTCTAATATTTCAAATATTTAAAATCAAAAGTATCCTATTATACGATGGCATCGACAATGGATCCTACAATGACAGATGGGTCCACGATGATATCAATTCCGTTTTCTTTCATATCGAAACAGAAACTCGTTTCATCGTTCGTGTAAACACGGCATACTTTCTCGTTCTTTCCATCATCTGCCAACTTCGAAAAATTCAAACAGTGAGGCTTAAAAAATGGATACTCTAGACTTTCTAGAACACCTTTCTTCACACATAGAAAAGTAAAGCCTACCAATTCAACTTTAAATGGTTCTTTCTTCTCTCCAAACTCTTCTGATGTCATCATTTTTTGTTGATCAGTATCGCTTGAAAGGGTTTCGGCGACCATTGATGAGCCGCTGATACCAGATGAAATTGGATGATCAAGATCAATAAGTTTTTGGACATCCTTAGGGGTAAAGATTGTATTTGAGTCAATCCAAAACGCATAGTCGTAATCAGTTTTTCCTTGAAATGGTTTTTGTGAAATATCACCAGTATCAGAACCTCCTAGACAAGAATTCTTTTCACTAAACTTATTATTGGGGTTATATCCGTGTGAAACAATGAGTTGGTGACCTGCATTGATGCAGTAGTTAACAAGAGTTGTCCAGCATAGTAGAAATTTACTCGAAAAGGTCTTCCCTGTCAAACAAAAAATAATAGTTTTAGGGTCGGGCTTTTTTACTTCATCTGAAGTAGTTTCATTGACTACTTCAGAAACATTAGTAGTTTCATTGACTACTTCTGTGTTTACTTCTTCGATAATATTGCTCATCTTTCTTTTATATAATAATCTATTTTTTAAATATTTTATTTTATTCTGCATGTTCCATCTTTACATTTTTCAACACGATGTTTTTCAAACATTCGACATTTTGTATCATATGTACAACATTTTCCATTTTTTACATATTTTTCGAGTGAATATACCCATTTTGTAAATGTATCTCGTGATACTAATGCTTTTTCGATTGGATATTTTTCTAAAAACGCGATACATTTTTTATCGTTTATAATATGTTCGAATGATTTAAAAAATGTGAGATGACCGTCATAACGAACCTTTGAAAGATCATCTTTCATGACTGGATAATTAAAGGCGATGCAATAGATAAATTGCCATCCAATAAATTTTTTATGACGTGCTACAAATGTGGAGATGTCACGAATGACATTTCTAAAAGACGGATTTTTTTTAATGGTATATCCTTGATTTCGCAATTTGTCGTTCACTTTATTGTGAATGTGATAGATCCATTCTGATAAACGATGTTCTTTTAAAAATGGATCGATTGGTAGTTCTTGAATATATTGAGCGTATGATCGGCGACAATAAATGCATGGAAGAAGATGTTTAATGGATATAAAAAATTTTTTAGTCATTTTATGGTTTGCATCCTCGTTATTATCAAAGTGTAAAGCGAGAGAATGGAGTAATTTCCAGCCAGATGAACCCCATGCTTCACAATTCATATTTTTATTATATTTATTATACATATAAAAATTATAATTTATATAAGTTATAGAGTTATAGAGTTATGTCTAAATTTTCCGTTACTATTTTACCTCGGAACGTTATGATTTATAAATGTACATTTGATGTCTATCGAACAATTATTTTACCGTTTGACATATGTTCAATCGAAGATATTATGTGTCAAACATTTTTAGAAGATGAAGTTACAATCTATCGATATTCAGATCACGTTGATACTACGTTATCAAAATTTTGCATGTTTGACCCACGACTCTATCATATTATTAATATTCATGAAGATATCCCAGGGATTGATCATATTGGTATTATCGCTATGATATCAAAAATGTTTTCAGAGAAAGGTATACCCATTCTCTACATCAACACGTATTCCTATAATCTTGTACTTGTGTCGAGTGAATGGATGGAAATGGCTTGTGAAGCGTTAAAATCGATTAGTAACATATAATTTTTATCGATAGTGATAAAAATGTTTAATCATTTAATAATTTACTTTGCAGCAACAACGTCCTTGATAAAGTGGGGCTGAATATGCTGTTGAAGAGCATAATAAGTAAGGGGAGTCGAAGTACCAAGAAGCTTGGCAAGAGCTGCATCAGGGGTAAACTGACGACGGTCAGCCTCGTTTTGGAGGTTGTTCGTCTTTACATACTGGCAAATCGACTTTGTAACATCAACACGAGATACCAGCTGATCCTCCTTCAGGCCAGTAAATTTCTGCATATCCTTGCTAATCTTGACAGGCTTCATAAAACCCGAGTTACCAGCACCAGACTTAGCAGTTGACTGACGACGAACTTTCTTCGTGGCAAGACGAAGAGAATCGGAACGCAGCTGACGAACAGTCTTTGCAACGGAACGGAGAAATCGGACACCCTTAGACTTGTTCTTGTCGTCATTCTTACGAAGATTTTCAATCTCCTCATCAAGACTTGCCAACAAACCATCAAAAGATTTCTCAACCTCCTCGCGATTGACATGGCGACGCTGCTTGGGCTCGGCAGCAGCTTCCTCTTCCTTCACAACTTCCTTGACAGTCTCCTCCTTTACGGGCTCAACTGGCTTTTCAACAGCCTTCTCTGACTTCTCAGCCTTGGAACGCTTACGATTAACAGATTTCTGGACATCTTCCAGAACCGCCTCAACAGCTGCGGATACAACGGTGGCGACCTTTTCGGTCTTGGCTTCAGCCTTAGTAGATGATTTCGATTGCTTGGTCATTTTTTAATATAGAGACATATCTTTAAACTGTAATTATATTTCCCCCACAATTATGGCTTAAAATATAAAATATTTTATGAAATTTTATGAAATATTTTATGAAGGGTTTACGAAGGGTTAGGTTTAAATCCAGAAAATTCTTTATAAAAATCTTTAATGATACCGCCAGCTTTCAAATAAACTTTTTTCCTTTCCGAAAAATGTTTTTTAAGAGAACGATGAGCATCGACTAAATCAAACACAATGGGTTTAACTTGTTCTGTCCTCATGACACGTGCTAGATATTGAATAAAATATTCTTCGACATCGCTTGCAAGAATAAGAGCGTCTAGTTTATCAAAGGAAAATCCCACTCCTGTTTTTTGAATGGATGATACGATAATGCGTGAATTTTCATCGAACTCGTTGACGCCCTCTGTCATCAGACTTACTTTTTCATCTTCTAGAATCAACATAGACGCAATATATTTTGCTTGATCCACTCTTTTGCATAATACAAGAAAACACCTATCTTTACACTCACGTATGATACGGACAATCAAATTATTTCTAAATTCATTCATACATTGTGATGTAATCATCGCACTCCACTGTGTCTTACTGTCTTCTTCATATTCTATTGATGTATCAATTCTGTATACAATGTGTGGATGATAAAGTTCACGTACAATTTTTGTCGATGTTCCAAAATAAAAATCAAGAAGTTTATCGAGACCGTCTGGTCTATTGGGTGTAGCCGATAATCCAATCATATATCGAGGATGAATATGATAAAGACATTCTGAGAGACTTTCTGCCATAATGGCGTGAATTTCATCGATAATGACTAACCCTATGGTTTTAAAATATTCTTTTCCTATCTTTTTTACATTTTGAGCGTTGATAAGAAGAAAGTCATTGCTTTCTATCATATGTAAAAGTTTTTCTGATTTTTTTTCTGGTTTCACGATACCAATACGAGGACTTTCAATAAAACGTTCAATCGCTTTTTTCCATTGTTCCATCAAGACAAGTCGATGACATATGATTAATGTTTTCAATCCAATTTTGGAGGCGAGATAAATCGATAAACATGTCTTTCCTGCACCTGGATAAAGAGAGATAAGAACACATCCTTTTTTATTAAGATGGGCTATACATTCTTCTTTGATTTCTTTTTGAACAGATCGTAGCGTTGTTGTAAATGTCGTGACTATGGGAGAGTATGTATCACGACTTGGTCTTTGACAATCTGGGATGTTATCAAGAGCCCATCGAAATGGTACAGACACTGTATTCGACACTTCATCCATTTTAAAGGGTCGAACAATGATTTCCTTTTGTTTACCAAACCCTCCGCCAAATCCAAATGTATTAGACCCATCTAATTTTTTTACTTGAACTTCGTTAATGATTTTTTCCTCTATTTCTTCGGAAACTTGGTCAGACGTTAGCGAGATTGACATCTTTTATAATATTATAATAATAAGCATACGTATTAATGATTAATCATTTTTATAATTTTATAGGTATAAAATTATAAATTTATCTAATTTTCCTCATCTCCACCGAGATCTTCTTCGTCATCTACGATATCATCTTCCAAATCGTCATCTTCAAGAACCTCTTCGACCATTTCTTCTACTTTCACATCATCAAGATTTTTAGAAGTATTTAGATTCTCTGGAACCTTAAAAGGGAACTTATATTTTTTACAAAGTTCAATATCATCAACGGTAAGAGTAATGACACTTCCGTCTTCTGCTTGTTTACCATACACCATTTTATCTGTATTGAAAACAAGACCAGTTGCGACATGCTCAAAGTTTCCATGACTGTTTTTGCGAATAGCAAGTTCAGCCGTGCGTTCCTTTACTGATTTAATAACAGGCGGATCTTCTTTTTTAGAAGAAGACGAAGATTTTTTTTGTACAACTTCTGTCTTTGGATTCGTCGTCAAAAAATCAACCAGACGTTTATAAAGTTCTTCTTTTTTTCCTGATTGTTTCAGTCCAACTTTCTTGCACATCCCTGCAAGCATATCCTTTGTAGCTGATGAAATCGTCTCGTGTGTAATAGCAAGAGAAGAGTCGTCTTCTTTTTTCTCGGTTGAAGATGCTGATGCTGACGACGATGAAGACGTAGATGAAGATGATTGTAGTGGTGATGATGACCACAGTGAGTAGACTTCACTGTGGTCGAGTTTATACTTTACAGAAAGTGTTTTGCAAAAATCGTTAATCATAGAGTCGAACGCTGTTGAAAATGACATTTTGTGAGATGTGTTATGTTATAATATTACAATCGTAATGATAAACGTTATCATTTTTATTTTTATTTATATAAATGACGTTCAAAGAGATTATAGAAGATTATATCACTAATTCTAAGCCTCTATTTTTAGGTTATGTATCTGTTTGTTGTATTGTCTATATCGTCAAAGTATTACTAACATCTTATGTATACAGTAAATTATTTGCTGAGAATGCAAACTTTTCTGCCATTATCAAAGAAATTTGTGGTGTGTGGATATTATTATGTGTTTTATACGTGGTCAAGTCACGTCTTGAAACAAAAGTTGTACCTGATATCCTATCATCTGTTCGTCGAAAATTATTTAAAAATTATTTAAAAAATAATGAAGTTGATTTTAATGATACTGATGTATCGGGTGATATGAATAAAATATTGGAAGTTACTAGAAATATTAGAGACGTCGTTCAATGGTTGATATCTACTTTCATACCAACCATTGTTTTAATGAGTTGTATCAATCTTTATTTTTTATATCGTTTTCCAAAGATTGGATCAGTCATGTTAGTTGGGAATGTGATTAACTTTTTTATTATTTACAATGATGCATCACGTCTTATTGAAAGTTCAAATAAAAGAGAAAATGAATTCTTAAAGATGGTCGAAACATTAGATGAAAATGTTAATAATATGTTGAATATCTACCTGAATGATAAAGTTGATGACACAATTAACGAAAATGAAAAGATTGAAAAAGATTACACAAATATCTATCGGATGCAACAAGCTGAGTTAGAACTTTTTACAACTCGTCTAAAAACAAATAATTATGTCATGTCCTTTCTGAGCATGTTCTTTCTATATAAAACAACATCTAGTCATAAAGAATTTGTAAATGGTCTTCTGATTTTCACCTTCTATCTGTCTACACTAGAGAACATGTCAGAAGATATTCCCTTCTCATTGATGACCATTGGAAACATTCAAAACATTGAAGATATTTTAACTAAAAAAGATATCAATCACATCAAAGTAACCCCTGTTTACAATCTCAATAAAAATGAATCATATGAATCATTAGAGTCTTTCACAGGTCACATTACTTTTCGTGATGTGTATTTTCGTTATAACGATGATGGTAAATGGGTACTGAATAATTTTTCGATCGATATTCCAGCAGGTGATAAGATTGCTCTTTTCTCACAAAGTGGCTTTGGTAAAACAACGAGTATGAAAATTCTTCTAGGCTTTTATCAACCTCAACAGGGCCAAATCTTGTTAGACGGAAAACCTCTTTCCAACTTTTCTAAAAAAGATGTACGAAGTGCTATCAATTATATCAATCAACGAACCCTTCTTCTCCATGATAGCATTCTTAATAATATGAAATATGGTAACACTAAATCAACCGACGACATTATCAAACTTCTTAAAAAATATAATTTACTGAAAATCTTTTGTTCTGATGGTCTGAACTGTCTTGATAAAATTGTTGAACGAAATGGCACTAATATCAGTCTCGGTATGCAAAAAGTGATCTATCTTGTCAGAGGCATATTGAAAGACAATGTAAAAGTTTATATTTTTGACGAACCTCTGACAAGCATTGATCCAGAAACACGTGAAAGTGTGCTGAACATGATTAAGGATGAAACAGGTAACAAAACAGTCATCATTATTACACATGATAAAGAAGTATCACGTATCGTAAAACGAACGGTAAATTTAATGGATATCCAGATTTCCTAATACGTAATACGTAAAGAATAAAGAATATAAAGATATATCATTAATTATAACAAAATGAACGAGTTTCCATCTTACCTACATGTTTCAAATAAAGATAAATTTAATGAATTATTCTTTGACGAATGCGTTTCTATTTTTCGAAAAACAGTGATGAACCATCTTCTTACTCAAAAAGAAAACGATTTTATTGATTTGGATACATTTAATCGGACACATGTCCGTGACATGAAACTTACTCAAAAAATTGTTTCCATCATTCAAACAGACTTAACCTCTCTTGGATGGTACACGCATCTTGGGTTTGGAGACACTGGTCTTTATATTTATAGCACAGCTGAAAAACCGCCAGGTGTTTATTAAATGATAATATGATCATATTATCATACGTTTCATAAAAATTATTTAGGTAAAATAATTTTTATGAAACGAGCGTATCGAATAATATCAGCCTTTCTAATGGAAGAGAAACGTGTGTAATCATCTGGATTACGCTTTACAAATTCATCGCATAAATAATACATTTCATCAACATCATCTTGTTTAATATTTTTATTCTTAGAAACAACAACGTATCCAAGTAAAAAGGCAAGCGGGTTTTTAAATGTTATTCGAAGATCTAATTTAATTAATCGGTCAATCGTACGCATGTCCTTATCGGATAATTGTATGTTTAGATCTCTACGATCTTCTTGTAATTTTCTTTTAAATTTATCTTCTTTACTTTCATTCGGATTAAATCCACCTCTACTACTGAATTCACCGATATCACCCTCGTCTGACCTTCCCCAACCACCTAATCGATCTGAATCTTTATAATCTGTTCCAAACGTTTGTTCGGCATACTCATAATTATCATCATCATCCATCTTTATTTTATAAATTTATTATATCTATTTAAAATTATATTGAAATGATAAAATAAAGATGGACAATACATCAATTTTAATCTTCAAATCAATCACTGGTTTTATTTCAGACCTTAACACTGAATTTGGGTCAAAACATAAAAGTATCGCTCTCTATAATCGTCTTCTTGAAAAAACAGGAATTGTTCACATTGGACCCGTCCATAAACACATTCAATGCTTTCGAACATTTTTTTCAGAAAACGTAAAAGGAATGGAAGAGCAAAATCCATCTCTTTTTTCATCACCTCGTATTAGCTATAGTGATCGTGTCTATGTTGATATGGCAAGTGTACTTCGTCACTCGTCACAAGAGACGTCTGCTATTATCTGGAAACATCTTCTCACCATATGGGGACTAATTGAACCAACAAGCCAAGCAAAACGAATTCTTAGTGAGTCTGTTAAACAATCAAATGGAACTGATAAAGAATCAAAATTTTTGTCTGATATTATCGAACGAGTAGAGAAAAGTGTCAGTTCAGCAGACGTTGATATGTCTAGTCCAATGTCTGCTGTGTCTAATTTGATGAGCTCAGGAGTATTTACTGACCTTATTAACGGTATGCAAACAGGTCTATCTGATGGATCACTTGATATTGGAAAACTGATGGGAAGTGTACAGGGTATGATGGCTAAAATGGGAGGTCAATCCGGTGGAGGAGGTATGCCTGACATGAATGCGATGATGAGTATGATGGGTGGAATGATGGGTGGAGGAAGTGGGGGCCCTCCTGATATGAATGCGATGATGAGTATGATGAGTGGAATGGGCCTGAGTAAGCCAGAAGAGAAGAAAGAAGAGAAGAAAGAATAGAAGAATATAATAATAAATTATATTCTTATCGTTTTGGTAAAACAATATTACTATATTGACTGATCTCTTTCAAACGAATGGAATTTTTAGGAACTTCATCACCTTTCATTGTTTCTATAATTTCACTTAAAATTTTTTCGGCATTGCCAATTCCATAATGAGTAAGAACATTAATACAGTCCATTTTTTTCTGGTCTTTCTTTTTTGGTACACGTTTATACTTATTCTTTTCTAAAATAACAGCAACATCACGATATTTTACACCAGGTTGGTCCTTCTCAACCAAAAACTCTTCAATTTTTTTTTCAAGCTCGTCCTTTCTTTTACGAAATCTTTTTAGTTCCGTTGCATGTTTTTTGATCTCAACACAAAGTTCTTTTAGTTCAGTGACATATCCAATAATTTCACTACTCATCTTTTTTAAAGAAAGAAAAAGTTTTTAAATATAATTATAAATGCGAATCAAAATTGTAAAATGGAATCCCATTAATGATGAATACGGCGATGTTCGTGCGTCTGTTTTTATTAAGCCTACATTAGAACTTCTGGAATTTGCAAACCGAAATGTAGCCAACGGTAATCGTACCATGATGGTACGACTCTCAGGAACGGGAAATGCAATTTACGACGGTGCACCCTTTTTAGCAATTCTCGACAAAACAAGCGATGCTCCAAATTGTCGTCAAAACTTTTTTAACACAACTGGATTATATGTGCTCACGCTCTCTGTAAGATGGTTTGGTTATCCTGAAAATCTAGGTGAAGTAACCTTCCTAGAAGGAGTTCTCGAAGATACTTACGGACATGACTCAAATGTAGGACTTAATGTCGATAGAGAAGTAGACGGAGTTGATGAAAACGTGGAAGATGGCGTAAATAAAGTGGAAGATGAAGATGGTGATGTCGTAAAAAATACCGTCGATGAAAAAGTGGAAGATGTCAAAGAAAATTATGAAATGGCTGAAATAGCTGAAATGGCCGAAAATTCAAACGAAATGAATGAAAAGGAAATTCGAAATCTATCAACGATAGGGATTGTTGGTAGCTTAATCGTTGTTATTCTGATTCTGGCAGCAAACGTTTATGATAGATCGGCTTAAACACATCTTTTTCAAATATTTTTTTAATAAGAATCGAACAATGTTGATTAATCGTTAACTCTCCTTTCATAAAATATTCTAAACAATCTACATTAAACCAACCAATACCATTGGCATCATTATCTTCAATATGATTCTGTGGATGAACATTCCAGTCATCAGACTCCGTTTCAATAAAATAATATAATGCTTTTGACTTTATAATCATCGATCCACTGAATTGATCTTCTCTAATATCAATTCCAGTCTCTTCTTTTACTTCTCGCAAAGCGCAATTAAGAGGTGTTTCGTACTCTTGTATACTTCCCTTTGGCGGACCCCACATCTGACCACGTGATTGGACAAGTAAAATTTTATTTTTTTGTTTATCGAATACAAAACAACCCGCTTTTTTAAGTTTCGAATGAGGTGTCGTATAGTATGGTATTTTTTGATGGTGGTGATAAGGAGTCACTTGGTAACTACAACACCCTTTTTGGCATGTTTGTGTTTGTACTTGCATATTTTATATATTTTATATATAAAATTATTCTTTATTTGTATATTTATTTATAAATTCATAAAAAACATCGTAATGAGAGATAATCCTCCAATGATATAAGAAATATAGTAAGACGATTCTTTTTTCTCTTTAGCCTCCATAATATCGTCTGATCCTTTTATCGTTTCTTTTTTCGAACTCTCCATAAAATGTTCAATAGTATCATATTCCGTTTGTTGATCTCTTACCAGTTCATTTAATAGATCCATACTTTTTTTCAAATCGTTCATACTTTTTTCGATATTTTCTAGTTCATTATTGTCAAATAACGAGTCATTCATCTTTTATTAGATAAATGATTGATTAAAAAAATTATTCTAGATAATGAACATGTAGCGGAATTTTTCGTCCAATACGATTAGCTCTCCCGATCACTTGAATTTTTTGATATTCATGGATTCGGTGATAAAGAATGATATCAGATGTTTCCTGTAAGTTTAAGCCTGCTCCCGAATGAATTGTATTAAGAAGTAGAATATTGACTGAACCTGTCTTGTACGAGTCAATGGTGTTATCTCGTTTTTCTTTTGTCCCTCTCAGTTCCAGATATGTCAAATTCCGATTTTCCAAAAACTTTTTAATCAACGAAAATGACTCGTTATAATTGCTGAAAATAAGAATTTTTTTATCAAGCGTGTCACCAATCACGTCTAAGATCGTATCAATTTTTGTTTTTGGGCGAGACGTAGTAGATATATTGTAAGAGTAAGACTCGTTTAATGGCTCAGAAAGTTGTTTAATACACATTGGGATTTTCTGTATATCAATAGTCTTACAGATAGGACACGTGTCACCGACACATTCTCCGCAAAAAATATTTTGACAACATGCTAACACAGATGGATTAGTATGAGAAGAATTACAAATAATACATCCATTCTGAATGACATACTTCAAAATTTTTTCATCGAGAATGGCAAGATGGCTTTCAATGGTTTCAATTTTTTCAAGTGTCTTTTCATCCACATCTTTGGATGAATTAAGCTCCGACAATCGTTTTGTTTTTCGTGTCTTATATGCATCAATAATTGTTCTAGCTGTTTCCATACCTTCATACTCAAAGGCATGGAAGACACCTGAAATGTTTCCAGCCTGAATCATTTCAATCACCGTATCTGATACAATACCCTCAAACAAAAACGATAGATTACCCATACATTTATAGTAAAGATGCTTTGTAATCGGCATCACATAGCTACTCTTAACAAATTGATCATCGTTTTTAAGAATGAGATGATGAAACATCTCTATATCGTCTGGTAACAAATCGTTCAGAAAACCTGTTCTTCGTTGTTTCAGATACAACTCGTTTGGTGTACTTGTAATCAGCCAATAGAACAATGCATAACTTTCTTCCATTGCAGGAAGTTTCAAACTAGCTGGTTCATCAATGACAAATCGTTTCCAAGCCTTTTTTCGATAGACCTGTGAGAACAAATTGTATATATTGTTTGACACTAAAATCACGTCATATGCATCCAAGTCAATATCTTCAATTTCTGTTTTTGCATAGATCGCCGTATGACGAAGGAGAGTTCGATTCAGTTCTTGTATCCACTGTGTCATCAATGAAATATTCACCAAAATCAATGTTGTTTTTAATTGTGGAAGCAACTCAACCTTTGTCTGTGATACATACTGAAAATTTGTTTTACGTTCAAGTGGAAACGTATCATCCACCTTATTGTCCAACGTTCGTCCAATCAATCCAAGCATCGACAAACTTTTTCCATAACCAGGAAGATCGGCGAGAACTCCAAGATTCGTGTTGATATAAATCGATGATGTTAACGTAATTTCCTTCTCTTTTTCAAGCTTTTCCATATTTTCAATACTTTTCAGTTGGTGAATAAACAAAGGTACATTGATCGCAGTCGGCTGAATAATTTCAGCAATGTCACGAGTATCTTGCTCGTCATTTAAGACCTGAGATAGAGACGGAGATGATAAAGATGGTAGAGATGACATTATTATTTTATTAATAGTAGAGATGATGGAGAGGATATCATTTTTAATATTTTTAATATTTTTAATCTTTAATAATGATTAATGAATGATTAATTATTGAATATTTAAGATTAAAATATTCACATTAAAATATGCCTACCGTCACCTATCTGAGCGATATTCATCTAGAGTTCTATAAAAGAACGATTCCTTACGGGATTGACTTGAAAGGCGGTGATATCCTATGCCTAGCCGGTGACATCGGTTATCCTGAGTCAGACCTTTACTTTACTTTTCTGGCCTATTGTAGCCCTCTCTTCAAATACATCTTTATTATCGCAGGAAACCACGAATACTATAAAACGGTCACTCATCCTCAAAAAACGATTAGTAATACCAATGAAAAAATCATAGAGATATGCAAACATTTTCACAATGTTCACTTCTTATCCGAATCATCTTTCTATATCCCTGATTACAATCTTAATGTAATAGGTACTACCCTCTGGACTGGAAGTGAAGTCGATCGAGATGATATGTATAGATATAATGATTTCACAAAGATTCATGGAATGAGTATGTGCGATGCCATGAATCGTTTACACGAAATGTCTCTTACCTTCTTGAAAGACGAATTACAAAAACACAAATACGATAATTCCACTGTCCTTGTACTTACTCATCATCTTCCATCTTTTCAACTCATTGACACACAGTATAAGGATAGCGAAATGACTCACCTGTTTGCAACCAATCTAGATTATCTCTTTCGAGATTATACCATTCATCACTGGATTTGCGGTCATTCTCATTGTCCTATGAAGAAAACGATTGAAAACACGAAAGTCTGGATGAATCCAGTTGGATACCCTGGTGAAAATAAAGATGTATGTTGGAATGAGACTTTTGAGATTTAAACGTGTAAATTGTTTTTATAAAAACAATTTTTTAATAAAAAATATTTTTACTTGGATGAAACACTCTCGATCGAGTTGTTTGCAGGAACATCTGCCCAAGTGAATGAAGATGAAGGAATCAGTGCAGATGCCCAACTGAACGATTTTCCATTTTGAGATGGACGAGGAGGCGGTGGGCAAACTTTCTCTTTAACCAAAGTGGTGGAAATCGGAGGAGGCAACATCGTGTATATAATACGATTAAAGTACAGGAATGAAAATTCAATTTTATTTTAGACTTTAATCGTATAAAGTTAGAAAAATAGTATACTTTGTTTGTTCAAGAATATTTTCGTATTCTTTCAACGTTTTTGATTCGTTGAGGTGTATCCAGTTATGATTAACGCATGCGATAAATTTCATTGAGCCAGTCGACATGTTAAGCACACCATTAAGTGTTTTCATTACTACACTTAATGGCCAATGTCTACCACATCTAATCTCTATCGGGTTTTCATCGTTTCCAATGATAAAAATGTTGATGATATATGTTACATTTAAGTCACATGCATCAGATATCGTTCGGGCTTCTTCTCTCAACTCATTAATAGCGTTAATTGTATCTTTGCTTATATGGAAGAAATTGTTCATATTTATTTGTATTTGACAAACATATATCTTCCATTAATCAATTGGATAAAAATCAATTTTATTTAATATTTTTTATTCTTAGGTGAAACGGTCTTCTTGGGTGACTTTTTTATCTTCTTAGGTGAGATTGTCTTCTTTGACAAGGTCTTCTTCTTAGGTGACGTCTTCTTTGTAACGGTCTTCTTAGGTGAGATTGTCTTCTTTGTAACGGTCTTCTTAGGTGAGATTGTCTTCTTTGTAACGGTCTTCTTAGGTGAGATTGTCTTCTTTGTAACGGTCTTC
>Ga0078894_10000743_pt1 | contig 23293 bp, 25 predicted proteins | sample LauGreSu1BDMLBSD_2_FD_67506 | JGI IMG/M metagenome (GOLD analysis project Ga0078894, IMG submission 67506) | Freshwater lake microbial communities from Lake Michigan, USA - Su13.BD.MLB.SD (version 4) (version 4) | ecosystem: Environmental > Aquatic > Freshwater > Lake | place: Lake Michigan... | reverse complement strand
TAAATGAGATAGATACCACTGGCATCACACCATTAACACATATCAGCGAAACCATCAATAGTTTAAGAGAGGATGAAGTGAGAGGATCTGTTTCAACAACAGCAGCACTTTCAAATGCACCAGATTCTATTGATCCATTTTTTTCAGTACCAAAAGTGATAAAAAAATAAGCGCATGTCCAATTCAGTTATTCACCTTGAGGAGATCAGAAAAAGTTATTTCATGGGGAACCAGGAATTGAAGATCCTGAAAGGTATCAACACCGATATAATGAAGAATGAATATGTGGCATTGATGGGACCATCCGGTTCTGGTAAAAGCACCCTGATGAATATACTTGGATGCCTTGATTCACCAACTTCAGGAAGATATATTTTGAATGGAAACGATGTGAGTACCATGGCCGACAATGACCTGGCAGATATCCGCAACAAGGAAATTGGATTTGTATTCCAACAATTCAACTTATTACCAAGGCTTACTGCATTGGAAAATGTGGCACTTCCACTTGTTTATGCAGGTCTTCCCAAAAAGATCAGGACGGAAATGGCTCAGGAAGTTTTAAGAAAAGTAGATCTAATGGAAAGAAGTCATCATAAACCGAATGAACTGTCCGGAGGTCAATGTCAGCGTGTTGCCATTGCCAGGGCATTGGTAAACAACCCATCAATCATCCTTGCGGATGAACCAACAGGTAACCTAGACAGTAAAACTTCCTATGAGATCATGAATATTTTCTCCAAAATTCATTCCGAGGGCAATACAGTGGTATTGGTAACACATGAGGAAGATATTTCAAATTATGCTAAAAGGGTGATCCGCTTGAGAGACGGTCTAATTGAAACTGACAAGCGAAAGGACGTTGCAAGTGTCATCTAAACTATTTTCCCCCATAGTGAACAAATTTGCTTGTATCTCATTATTGTTAATTACAAATGTGACTTATGGCAATGAAAATCTACACCAAGACGGGGGACAGAGGGACTACTTCACTAATTGGTGGAACCAAGGTTGTTAAATCACATTCTCGTATTGAGGCATATGGCACCATCGATGAGTTAAATTCTCATATTGGACTTTGTCGCGATTTGATCAATGATTCAATTGTCAAGGACAACCTCAAAGAGGTTCAAGACAGGCTTTTCACAATTGGAGCTGCATTGGCTTGTGATCCCGAAAAAGAAACCTCACTCAAGATTCCAGATCTGAAAGATTCAGATATTTTAGTATTAGAAAAAGAGATTGACAGAATGGATAGTGTGCTTGAACCACTTCAAGCGTTTATTCTTCCAGGTGGTCATGTTACGGTATCTCATCTTCACATCGCAAGATGTGTTTGCAGAAGGTCAGAAAGACTTATTGTAGATCTTTTAAAAACAGATGAAGAGCACGAATCTCTTATTATAAAATACATCAACCGCCTAAGCGATTACCTTTTTGTGTTATCCAGGTACATGTCAAAAGAACTTCATGCTGAAGAAATAGCCTGGAAACCCAGGATCAGCTAGTCGTTCAACCTAACCAGGTGCCATCCTTTAAATGCAATACCCTATCACTCATTGAAGCGAGTTCCTCGTTGTGGGTAACGATCAAAAATGTTTGATTCAATTCATCTCTTAGCTGCTTGAACAAGTTGTGCATAGAAGTAGCGTTTGCAGAGTCAAGGTTGCCTGTTGGCTCATCTGCAAAAATGATTTCGGGGTCATTTATAAGTGCCCTGGCCACGGCAACACGTTGTTGTTCTCCACCGGAAAGTTGACTTGGCTTGTGTTCAGCCCGTTCTGATAGGCCAAGACGATCTAGTAGTTCACGTGCCTTTTTTTTAAGTGTTGCCTGGTTCTCGCCGGCGATCCATCCTGGAATGCAAATATTTTCAAGTGCTGTAAATTCAGGTAAGAGGTGATGAAATTGAAAAACAAAGCCAATATGTTTATTTCGAAAGGCAGCTAATTCTTTTGGTTTCATATTATCAATCCGTTGGCCCATGAACCACAACTCACCGCCATCAGGGCTGTCTAGCGTACCCAAGATATGAAGCAAGGTAGTCTTGCCTGCCCCAGAAGACCCTGCTATACTTACAATTTCACCTTGGCTGATGGAAATATCCACCCCTTTCAGTACATGTAATGACCCGTAGTATTTTTCTATTTTCTTACCTGTCAGCATTAAAATATTAATATAGGGTGAAGTTAACCAAACTAAAAACCACCGCAAAGGATAAAATACATTTGAGTAGAAACCTTTTTTTGTTGATATTTTGATATTTGGATATATGAATTTAACCATTACTTTTGCCGAAACCTAAAAAGAGGAACCTCTATGTTTTGGACACTTGAATTAGCATCCTATCTTGAAGACGCTCCTTGGCCAGCAACAAAGGACGAGTTGATCGACTATTGTATCAGAAGCGGAGCGCCCATCGAAGTAATTGAAAATCTTCAGGAGTTGGAAGATGAAGGAGACATCTATGAAGGCATAGATGATATCTGGCCTGATTATCCAAGCCAAGATGATTTCTTCTTCAATGAAGATGAATATTGATTTGAAACAAATTCAAATAAAAAATCAAACCACCTAAAGGTGGTTTTTTTATTTTTTGAATGTAAGCTTGAAATAGAGCATTACAAAAGATAGAATCAAAATGATAGAGTTTGCGATGATCATTGGCAAAACACCTTTTACAGCAGCGTAGAAAAGCCATGTAGAGACATTGCCAATAAGAATCAATACCATCCATATGGAAAGGTCTCCAACCGACTTCGTTTTCCATGCATGCAATACCTGTGGCATGAATGTTATTGACGAAAGCACAACACCAACATATCCAACATATTCAATCCACTCCATCATAGATAATTTAGAAAATTACTTTTCCATTTGATCAATTACTGCATTGGTAACACCTGTAAACGAAAAACCTCCATCATGAAAGAGGTTTTGCATGGTGATCATTCTGGTGTGATCGGAAAACATGGTTACACAATAATTTGCACAATCTTCTGCTGAGGCATTGCCTAGTGGGCTCATTTTTTCAGCATAGGTCAAAAAGCCATCAAAGCCCTTGACACCACTGCCGGCAGTGGTTCTTGTGGGAGACTGTGATATGGTATTCACCCTCACTTTCTTTTTTATACCATAATGATATCCAAAGCTTCTTGTAACACTTTCAAGCAAGGCCTTGGCATCTGCCATTTCATTGTAATCTGGGAATACACGTTGTGCAGCGATATAAGTAAGTGCAACAACACTACCCCACTCATTTAATGCGTCCATTTCCCATGCAGTTCTGAGTACACGGTGCAACGACATTGCAGAAATATCAAGTGTTTTTTGGTTGAAACCATAATCCATTTCAGTATAATGCTTGCCCTTTCGAACGTTCAAACTCATCCCAATAGAGTGAAGAATGAAGTCTATGCCTCCGCCGAAATGCTTTATGCTTTCTTCAAACAATTTTTTAAGGTCGTCCATGTTTACCACATCAGCACCAATAACAGGTGCATTCACTGCCTCAGCAAGCTTGTTTATTTCACCCATCCGCAATGCAACAGGTGCATTAGAAAGCACCAGTTGAGCTCCTTGTTCATGACAGGCCAGCGCTGTTTTCCAAGCAATTGATTTTTCATCCAACGCACCAAAGATGATTCCTTTTTTACCTTTTAATAATTGATTAGACATGGTAATGTTGTTAGTGGTGACAAAGATAACAAGTTTACCGTTTATCCCCTATTCCCTAATTCATCATCTCCCTGGCATTCGCGAGTGCTGCTTCACTGGGGTTTTCACCGGCCAGCATTTTAGCAATAGCATTTACCCTTTCCTGTTGGGAAAGTAATTTTATTGAGGTGTTGATGGACCCATTTTTATCCTCTTTATAAACATATAGATGATGATCGGCCCTGGCAGCGATCTGTGGCTGGTGGGTAATAGAAATCAGTTGATGTGAATCAGCCAGCTCCTCAAGTAAAATACCAACCTGGCGGGCCGCTTCACCGCTGATGCCACTATCAATTTCATCGAAAATCAATGTGGGCATCTCCAATGATCCCGCCACAAGTGATTTCAACACCAACATGAGCCTGCTCAACTCACCTCCACTTGCCACTTTGTGAAGCGGTTCAAATTGGCCACTTTTATTTGCATCGAATAAAAACAATGGCTGATCAATGCCAGATGGATTAAGTTCCTCTTTGTCAATTGCAATTTTAAGCCTTGCATTTGGCATGCCAATCCTTGACAATAATTCAATAGATGCAGCTTCTAATATGGGTGCATTCTTTTTTCTTTTTTCATGAACAGTTGTGGCTATTTTCAGCGCTGCATCATAGAGGTCTTTCTTTTCCTTCTCTTTTTTAACCAATTCTTCTTGGGTGGTTTCAAAAGCCGCAACTTTAACTGACAACTCATTTCGCTTTTCAATTAGCAACGCTTCAGAAACAACGCCATGTTTTTTTAGCAATCGTTGGAAAACAGAAAGCCTTGCATTGATCTCATCAATTCTTTTTTCATCCACCACAACTTTATCGATCATTATTTCAAGATCACCTGAGAGGTCTTTTAATTCAAGGTATGCGGATGACATTCGCTCAGCGATGGGAATAAAATCGGAATGGAAACCACCAAGCGACTGAAGCGAGGCTTGCATGCTTTTTATTTGAGACAACATCGGCTGCTCGCCTTCTTTGAGGCTATGCGTGATCTTGGAAAGGGTTGTCCTGATCTGATCAGCATTCGACAAAACACGTAATTCCTCCTCCAACATTTTTTCTTCTCCAGCTTTCCAATTCAATTCATCCAATTCATTCAACAGAAAAAGATTGTATTCTTTTTCCTGTTCAGCCTTCAGCATGTCTTGCTTGATCTGCTCAATGAGCTTGGTAACCGAAATGTATTTGGAATAGTGTGAAGAAAACTCTTTCATCATATCCAGGCAACCAGCTCTGGCATCCAACAAGGTTCGCTGAAAGTCTTTCTTACCTAACTGCAATGTATCAAACTGCTGATGCAGGTCTACCAACAATGAAGAAAGTTCCTGGAGTTGCGACAATGTTACGGGGGTATCGTTTACAAAAGATCTGGACTTACCATTTGCAGCAATTTCTCGCCTAACGATTATTTCATCATCGAAATCGATCTCAAGCTTCTGCATAATGTCAACCAGGCTCCCAGATGCTTCAACTTGAAAAATTGCTTCAACGATTAATTTTTTGTTTTTATCCCCCATTTGTGAGAGGTCAGCCCGATCTCCCAATGCCAATCCCAGTGCCCCCATCAAAATACTCTTGCCAGCACCAGTTTCGCCGGTGATAATTGTGAGCTTCTTTGAAAACTTCACTTCAAGACTTGAAATGATAGCATAATTGGTTATTTGTATACATTGAAGCATGGGTCAAAATTAACATGAATAAAGTCAGAAATTACAAAAAACCAAAAAGAAAAAAAGCAAACATAATGCGGTTTTAAACATATGTGGGTGTCCTAAAATTCCAATTTTATTTAATTGTATTATCTTTCAGCTTGAACGATTTACAATGTCACCATTTTTTTTATTTTCATTCGTACTTGGCTACTTTCTATTGCTTCTTGGCGTGGCTTTCTACACTGCCCGCAATGCAACCAATGATTCATTTTTCATAGGTAACAGGAACTCGAATTGGATGCTGGTGGCATTTGGCATGATAGGCACTTCCATGTCGGGGGTCACCTTTGTATCAGTTCCCGGCACGGTGGGAGACTTCGCTGCCAATGGATACAAGGCCTTTGGTTATTTTCAGGTGATCTTAGGATATATCTTCGGTTACATTGTTATTGGATTGATATTGGTACCAATGTATTACAAGCTAAATCTTACCTCCATTTACCATTACCTCGATCAACGCTTTGGTACAGCTAGCTATAAAACCGGCTCACTGTTTTTTATCATTTCAAGGACCTTTGGTGCCACTGCAAGGCTTTTTTTGGTGATCAATGTATTACAACTCTTTATATTGGATGAAATGGGTGTGCCATTCATTGCTACAGCAGCATTGATCTTGCTGATGATCCTCCTATATACTTTCAAAGGAGGCGTAAAAACAATTGTATACACTGATACTTTACAAACCAGTTTCATGTTGGCAGGATTGGTAATCTGCCTTGTTTATATTCTCTCACACATGAATATTTCTGTTGGTCATGCCATTTCAGTGATCTCAGAAAAAGGATACGCAAGGATTTTTGATACTGATATAAAAAGCAAATCATTCTTTTTGAAAAATTTAGTTGGGGGTGCATTCATTGCAATTGCCATGACAGGACTTGACCAAGAGATGATGCAAAAAAATATTAGTGTGAGAACATTACGTGGTTCACAAAAAAACATCTTGAGCTTTACTATCATTATGATCATTGTTAATCTCCTATTTCTTTTTCTAGGTGGATTGCTATATCTCTTTATGCTTGACAAAGGAGCTGCCTACGAAGGAAAGCAATTGCTTCTTGAAGGCAAGAATGTAATTGGAGATGATATTTTCCCAACTATTGCCATCTTTCACCTGCCTCCATATATTGGGATCATATTCATTATTGCACTTATCTCAGCCTTGTTTCCAAGTGCTGATGGGGCATTAACTGCACTCACCTCCTCTTTCTGTATTGATATATTGGGTATTAAAAGGAATCCAACCTATACAGAGCAAAAACAAAAACAAATTAGAATTTTCGTCCACCTCAGCTTCGCGTTGGTATTCCTATTGTGCATCATGTTATTTAAGTGGATCAATAACAAATCCATCATCAACATTATTTTGGACTTGGCCGGATATACATATGGACCACTACTAGGGCTTTTTGCATTTGGTATGCTCACAAAGCGAACCCTTGGAAAAGGATATACGGTAACAGCCATTTGCCTATTGGCACCAGCATTATGTTATGTTCTAGGGAAAAATGCTACCTCATGGTTCAATGGCTATCAAATTGGATTTGAGATGCTATTAATTAATGGGATATTGACATTTTTGGGCTTGCTGCTGATTTCTAAAAAACCAGTTTGATTTTTTTGCTTTTTTACAACAGTCATTTCGTTGTAGGCTTACATTAATCATCGTAATTTTGCATAAAGCAAAAAGATGGACGTAATTCCTCCAGAGGTAAACACATATGCACTTTCAAATACTTCGCAGGAGGATGCCCTTTTACTTGAGTTAAGAAAGTATACAGAACAGAATCACCCTGAACAGCACATGTTGAGTGGTCCGTTGCAAGGGCAATTCCTCAGCATGGTAAGCAGGATGATCAAGCCCAAGAGGGTCCTGGAAATTGGAACTTTTGTAGGGTACAGTGCCATTTGTTTAGCAAAGGGACTAAATGAAAATGGCGTTTTACATACGATTGAGAAAAGGGAAGAGGATGCTAAAACCGCACAAGCTTTCTTTGACAGAAGTGAATATAAAAAAAATATATGCCTACACGTAGGGAATGCGATGGACATTCTAAATGAATTGCATGAGGAGTGGGATCTCATATTTGTGGATGCTGACAAAACAAGCTACAAGGCATATTATGAATTATTGATCGAAAGGGTTAAACCAGGAACCTGGTTTTTGTTTGATAATGTTTTTTTTCACGGAGAGGTACTTAAAACACCTTTATCTGGAAAAAATGCAAAAGCATTAGCTGAATTTAATGCGACGATAAAAATTGATGATCGTGTTGAAAAGGTTATGCTTACCATTCGTGATGGCTTAACCCTGTTGTATAAAAAATGATCTTTATGGTTTTTAAAAATAAATATATTGTTTTGCTTCTGACCTTGGTGTTAGTCGTAAAAACGGAGAAGGATGTGTTCGCGCAGGATGCCCAATCACCTGCCATTATAGAATACATAAAATCGTATGCCCCGCTTGCAATTGAGGAAATGATCAGAACGGGGGTTCCTGCTTCTATAAAAATTGCACAAGGCATACTAGAAACAAATGCAGGAAGAGGTGAACTTGTGATCAGATCAAATAACCACTTTGGAATAAAGTGTAAAAGCAGCTGGACTGGTGAAAAGGTATTTCATAATGATGATGAAGAAGGAGAGTGTTTTAGAAAATATGCAACAGCATATGACTCATACATAGACCACTCCAACTATTTAAAAAATCAGCCACGCTATTCTTTCTTGTTTAACTACAACAAAGATGACTATGCTTCATGGGCGTGGGGTTTGAAAAAGGCGGGCTATGCAACCAACCCGATATATGCACAAACGCTTATAAAGTATATCGAGCAATACAAATTAAACCAATTAAATAGTTTCGATGAAATTCCTGATGAAGAAGAACTAAATGTTTTTTTTACTTCATTAAATGGCCCAGGCAATGCAGTCACTGCATCTTTAGCTTCAAGCAAAAAGGTTTATGAAAAAACTGATGATAACCAAGTAGCAAATGAGGCAATAGAAGAAATAAAAACAATTACAGAAGAAAAAAAATCATACCCAACAGGAATATTCAAGGTGAATGGGTTAAAAGTAATCTATGCAAAAAAAGGCACTTCATTGCTTGCCATTGCCAAAAAATACAAACAGCAATTATCAAACCTGGTTTATTGGAACGAACTTCCTAAAAGTACTACCATACTAAATGAAAATCAACTCATTTTTATACAAAAGAAAAGGAAAACCGGATCAAGCCAATTTCATGTAGTGAAGTCGGACGAGAACATCAGGGAAATAAGCCAACAAGAAGGAATACAACTTTCATCATTGCTAAAGTTGAATAAACTAACATCAGGCCTGCAGCCCAAAACCGGCGAAAAACTTTCACTTCAAATACAGCGAAAACACTTACCGAAATTGGCAGGAAAACATCCTGTCCATGTTGTAAAAAGAGGAGAATCATTATACACGATCTCAAAAAAATACAAGGTGAGCATCGATTCCATTAAAGAAGCCAATTCAATTAAAAATGATGATCTAAAGATTGGCCAACGACTTAAAATTCAAAAATAAATTCATGGAAAAAATTATTCTTGATAAAAAATTCAAACCATTCTTGAATGAAGCTGAGATCAAGATTGCCATCAATAGGATGGCTGGTGAAATTAACAAAGACTACAACGGAAAGAAACCTCTTTTTATTGCGATCCTCAATGGAGCATTCATGTTTGCCTCTGACCTATATAAAGAAATAACAATTCCTTCAGAGATCAGTTTCATTAAATTAGCTTCATACAAAGGAACGAAATCAACAGGCTCTGTCATAACCGCTATTGGCTTGGAGGAAGAAGTTTATGATAGGGATGTGATCATCTTGGAGGACATTATTGACACTGGAAAAACATTGTCACAATTTGCTCCCCAGCTAGTTCATCAACAAGCAAGGTCGGTCAAGATCTGTTCATTGCTTCACAAAAAAGAATGCACTAAGTATCCCGTTGATATAGACTACCTTGGATTTACCATCCCTGATTTATTTGTTGTAGGGTATGGCCTAGATTACAATGGACACGGAAGAAACCTGAAAGAGATCTATCAAATAGACGGTGAATAACTCCCAATAATTTTACTGCCCAAACATTTCTTTAATTCTATTAAAGAATGTTTTTTCATTCTTGTCTGGGTTTGGTTGGAAATTTTTTGATTCCTTAAATTTCTCCAACATTTCCTTTTCGTCTTTACTTAGATCCTGTGGCGTCCATACATTAACATGAATCAACTGGTCACCTCTTTCATAAGAATTGATTCCAGGAAAACCTTTCCCTTTAAGCCTGAAAATTTTACCACCTTGTGTTCCTGGAGGTATCTTGATTTTTGCCCTGCCGTCTATGGTAGGCACTTCAGGATTAGCGCCAAATACTGCATCAGGGAAACTGATATGCATGTCGTAAATAACATTTAGGTTGTCACGCTGCAATTCAGGATGTTGTTCTTCTTCTACCAAAACAATTAGGTCGCCAGAAGAACCGCCTCTTTCACCAGCATTGCCTTTACCACCTAGACTTAATTGCATGCCTTCTTGAACGCCTGCTGGAATATCAATTGACATGGTTTCTTCTGTATAAACACGTCCTTCACCTTTACAAGCTGTACACTTGTTTGTAATAGTAGACCCTTCCCCATTACAAGTTGGACAGGTTCCAACTGTTTGCATCTGACCCAAGAATGTATTCGTTACTTTTTTAACTTGGCCATTCCCTCCACAACTTCCGCAAGTTTTCACGGAGCTTTTATCTTTTGCGCCAGACCCAGAGCAAGTTGTGCAAGTGGTGTATTTTTTTACCTTCACGGTTTTATTGGCACCCTTTGCAATTTCTTCATAATTCATTTTCAACTTAATCCTCAGGTTGCTTCCCCTTGCCCCCCTGGGTTTTCCACCCCCACCACGTGGCCTTCCTCCGCCACCAAAAAAACTTCCAAAAATGTCATCACCAAAAATATCTCCAAAGTTGCTGAAGATATCGTCCATGTTCATACCCTGACCACCGCCACCAAAACCTCCCCTGCCATTTACACCGGCATGACCATATCTGTCATACTGCGCTTTTTTATCTTGGTCGCTTAAAATTTCATAGGCCTCGGCAGCTTCTTTGAATTTCTCTTCAGCTTCCTTATCACCTGGATTTCTATCAGGATGAAACTGCATTGCCACTTTTCGATATGCCTTCTTTATTTCATCAGCAGATGCAGATTTAGACACACCTAGTATTTCGTAAAAGTCTCTTTTTGCCATGTTAGCTTTTGATTTGCCTATGAAAACTTATTTACCAACAACCACTTTTGAGAAGCGAATGATTTTATCATTTAATGTATAGCCCTTCTCAACTTCATCAACAACCTTGCCTTTCATTTCTTCAGGAACCTCGATCTCAGTTATCGCTTCATGTACGTCGGGGTTGAATTCAGTACCGATGCTTTTCATTTCCTTAAGACCTTTAGCAGATAAAGTATTTTTTAGTTTCGAGAATATAAGTTCAATACCCTTTTTTATCTGTTCAACGTCGTCGCTTTTAGCCATTTGTTTATCTGCCCTTTCAAAGTCGTCCATCACTTCCAGAAGTGACTGAATTACATCTCTGCCGGCAGTTTGCATAAGCTCAATTCTTTCTTTGGCGTTGCGGCGTTTGAAATTATCAAATTCAGCATATAGCCTGATAAATTTATCTTTTTGTTCTGCCAACTCGATCCTGAGTTCTTCCATCTCATCTTTTGGAATAACTGCTTCAGGCTGATCAGTATTGATTTCCTCTGAAAGGGATTCTTCCAAATTGCTTTCTGTTTCTTGCTTCAAGTCTTTTTCTTCCATGCTGTAAAGTTTTACCCTTTTATCCTTTCAAATGCCCTGCCATTGGTTAATTAAAGGTCAATTTGTCGGTTTTATTTGACAATCTTGTGCAAATTTCTACCATTTCACCGAGTAAATGCCTTTTTTAATTAAAAAAAGGAATATTGGCAAAAAGTCTGTCATTGCGAACAAAGTTTACATTTGCAACATGAAACGTGTCGTTCTAAAAAGAAAAATCAGCAACAGGGTAGTAAATGGACATCCTTGGGTATTTAATAATGAAATCAACCTCATGGATGATAGCGTTATTGCTGGTGATAGTGTTGAAGTTGTAAGTCATGACGGAAAATTTATAGGCTACGGTTATGTTAACCCGAAGTCTGTAATTCCTGTAAGAATTATCAGCAGGGACAAGAGTGATAAAATCGATAATGCATTTTTTTTGAAGAAGATCAAGGCTGCCTGGGAGTATAGAAAAAAAATAGGATATACAGAAAATTGCAGGTTGGTGTTTGGTGAGGCAGATGGATTGCCACAGTTGATCATTGATAAGTTCAACGATTATTTTGTAATTCAAACACTGGCCTATGGAATTGATGTTTGGAAAGATGCAATTGTTGATGCCTTGAATGAATTATTTTCTCCAAAGGGAATTTATGAACGAAATGATGTGCCAATCAGGGAACTGGAAGGAATGCAACAGAAAAAAGGATTTTTATCCGAACCATTTGAAACCAAAATCATGATCAATGAAAATGGTTTGAAGTTTATGGTAGACATTGAAAAAGGACAAAAAACCGGTTATTTTCTCGACCAGCAAGATAACCGTCGTGCAATACAACATATTGTAAAAGGAGCAGATGTGTTGGGTGCATTTTGTTATACTGGAACATTCGAAATTCATGCTGCCCATTATGGGGCAAAGCATGTATTGGGACTAGATATATCTGAAGCAGCCGTGCAACAATCAATTGAAAATGCTGCTCTTAATGGATTGACAAACTGCAGCTTTCAAGCCATCAATGCATTTGATGCACTCAAACAATGGACTAAAGAAGAAAAACGATGGGATGTTGTGATGTTGGATCCGCCATCATTTACAAAAACCAGGGAAAATATTCAGAAAGCCATCAGTGGGTACAAAGAAATAAATCTTCGAGGCATGAAGCTTTTAAAGCCTGGTGGGTTTCTTGTAACCTCATCCTGCACCAATTTAATTCAACCTGACTTATTTTATCAGATCATTGAAATGGCTGCTAAAGATGCAAGAAGGTCACTCAAGCAGGTTGTTTTTCAAGCCCAGTCACCTGATCATCCAATCATTAGGGGACTTGAGAACACGAACTATCTTAAATTCTTGATTGTTCAAGTAAATTAAACTGGTTATTTCTCAACTTGAAATTTACCGGTTTCAATGATCCGATCCTGAAGATCTCTAAATTGAAATACGTAGATACCTCGTCTGTATTCACTTAGGTCTAACTGGATTGTATTTGAAGGCCTGACAATTTCCATTTGCTTCTTACCCAAAAAATTGTAGATGATGAGCCTAACAGGCTCCTTGGTTTCAAAACTATGTTGAATACGAATAAATGAACGTGCTGGATTTGGAAAAACAGTTGTTTTAGGCTGCTTTCCGTTCATTGTTGTAACATTTGCTTGGGAGAAAGCAGATGAGAATACCAGAAAAGCGATTATGGTAAGTATGAATTTAATACCAAATATTTTCTCGAAGTTATAAAAAATATAAAGAAAAAAGCCATGCCCAAGCGGGCATGACTCATTTCACTGACTTAACGCATATTTTTTATTTCAAGGCTGAAAGTGCCTGTTGAATTGCTTCAAAGTTGGGCAGGTCTCCTGCACTTTCCAATACTTCAGCATATTGAATTTGTCCGTTTCCATCTACTACAAATGCAGCACGACGTGAAACACCTTTCATATCAAAAACAAATTCATCATAAAACGCTCCGTATGCCTTTGAAACATCCTTATTGAAATCAGACAGCAAGTTGAAATTGTAACCTTGCTCTTCTTTGAATTTAGCGAGGGTAAAAATGGAGTCAACTGAAATGCCAACAACTTCAGCATTCAGAGAAGTGTACACATTCATGTTATCACGGATTGAACAAAGTTCTGTAGTGCAAACACCTGTAAATGCTTGTGGGAAAAATAGAATGACAAGATTCTTACCACTAAAATCCGAAAGAGAGACCTTGTTTTTTTCACTATTAAACAAGTTGAATGCTGGAGCAGATTGACCTTTTGATAATTGCATACTATTTGATTGTTTTTTGAAAAATATTATTTAGCAAATCTAAACAGCCTTTTTCACAATTTGTTCATTTACAAATTTAGACTACTGTTTTTCGATGGTCCAGTCGATATACTTACCCCCATATACTTGGGCAGCTTGGGCCAATGGAATGATAAACTGATCAATCCATCCTGTGTTGATATCTGCAGGTCGTTCAATCACCAAGATAAATTTTCCAGCATTAACATCCACGGTTGATGGCATAGAAGCAATTTTAAACCCTTGAAATGGAATGTTGCGAAGAAATTTCTCTCTGCCGTTCAAATCAGTAAATAAAAAAGTATGAGCAACAGGCATTGGTTTTGATTGAAGCTGTCCATTTTTGCTCAACAATTCAATCTGCCTTTTACTGTTGATCTTTAATAACTCCATTGGAGGAGGATATAAAACAGTAAAATAATTTTCCCATTTCGGATCATTTTTCCCTTTGCTTAACCATTCATATTTAGGGAATTCTTTCATTTCCTGTTTCACCGAAATTTCATAACCAATAGTATCAGGGGCATAAAAATAAAACTCCCTAATGCCTCTTTGTGTGAACCTACCAGTAAAAACTGCACCGGTCGTACTCGCAAGCTTTGAGATCAAGCCTTCCTCCATTTGCAACAAGGTAATGTCTTCCTCGGGATAGGGCAAACCCCTTGCATCGGGATTGATTATTTTTGTTCTAACAATTATCACATAGCTTCTTCCTTTTATAGGTGCGAATAAGCCAAATCCAAGGTCAACATTGATTGAAACGGGTTTACCATCAATTGATTGTATATAGTTCTCCCAGTCCTGTTCAATTGTTTGACTACTTGCGGTAAGGCAGCACTGAAAGAATAAGGCAATCAGATATCTTTGCATAGTGTTGTTAAAATGAATAGTAAAGTAATTTCAATTCGAACAAACAAAGAAATAAATGCAAAAACTAAAGGATATAATTAACTTTTTAGAAGTATTAGCACCCTTGTCGCTTCAAGAAGGATATGACAACAGCGGTTTGTTGTATGGAGATCCTGAAAAGAACATCGAAAAAACGATTGTGTCTCTTGATCTGACTGATGAAGTATTGGAAGAGGCCATCAATTCAAATGCACAGTTGATCATCGTTCACCACCCTCCTGTTTTTAAAGCAATTAAACGCATCAGTCACTTTGATCCAGTATCAAGGCTGCTCATTAAAGCCATTCAAAAGGACATCGCGATCTATGCAATTCATACAAATCTTGACAATGTAATTTGGGGTGTTAATGGAGAGATCGCAAATAGGTTAGGGCTTAAGGAAGTAAAAGTATTAAGTCCTCTTGCTCATACACATCAAAAATTGGTCGTGTATGTCCCAACAACACATGTTGAGAGGTTACGCAATGCCGTCTTCGCTGTAGGTGGTGGAACAATTGGTCATTATGCTGAATGCAGTTTTTCTTCCAAAGGCATCGGTACTTTCAAAGCCAATGAAGGAGCAAATCCATGGACGGGTAAGATTGGTGAACGCAAAGAAGAAGCCGAAGAAAAACTCGAATTCTTGATTCCATCACATCTCAGGGGGGTTATTTTGGAGGAGGTTAAGAAAAATCACCCATACGAAACCGTTGCATATGACTTAATTGCACTTGAAAACACGTTTCAGGAAATTGGCGGCGGCGCCATCGGCACATTAATCAACCCACTACCTGCTGAGGAGTTTCTGGCGCAGGTAAAGTCTATTTTTGGCTCTTCGGTCATAAGACATAATCCTATTGAAAAAAAGGCGATCACAAGGGTCGCCCTCTGCGGGGGAGCTGGCAAATCATTGATTAATAATGCTTTAAGTAAAGGTGCCGATGCCTATTTAACAGCAGATCTCTCATATCATGATTTTTTTGTTTCCGGGGAGCAAATGTTGTTGGCAGATTTTGGACATTATGAAAGTGAACAATTCACCTCCGACTTGATAATCAGGCTAGTTAGAGAAAAATTCCCTAACTTTGCCGTCCTTAAAACAGGAATTAAAACCAACCCAGTTCATTACTTTTTATAACTATTTATGGCTACCGTAAAAGAATACTCAGTTGAAGAAAAGCTATCAGCACTGCTAAAACTACAGAAAGCTGAAAGCAAACTTGATGAAATTCGAATCCTTAAAGGTGAGTTGCCAATGGAGGTTTCTGACCTAGAAGATGAAATACAGGGACTTCACGCGAGGGAAACACGCATAGAAGAGGAGATCAATGGAATCAATGAATTCATTGAGCAGAAGAAAAAGTCAATGGCTGATTCACAGGAACTCATAAAAAAATATGAGAAACAAAGTGACAATGTAAAAAACAGCAGGGAATTTGAAGCCATTAATAAAGAACTTGAAACACAAACACTCGATCTAAAATTAGCTGAGAGGCACATCAAGGATGCCAACGAAGAGATTTCAGAAAAAGCAAGGATACTCGACGCAGCGAAAAAAAATATAGCAAACAAAGAAGCCAATCTTAAGGTCAAGAAAGCTGAGTTGGACAAGATCATCGCCGAGACTGATAAAGAAGAAAAAGAATATAAGGCATTAGCTGAAAAGGCACGTGCTTCTGCAGACCCAAGGCTTCTTGCATCATTCGATCGTATCAGGAATAATTTTAGAAATGGATTGGCAGTTGTTTCTGTAGTAAGGGATGCATGTGGAGGATGTTTCAATTCTATACCGCCACAACGTCAAAGTGAAATTCGTCAACACAAGAAAATCATCGTTTGTGAAAACTGTGGCAGGATCCTGGTTGAAGAGGAAATGACCCAACAATAAAATACATCAAAAATAGTTGAAAGGCGACCAAGTTTACTTGGTCGCCTTTTTCTTTACAGTACAGCCATAGATCTCTTCCAATGCAGCAACACATTCTGTTTCAATATTTTTGGCTATCCCAATCTCATAAACACAAAATAGCTGCATCTCTTGTTTGAGAATGGTGCATTCGTATTGCCTCAGTATTTTCAATACCTCATTCGTGATGGTATAATCGAAATGAATTTCATATTTCAGTTCAATTTTTTTCCTAACAATAGGTATGAGCTGAAGAGCCATTGAAGCTGCACTCTTATAGGCATGGATCAAGCCTGGTATACCCAACAACGTTCCACCAAAATAACGAAGAACAATGACACATATATTGGTAAGTTCCTTAGAGTCTATTTGGCCCAAAATCGGCCTTCCAGCTGACCCAGATGGTTCACCGGCATCAGACACCCTGAATGTTTTTCCATCAGCACCTATACGATAAGCAAAACAAAAATGTGATGCTTTGGGATGTTCTTTTTTCAGCTGTTGCAATATCAACTTAAATGCATCGATAGAATCAACAGGAAATACAAATGCAATAAATTTACTGCCCCTATCTGAAAATGTTGCGGTGCCCTGCTTATCAATAGTATTATAATGAGCTGCTTCAATCATTGCTATATACTATGTAATGTTGGTTGAGTGATTTTATTATTTAAAGTTCCACACAAAAAATACGAGATCAACTATTGAAAATAATCTCTCAATTTATATTCTTTGGTAATTATTGTTTGAGTGGCAACAAAGTTAAATGATTTACATTTGGATGTGAGAATAAAAGAAGCCTATCAACATCTATTGAAATCGATTCATACTCTCTATGAAAGCAGAGAGGCAAGGTCAATTACAGATTGGGTAATTGAAGACCTCACTGGCATGAACCGATCAGGGATTCTTATACATCAAGATGAAGAACTAAAGGAAGATCAAGAAAAAAAACTTCATCAATATACTGAAGAGCTTCTTCATGGGAGACCTGTACAATATGTTTTATCAAATGCATGGTTCATGGGTATGCCTTTTTTTGTTGATGAGCGCGTTTTAATTCCAAGACCTGAGACCGAAGAATTGGTAGAACTTGTAAAAGGAATTTATAGTCATTGCTTAGAAACAAAAGAGAAGCTTTTGCTGGCAGACATTGGAACGGGAAGCGGTTGCATTGCAATAGCCTTGAAAAAAACTTTTCCTGCATTTGAAGTTTGGGGAATAGACAATAGCCAAGGCGCATTGGAAGTCGCATCTATCAATGCAAAAAAACTGGACACTCCAGTAACCTTTGAGAAAAACAATATTTTAATTGATGCTGATGATGATGGCCTCCCAATTTTTGATATCATCGTTAGCAATCCTCCTTATATTCCACTGAAAGATAAACTTGAAATGGAGTCAGTTGTGTTGGACCACGAGCCACATGTTGCCTTGTTTGTAGATAATGAGGATCCGTTGATATTTTATAATGGTATTCTTACCTTCTCAAACCACTATCTGAAGAGAGGCGGTATGATTTTTTTTGAAACACATGCTGATTTTGCAAAGAATGTTGCATCCCTAATGGAACAGTTTGATTTCGAAAATGTAGAGATCAAAAAGGATATTTACGATAAAGAGCGAATTGTTTTCGGAAAGAAAAGTGGTGCTTCCTTGTGAGTTTATTGTTTTTCAACAGACAGTACTGTTTTTGCACCTAGCTCCTTTGCAATGCGCATTACACCAACAACAGCATCGATATTAACGGATTTGTCAGCATTGATCACAATTGTCGGTATATCTGTTTTCTCTTTTGAGATCAGCGGCATCAAAGATGATTTTAGAGAGTCTACTGGCACAGGTGTTGTACCAATATAAAACTGTCTTAGGGAATCAATAGATACCACCACATTTTGCTTTGCTTTTGTATCGCCATCCGACTTGGGCTGTGAAAGTTTTACCACATTGGGATTTGCCAATGTAGACACAATCAGAAAAAACATCAGCAGAATAAACAAAATATCATTCAATGCCTCTGTAAAAACCTCTGCTTCTCCCCTATATTTTTTTCTTACCTCCATGTATGGTATTTATTTTGAAGGCTCTTGAATCATGTCTAAAAAATCAGCAGCTGCTACTTCCATCTTATTGGCTGTCTTGTCAATTTGTGTATGAAGAAAGCTATACGCTAAAAACGAAGTCAACCCAATCAGTAATCCAGTAATAGACGTAACAAGCTTTACATATAAACCACCAGCAATGGTATTCAAAACGAACTCACCTGTGGTGTTGATATCAAAAAACAATTGCATCAAACCAGCTAGTGTTCCCACGAATCCAAATATTGGTGCAGCCCTTGAGATCACGCTCAATACGCTTAGGTTTTTCTCGAGGTTATACATCTCCAATCGGGCAATACTTTCCATGCTTCGCTCAATAGCATCGATAGGCTTGCCAATCCGCTGAAGGCCCTTCTCAATTACTCTTGCAACCGGGTTATCAGTTATTTTAGCCATCGACTTTGCGGCAGTTAGGTTATCATTTGCAAGGTGATCACGAATGATCAACATGAAATTTTCGTCGACCCTTCCAGCATTTCTAATGGCGAAATATCGTTCAAAGAAAAAAAACAACGCTAAAACAAAAAGCAATCCGAGTGGAATCATCAAAACACCACCAGATTTCAATATATCCCATAGATGGGTTACTGTAGGAGTAGTTGAAACAAGGTTGGTTGCTGAAGAATCAACCATTTGCTGTGCGAGGGTTATAACTTGCAACATAGTAGAACTGATTTTAAATTGGTTGAATAATTCATTTCAAAATGAATTTTCCAAAATTAAGTTATATGAAGATGCAACAATAATTTCTAATAAGATGATAAAGTTATTCTAAATATCATGCTGCCCAAAGCGCTACTAATCTCAGCAACACACCAAGTGATTTTTGCATATCCTGTACGCTCACATATTCATGCTTGGAATGGAGCGCCATCTCGCCTGTAAATAGGTTTGGACAAGGCAACCCCATGAATGATAGTCGTGACCCGTCCGTTCCTCCCCTAATTGGCTTGGTATGGAGGGTTAACCCACAGTCCAATATTGCCCTGGATGCATATTCTGTCACTTTAGGATGATGCTCCAAAACAGACTTCATATTTCTGTATTGCTCTTTTACTGTGAATGAATAAGATGCTTTAGGGTGATCAGTCATTGTATTTGTCAACAAAGACTCAAGCAGTGCTTCATGTTTTTTTAGCTCCATGTCACTGAAGTCACGTATAATAAAATCTATTGTTGCACGCTCGGCATTGCCATTGATTCCAACAGGATGAATGAATCCCTGTAGGTCATCAGTAGATTCAGGAGAAAGGATGTCAGCCGGTAACGTTGACAAAAATTGACCAGCAATTTTTAATGCGTTAACCAACTTTCCTTTTGCATATCCAGGATGTGCACTTACGCCATTTATTACAATTGAAACCCCATCGGCAGAAAAGTTTTCTGTCTCTAAAGAACCCAACTCACCGCCATCAAGGGTGTAGGCCACATCTGCTGCGAGTTTTTTTATGTCTACAAAATCCACTCCCCTGCCAACTTCTTCATCAGGGGTAAATAGAATCCTGATATCGCCATGAGGGATATCTGGATTATTTGACAAGACAGATGCAAGCTCCATAATGATTGCCACACCAGCTTTATCATCAGCGCCTAAGAGTGTCAATCCACTTGCCGTGATGATATCATCCCCTTTTTTTTCTGCTAAATATGGATGTTCCTTTACCGATATGATTTGAGTAGGATCATCGGGTAATACTATATCTTCTCCCTGATAATTTATATGCAAGATAGGTTTCACATTTTCACCACTACAATCAGGTGCAGTGTCTACATGTGAGCAAAAACACACTACCGGTATTTTTTTTGTTTGATTTGATGGAATTGTTGCGTACACATATCCATGCTCATCCATGTGTGCATCAGCAATTCCCATCTCCAATAATTCTTTTACCAGTAGTAATGAAAGATTTTTTTGTTTCTCAGTTGATGGAAAGGAATTGCTATGGGGATCACTTTGTGTATCAATTTTTGCGTAACGTATAAACCTTTCTGCAATGGTATTCATGTTGGATACTCTAGTGTTTTTATAAACGTCTTAAACGCCTTGATCGGCGTTGTTAAATCGGTAGCCTCTTAAAAAAGATTCTATATCCATTCGTTTTTTACCTTCCAATTGGAGGTCGTGAATGTATACCCAACCATCCAATGCTGCAAAGCGTAGGTATGTTTTCCCATCAGATTGATACATCCCTGCTGACTGATTCATTTCTGTTAAAGAATAAGAAGATCTAAATACTTTAAGCTTCTTTTTATCAAGTAATGTATAAGCTGTTGGATAAGGTGAAAGACCTCGCACTAAGTCAACAATTTTTTTTGCAGTTGACTCCCAGTTGATATTTCCGGTATCAGTAGTTAGTTTTGGTGCAGTTGGAATTTCACCAGCATAATCCATCATTTTATGTTGAGGCACTGGCACAAGGGTATTCGAACAATATCCTTCAAGTGTTTTATACATCATTTTAGCACCGATCAATTTCATCTGGTCATGCAATTCACCAGCTGTGAGGGTGTTAGCAATGGGGATTGTTTCACTCATCAACACATCACCTGTATCAATTTCCTGTTGAAGCTTAAAGGTAGTTACACCTGTTTCCAATTCGCCATTGATGATTGCCCAATTGATGGGGGCCGCCCCGCGGTATGCGGGCAGCAACGAACCATGCAAGTTGATCGTACCGCGGGGCGGCATATTCCAAACTACCTCAGGAAGCATTCTAAAAGCAACCACAACTTGAACATCCGCTTGAAGTGACCTTAGTTGATCAAGGAATTCGGGATCCTTTAATTTAACAGGCTGTAAAATATTCAACCCATTCTCTAATGCATATTTTTTTACTGCACTTTCCGAAAGCTGCATACCCCTTCCCGCGGGCTTGTCGGGTGCTGTAACAACACCAACAATGTTACATCCATTCTTATGCAAATAATCTAAGGTTGCAACAGCAAATTCGGGCGTTCCCATGAAAACAATGCGGCAATCATGCAGTAAAGACATGCAGCAAAATTAGTTAAAGTAAATTTAATGGAGGAAGGAGTCAGAAGTCAGGAGTCAGACATAAAATGTAAGACATAAGATATAAGGTGTATGCAAAAGATATCTATTGCTGTTATGAAAATACTGGTACTTATTTTGAGATCATTTATACAGCAAGTATTTAAGCCTGATCTTTTTGAAATCTGATAATGCGGGCTCCCAGGATTTTCTGATTTCGGCTTCAGTGTTACCTGCAATTATTTGCAGCATTAATTCCTCATTACCTGCCAACTTATTAAAAAACGCTTCCCTTATATTGCCTGATTTGGGCATGATAAAAAAATGTTCTTTATCTGGAAACAATTTATAGGCCTCCAGCAAAAATGATAGGTTCAATTTTCCTGCTATTCTTTTTCTCACCTCACTTGGTTCACCGGCAAGATTCCAACCAAAACATTTCTGATTGACCAATTTTGGATTGGTTGCACCAGGCATTGACGTAGGTGTAAAGGCGAAAAGATTTGAGGGCAATGAAGGATGCCCGAATAATTGAAATGGCTTTGTAGTACCCCTTCCTTCACTCAAAACCGTTCCTTCAAAAAAGCAAGTTGAAGGATACCAATAAATGGCAGACATATCAGGCAAGTTTGGAGAAGGCTTTACAGGTAGTGCGTAAACGGTTTGATGTGTATAATTTTTACAAGGCACCACCTTTAGTAAATTTTTACCTTTTCTTAAAAGGCTGTCATATATATCTTGAACTGGTTCTGTTAGCCATTTTTCACCAACCAGCATTTTTGCATACTCACCAATCGTCATACCATATACCACTGGAATTGGCTGCATACCCACAAAAGATTTTTGTGCTTTTTCCAAAACAGGACCATCCACATAATGACCATTAGGATTAGGCCTATCCAATACAATGATTTGTTTTCTAGAGGCTATAACAGATTCCATTAGTTCCTCAAGAGAAGATATAAATGTATAAAAACGCACACCTACGTCCTGAATATCAAAAACCACCAAATCAATTGATGCTAAATCTTCTGTGGATGGTTTTCTTTTGGCACCATATAATGAGACAACAGGGATACCGGTTTTAGTATCCGTATAATTTCCAACCTTTTCACCAGCATCTGCTGTCCCTCTGAAGCCATGCTCGGGTCCAAAGATCAGCTTCACATTCACCCCATTTGCAATGAGAAAATCTACCAAATGCTTCTCACCCACCATCGAAGTTTGATTTGCAAAAACAGCAACCGACTTACCCTTCAACATTGGCAGGTAAAGTTCAGAACGTGCTGCGCCTGGCAATACAGATTGTGCGTTCAGCGTAAAAGAATAGAGCAGAATGAGAAACAGACGAGTATATTTTAACATGTATTTTGACTGTTTATTTTCAATAAAAATAAAAGATTAGCACTAATTTTGCAACGATTCAAGCTGTATTATCTTCCCCTGCAATGGCCTAAGTGCATTACAAGGTAGGCTCATTCGGCGATAAATAAACATTAAATACATAAACATGCAAGTAAAAAAAGGGGATGTAGTGCGCGTTCACTACACTGGCACATTGTTGGATGGTACTCAGTTTGACAGTTCAGTAGGAAGAAATCCATTGGAATTTACAGTAGGGGCTGGACAAATGATAGCAGGATTCGATGCAGGCGTTTTAGGAATGACTGTTGGCGAAAAAAAGACATTGCAAATAGATCCTGAAAATGCATACGGCCCTTCAAATCCAGAGGCGATCATTGAATTTCCAAAAGAAAATGTTCCTGCTGAAATGCAATTGGAAGCAGGAATGCAATTGAATCTCCAAAATCAATATGGACAACCGGTTCCTGTAGTAGTATTGGAAGTAAAAGATGATGT
>Ga0078894_10000740_pt1 | contig 23333 bp, 28 predicted proteins | sample LauGreSu1BDMLBSD_2_FD_67506 | JGI IMG/M metagenome (GOLD analysis project Ga0078894, IMG submission 67506) | Freshwater lake microbial communities from Lake Michigan, USA - Su13.BD.MLB.SD (version 4) (version 4) | ecosystem: Environmental > Aquatic > Freshwater > Lake | place: Lake Michigan... | reverse complement strand
TCGAAATCAAATAAGACTATCCTTTTAAACTTCATACATCAAATTTTTTTTTTTAAGTATCTCTTCCGGATAAAATTTTTAATAACAAGTATGCCAGTTTTTCACTTGTTCAGTCGCATTTCTAAAAATCCCTTCGTCATAAGATAAACGAAGATCATGCGTCGCATAGAAACTTGCGAAATCGTTATGCCTGTCATCATAAACTAACATTATTAGCGATTTTAAGCGAGGCGGACAGCACCGTAGAATGAAGCCTCTGACAAATTGCAAAGCCCCCCCATTGCCCATATCTCTATTAAAGCATCAACATGAGAATATTCGATCTATTCTAATATTTTACTCGCGATCATAACGTCAAGATAAATTGCCATATTTTCATCATTCAAATGAAAAGAACTAAAGTACGTAAAGTTGCTGATTTTGTTGGTCTTCCAAAGATTTTCATCGTTTGATGGCACAAAGCTTCTCGCCATTGCTAAAGTATCTCGAAAATTGTAACCACCCCATTTCCAATGTCGCCAAAAAACATCCTGCTCCATTATCAATTAATCAGGATGTACTAGAATTTTAAAAGGAACACCAGTTGATCTTGAAGTCTTAAAAAGAATTAAGTTTTTGATATAATTCTTGCTTATAAAAAGGTCTTTATTCTTCTTTACGAATTCTATATTTAATATCGGTAATTTAGAGAGGTCTGATAGCCTTTTAAATTTGTTTACAGGATTAAACCCCAGACTACTAAATAATTCCTGGTAATAAAGGATAGCATTATATGATTCAATTAGTAAAGTTCTTAACTTTTTAAATTGATATGATTCCATCCTATCTGTAGACCAGTAACATGACTTTTAAGCATTTTACTATATAATCCTGTCCCTTGAATAGTATAATAAAGATCTTTTAAGACCGGAATTTTTGACATGATGTTACTACTTACTACATTTAAAATACATACTATTATTCAAAGTTTTATGTTATCAGGATATTGGATTAGCCTTCTAACGAAATTCGGTTATTTAATACACATTATTTCTGAGTATTACACACCTGAAGAATATATAATTTAAGATAAATTCAATTGATTCTTGTATTTTAATCTAAGCAACAAAATACAAAACTTTGGTAAAAAAGTGGCTAGGTAAAATGCAAAATATCTCCAATCATAAAACAACCGGCCAGCAATTGCCCGCCTAGCGTTTACAAATTCTTTCTTCTCAATAAATCTAAGTGATTTGTAATAATCACATTTAGCAAAAGCATACTGAAAAGCTTTTGCATATTGCAACGCATAATTCGGAAATAGTTTTTGAAGATTTTCAAGAGCCATTCTACGTTCCAATTCTCTTCGATCACCTAAAGACGAACTCAAACTCGGATGTACACGATACTTTACTACAACATTATTTATGGCCTTAAAAGGATAGAATGCAGACACCCGCAAGAAAAAATCAAACTCTTCCGAACCCAAATATATTTCGTCAAAATTAATCTTTCTTTCTCGTATTTTAGTTGTACTTACTATAACTCCAACTATGGGTATGTCCCAATGCCATAATAGTTTCTCAAAAAAATCCCCACTGGTACCTGCATACCTATTCATAATTCGCCCAATAATATCATCTTGCTCATTAATCAATAACTGATGCCCATATACAACAGAAAAATCATTACATCTAATCTCGTCATATAATAACTGTAAGGTATTTTCTAGGTAAATATCATCGGTATCCAAAATGGTGAAGTAGTTGGTATCAATAAACTCAACACCATATGCTCTAGCAGCTCCTAATGTCATCGGATACGGAGTTTGCAATACTCGTATTTCGATATCATTTTCAAATTTAGAAACTATATTTATTGAATCATCCGAAGATCTATTATCTACAAATAACACCTTGAAATTTTTATATGATTGTGCTTTTAAGCTCGAAAACGTTTTTTGTAGATATTTTGCTCCATTGCGACAATTAATTAATACCGTAACATCCTTCATGATATATTTTTTAGGTATATTTTCTATTTTTAAATCTTTCAATAATTACTAATGATAAGGTAAACATTAAAGGTGCCATAAAAAATGTATGGAAAAATTGAAATATAAATAAAAACACTATCACTGCATAGTATTTTTTTTCAGTGTCACCATCAGAAATATCGGTATTTAATGCTTTAATAATTGGTTTTAAAATTAAATATGTTAATAAAAATCCCAAATTAAGAACCATGCAAAGAAATCCAAAATGGGGCATTACCATTTTATACCCAAAGTCAACTTCTTCATTCGCGTTAAATCTTGATTGTGCTTCAAAAATTGCGTCTCCAATATTCGCATACCACTTCGTAAGGTACTGCTCATAGAGTGTAATTCCTAAAAGCTGAAAATTATTGCCCACATAAGAGTCTAATCCTCCTGATGCGAATCCAAAAATAAAGTGAAACGCATCAGAGAAAATTAAGTCAATATATACCAACAGCATCCCAGCCCTAATAATCATTGAATTCAAACTGGAATTATCTTTGAAATTCAAGTATGTCCTTAGATAGAATAAGAATATAAATAATAAAATGAAAACAACAATTCGCTTCCTAATGTGTTTGAAATGCACGAAAAACAAAGCAATAATTAATGCGTAAATTGCAGTATCTACATCCGTCATACGCATGACAATAAGCAGCATGATCAACATAACGCTTTTAATAAAAAGCCAACGTTTGGAATAAAAGATAATAATAAAAGTAATGCCAATTGCTACACTATATACAAGGTTTGAACCAAACCAAATTCCTCTCACATTTCCAAAGACATCATGTGCCCATGGAAAAACATAATCAATTCCAGTGATAGACAACAATGCATTCAAAAGTACAATAACATTAAAATAACGGAATATAATGCTCAACTCACTAACTCCATCTCTCTCCCATAATAGGTTTAATTGATCACGTTTAATATAAATAATAGAAATTAACATTAAATTAACCACATCTGAACTCAGCCAAAGATTAAATGAATAAAAATTATTTTGCTGAATTGATGTGTAATGTAAATTTAAAATCGCAATTATAAACCAAGATATTAAACCTAATATTACAACTTTAAATTTTAAAATATTTCTGATAAAAAACACCGAAAGTATCGGTAAAAGTAGATAACTTCTAATATTCAAATAGTTCCATCCACTGAGTTCAATTGCCAGAAATTTCCCATCCAAAAGATTCCATGGTAGAATTAAATACAGAAAAAACAATGCGCCAACTACAGAAAATTGCACTTCAATTTATTTAAACTATTCATCTCAATGGTATACGTTCACGACTTTGCTTTACAACCAGCTAAAACAATTTGTTAACTGCCTCGACAAATTTTACTTCAAAGTGCGAAATGCTAATTGGTTTAATTTTATCGGGTGGATTTGCCTCAAATAGTGTAATTCTAGTATATCGTCAATTTTATTAGGACGTGTGTTAAGTACTCTAATTTATTGTGTTGCAATTACCAACGATAACTAATTAAATCATTTATTAGTGGCAATGTTAACGATTCATTAGGGTTATATACATGATTTGTTATGTTTGCTAATAAAGCAAACCCTTTGGATTCACACTTAAAACTGTACCACAAGCCAGGAACCATACTGAATAAATAATAATTTTCATTATCATCTAAGGTAATTTCATTCACTATACCTTTGGTTGAAGAACCTATTCGATCATCAAATATGACGATTTTGACCCTTCCATATGGTACACAAAAATTTTGTGAGATACTTTTATGCAATTTCCAACCTTTAACAACCGATTCATTAATTTTTGAATAATATGCCTCTCCAAATCCTTTAAAGGTCGGCGAAGTTGATTTTAAAAAATGATAAACAGCTCCCCTATCATCTGTGATTTGATTTAGAGGGGAAAGTGAAAGTCCTTGTATTCTTGGAAAATCCATAAAATTTACTAAATAGCCCAGTCTAATTTTAAATCCCTTGCTTTTTGTGAGTAGGATTCTATTTGCTTCCTGGTGAAATCATAAACAGATCTGTCTTTATTGTAAAAATTCAAATACCAGTTAATTGTGAAGTCAATCGTCTCTTCAAAGCCCATCACTGGGTACCATTCTAAAGCAATATTGGCTTTGTCGCAACATAACTTTAAAAGGTTAGCCTCTTTTTTTCCATCTTCAACATAATTATTTATCCATCCTGGAGATTCAGGCCATAATTTCTTCATTTCATCAATAAGTTCGCCCACATTCTTATTAACTCGAGAATCAGGACCAAAGTTAAATGACTCGTTTCTATTTTTAGTGCCAGAATTATAAAGATCAACTCCAAGACACAGATAGCCGCTTAAAGGCTCGAGTACATGTTGCCATGGTCTAGTACTATAGGGACTTCTTATTTCTACGCCTTTTCCTTCTGACCATGAGCGCACAATATCTGGAACGATTCGGTCTTTTGCCCAATCACCTCCTCCAATGACATTACCTGCTCGCACTGTTGCTATATTAGGAAAACCAGACTTGAAAAATGAATGCATGTATGACTTAGAAATCAATTCTGCTGCTCCTTTAGAGCCACTGTAAGGATCTTCACCACCAAGTTTATCATCTTCGCGATAACCATATATCCATTCTACATTATCATAGCATTTATCACTAGTAATAATTATTCCAACTCTTACAACATCTGACATATTTCGGATCATTTCCAACACATTCAAGGTACCAGACATGTTAACTTCAAAGGTTTCTCTGGGGTTTGAGTAGGATTCTCTTACTAGCGGTTGAGCAGCAAGATGAAAAATGAATTCAGGTTTAAATTCTTGACATATTTCAAAAAAACGATCATAATTTCTGATATCTCCAAGGTAGTGCCGGATCTTGTTGTCCAAACCCAATTCTTCAAAATGTGAAGGTTGAGTTGGAATACCAATTGAGTAACCTGCAACTTCTGCTCCTAAATTGATCAGCCATGTTGTTAACCATGTTCCTTTGAATCCTGTATGGCCAGTAATAAGTACTCTTTTGTTTTTATATAGATCTAATTTCATTTCTTTAATTGTGGATTGTAAAATAATGTTTTCGATTCGACGAATTCGGTCTTAATATTTTTATTGAAATATTACAATGAAATTGAGCTTTATTACTCAATAATTAATGATTTTTGGGATTATTTACCACTTTTTCCAAGGGGCATTTCCTCCAGCCCATATTTCGTTTAGACTGTCTCTATCTCTGATGGTATCCATACAGTGCCAGAAACCTTCATGACGATACGCCACCAATTCATTTTGATTTGAGAGTTGTTCAAGAGGTTCTCTTTCCAAAATTGTTTGATCGTCTTCAAGAAAATCGAATATCTCATAGTTAAACACGAAAAAACCGCCATTTATCCAGCCCTCACCAATCTGTGGCTTTTCTTTAAACTCAGAAATGTGACCATTTCCTTCCATCACGATAGAACCAAAACGTGCAGGTGGTCGAACGGCAGTAATAGTTGCCGTTTTGCCATGAGCTTTGTGAAAATCTACTAGTTTGGAAATTTCAATGTCCGCTATACCGTCGCCATAAGTTAGCATGAAAGTATCACCTGGGTTGAATAATCTTTTTAAATTTAGCAATCTACCTCCAGTCATACTACTTGGGCCAGTTTCATGCAACCCTACAATCCAGTCTTCGGATGTATCATTCTCATATTCAACGCTTCCTGATTTCAAGTTTACAATCATGTCACTCTTATGAACTTTATAATTCAGAAAAAATTCTTTAATAACATCTCCCTTATAACCTAATGCTATTGCAAAATCATGATAACCATAATAGGCATAATTTTTCATAATGTGCCATAAAATAGGCATCCCTCCTATTTCTACCATTGGTTTTGGCTTCAATGTAGTCTCCTCGCTCAATCTAGTCCCAAGCCCCCCCGCTAATAAAATAGTTTTCATAAAATTTTCAAATGGTTATTAATTAAGGAACAAATAAATTCAATATCATTAACTTCTAGTTCAGGGTGCAAAGGCAATGTTAATAGTTCCGTATACACCATTTCGGTTATTGGTAATTTATCTTTCCCAGAACCGTAAAATTTGAGCAAATGATTAGGTTTGTAATGTAATCCTGTTGGTACATTTGCTGATTCCAGCATTTTTTTAACCGAAGACCTTTTTCCGTTTAGTATTCGTATAGGAAAAATATGAGGGGTAATATTGGCGTCCTTATCTTGCATTATGAACTTGATATTTGAATTCGAACTTAATAATGACAGGTATTTCAGCCATAATTGTTTTCTCTTAGGAGCGAATTCCGTTTCTAATCTTCTCAATTGGACCCTACCTATAGCTGCGAATAGATTGCTCATGTGATAACGATAGCCTTGTCGGGTTACGTCAAAATCCCAACTCCTATTTCCAGAATATCTTTTTTCGGAATCCTTTTCTATTGATAACAAACGAGAATCTTTTATAATTTTTAATACCCGCTCATCCGAAGTAATAATTGCACCACCTTCTCCGGAGGTAATATTTTTTATACCATCGAAAGAAAAGCAAACAACATCTCCAAAAGATCCAATTTTTTTTCCTTTGTAAGAACATCCGAATGCGTGAGCTGCGTCTTCAATTACCCTTAAACGATGTTTTTCGGCAAATGCGTATAACTCTTCCAAGTGCGCCGGATTACTAGCATAATGCACAGGCATTATGGCTTTTGTTTTAGGCGTTATTCTCTTTTCTGCATCTTCTATATTTATAGTTAAAGTCGACTCGTATACATCGCATGAAACTGGAACAGCATATGCACCAGAAATTGCTTGATATGAAGACAAGAAGGTTAAGGACGGAACTAAAACTTCATCACCTGGGCTTAATAAAGCATCAACAGAAAGATGCAATGCAGAAGTACCTGTGTTAACACATACTACTTGCGATGCAGGAATCCCGAGGTAACTTGCTATTTCCTCCTCGAAATAACCAACTTCAGCTCCCATACCTAGATAACCATCCTCCAAAAGCACTTTAGATACTGCAGAAACCTCAGCTTGACCAACAACCGATTTCGATAATCTCATGTATTAGATAATTTCTTTATTTTTCCATATTTTAAGGCTTCGTAGCAAGATCGTATAAAACCTTTTTTACGAACATTATTATCGATATCAGAAAATATTAAATTAGATTTCATAACAATATTCTTAAACTTAAAGATAACACTATCAATATGATGATTCGCTTCAAAATATCTCAATGTTTTATCACTAAGAACCTTATAGCTTTTCACTATATCATCAACCATCAATTCCAATGTACGGTTTCCCTTATGGAAATCTAAATGGGTAATTTCGTGACCAAGGTCAAAGGCTTTTGTTTCGTACAGCCATCGAAACTTATAATCACCAGTTAACTCAAAATAGCTCATGTCTAGTAATATAGTGGGAATACCAAGCTTTGCTCCTTCAAGTGCTGAGGTACCCATAGCGACCAATACATCTGTGTTTGCCAACAAAAAGTGATCTAAACACTTTGGATTTACTGAACCCAATAACTCTAATGTAAACTTATCATTATTTACATCAAGTACCTCAATTTTAGATCGAAAGGGACCATCGCCAACAATCTTGAATTTAATATCTATATTTTTCTCTAATGCAAGAGCACTTAGTTTTTTAACCGTGTAAACCAGAATATAAAATTTAAAATCACACAATCTGCCAATCCAAGTAAAATTAATGTGTTTGTCCAAATGTTCAGAATGAACTTTTAATTCCATGCCAGCAGGAACTGGTACAGGCAAGTAAACAACTTCTAATTCTTTTCTCAATAAATGTCTTAGCGTACTATCTAAATTTGGTTTATCCATAAACAGAATTCCATTCTTAACAATGGTGGTGTCCACAAAATTATTTATATTAGAAATTTTTCGTGAATAAAGACATTTTAATATGTACGAATACATCCAATATTTTCTGTGAAAAAATCGTTCAAGTTTTAAGAGCGGAAGAATTTGAGGTCGCAAATTATTTGGATGTAAATTCCAAAAAAGAATGCGAGTCGATGATTCAATTATTAATTCCGGCCTCATTGCGTACGGCAAAATAGATTGCATTACTAAAATAGAATCTACCGGTGGTTTAAGTGCATATCCGTCTTCAAATGGAATCAAAAAAAGGTTTGGTAAATCAAGGATATTTTTAGCCATTACACCATCGCAATAATCAATCACAGATATCCTATTTGATGAGTCATCAGACGCCAATTTGTTCGCCATTCTATAAAACAACAACGGAACACCACTGACTTCCTTGTACGGAAAAAAGAAACAAATGTTTAAACCCATGATCTATTAATTATGCCAACAATACTGATATAGAGCTTCTTCTATTTTAGCAATCGCAAGTTTATCATCAAAATTTTTCCAAAGCCCAACATTCGCAACAGATTTTTTTGGATCAAAATATTTACCCTTATTAATGTGTTTGGATGGACAAACTCCTACAAAATCGTAAATTTTATTCAGCGATTCTTCGTAATTCAATATCAATTCCTCATAATTAAACCATAAAATTCTATCGGACGAAGTGTAGTTCACAACATTTTTATAATAGATCAAATGTCGATTAATAAAAATATCTAAATCATTTCCAACAATATTTCGTTTCAAACCCATGTATTTAAGTTCAAAATCAGGAATAAAACCGCGGTTCACATTCATGGCACTTACGTATATATCTCTTGGGTCCCTAGTCACGACTATCTGTTTTGCATCACCTAACAAATTCAAACCTACTTCAGAATTGAAAGGTTCTAGAGAATTTAAAAGCACAAATACGTCAGTGTTCTCCTTTTTTATTGTCCGAAAAAGTGCAGTAAGATAGTTAATAGTTTTTAATTGAAAATCACTCGAATCAGATAAGTAAATATTAACTAATTTTGGTGAAATCCCGAATTGCCCTTTTAATCTAGAAAAAAATTGCTCTTGAATTGGCCTGTCAATCATGGAATAAGGCCAATAGCCTTCATAAGTAATACTAATTAAATCCGATATATAATCATGACTAAGTTTGGTAAATTTTTCACTAAACATTGAATCATAATTCATTCCATTTGAAAGAAATAATGACGATGGCACATATATCGAAGCCTTTGGCCCAATTCGATTTACTAAATTTATGAAACGTTTTATTGCTGAATCAGACCTAATTGGTGACCAGTTATCAACAAGGGCAGACTTTAGATCCAATAAACCTCCCTGAATTCTAATCAGATTAAATTCAAAATTGTAATCGGGTAATTGATATCCAACGATTTCTTTTAAAATGTCTGCCACCACAGTTTTACCGGAATGACCAAATCCTGAAACGTCTAAAAATTTCATCTAATTTCTTTTACAAGTTATCATCATGTGACTACTGAGTCCTAACTCTACAATTTTTGACTGTAATGTGTCTAGTTCACTTCCTTCAAGATAATCCAGTAAATTCGTCCAGAATGTATCTGTGATATACCCTCTATTCTTCTTTAAAATATCTACATCCAACTTCCCAGGGGTGATTACTTCAATTACTTCAAATCCGTTTTTAACCAATAAGCTGGAAACGGATTTAGGATTCAAAAAATTTAAATGATGCGGGGGAGATAAAGCTTTTGAATGTTCTCCAAGCAACTGAATGTCAATCCCCATTCCGCTCAGGGTAGTAAATATGAAAATATCATCTGACTTCATATTATTAAATACGGTTGTCAGAAAAATATTAGGATCGTGTAGATGTTCAAAAAGTTCAAAACTGACATAGCATTTTCTACCCTCAGGCAGATCCCCTTCTTGTATCTCTTCCATGAATTTCTGGACCACCGAAAGTCCTTTTTGTCTACATATTTCTGCTAGGTGAACAGAAGGCTCTACGATGATTACTTCTAGATCCAGTACTTTTTTGATCTCTTCGTCAAACACACCATAACCACCTCCAATATCAACAATGTATTGTATTGGCTTGTCATTATTTAAAGCCAATATTTTCTCTTTGACTAGTTGCGCTTTGGGCTTCCACAACTTTTCTCTCCTGGCACTTTCCGTTACTTTGTAAAAAGTGGTTGCCCAGAATTTGGTGGAGGGAGAATCAGTGTAATAGGCATTAAATGCATTCAACACTGGGCGCGGGCTTACATATATGGTACTGCAGTTAGGGCAGAGTTTATAGTGGAAGCCAAATTTTTCAGCCCAGACATGCCCCTTTCCACCACATGCAGGACAGACAATTTCTTTTCTTTCAACATTCGCAAAATAGCTAACCGTATCCGCGGCAGTGAGTTTAAGGTACTCATTAAAGACTACTTCCGGCCTGATATCTTCCTCTGTAACTTTCATAAAATTGGTTCAATAAGCAATAACATTACAAGGTACCCCATCTGCAGCATTGATTTGTAAAGGGGCCACAATTACAACCTTAGGGACGTCAACGATATTTTCCAGATTCATATCCTCTAGTACCAAAATATCATTATTGATTAAGAAATTAAGGTGTGCAGATTTACCTTCAGCCCTATCTAATTTGCTCGTTAGAGATAAAAGATCAAATCCAAAAATCCTGAGCTTTGGAAATCTGTTTTTAAAGACGGTTGCAAACTTTGCTGGAATAACCGGTTGACTCGACCAATAGATCTCTTTATGTCTGTTTGCACCAAATCCAGTCTTTAAAATTAAAATTTCAATATCTCCAGCAAGGGTAGCCAAATTAGATTCAACTTCATCAATCGTACAATCCAGAAAACCAATCTTGTTGAAAATCCAAAAAGACGGGGGATAATCATTACTTTTTTTCCCTTGGTTCGAAAAATGGTAAGGAAAATCAATATGTGTACCGATATGAGCTGGAAATGAAAAATGAAGATTATTAGAAGTATCCCCCTTATCGATAGAACAAATCGGTTCAATAATAATTTCACCTTTTGAACCTCCATAAATTGGGATTTCAGAATCAATAAAATGTGACAAATAAACAGGTCTCATTACTATAATTTATACAATTCAGAATATGAAAGTATGGTTTGCCTTAACCATTCATCATTGTCAATAAAATGCTTTCCCACTTTGCCTGGTGCTTCTAACAATATGCATCCTATTTTATTGGCATTATTTTTCTTGTCCTTTGACAACGCATTCAAATAATCTGAAATATTCGCTGTGGTAAACTCGAAAGAAGGCATGTTTCTCATGAGAATTAAATGCATCTGATCAAACTGCATAGAATTAACGAATCCGCGTTTCAGTGAAATATAGTTTGCCAAATCCATACCCAATGTTACGGCTTGTCCATGAGGAATTGCGTAGAGTGTAATGGCTTCCAATGCATGACCAAATGTATGTCCGTAATTAAAAATATGCCTGATGGACTCATCAAATTCGTCCATCTCAATAATTTTCTTTTTTATACGAAGACTATTTTTAATAAAATAGCCAAGTTTTGACCGATCATTTAAAAGTTCATTTATCTGGCTGGTAATTTCATCCGAAAGTACGATGCCCTCTGTAAAATAATAGTGCAACATTTCACCAATTCCGGATCGTATTTCAGATTCGGTAAGTGTATTTAAAAAGCCTTTAAATATGTAAATATTAGAGGGAGGATTAAAAGTACCTAGTAAATTCTTGTAGCTGTCAAAATTTAAAGAACTTTTACTTCCAATACAGCTATCACATTGTGCTAAGAGAGTAGTAGGTATAAATTCCCATTTGATGCCCCTAAAAATTATAGATGAAATAAAGGCAACAATATCTTGTGTTATTCCACCTCCAACTGCCACCAACCGATCATGTTTTCGAACCTTATTTTTTATCAAATCTCTTATAACTTCCTGACAGTAAGTAATTGTTTTATTTTGTTCATTACACTCAATTATTACGATCCTAGAAGAAGGTATAATGACAGCAAAATTCTGACTGAAAAGATGAAATACTTTTTCATCTACAATGAAGATTGCATTGGGGTTTTCTGCCAATGAAATTAACTGCTTGCTTAAATCTTCAATGAATTTAACTGAATAGGTACCAAGGATTTTGGATGAGACCTTAAAATCATCAAACATTTGTAAAGCCTCCATCTACTATAATATTTTGTCCGGTTACGTATTGATTCAAGTCGCTCAATAAAAAAATGACCACACTTGAAATATCCCTTGTTTCTGCCATCCTTTTGATGGGTATCTGTTTAGAAAGTTCTTCTATTTCAGATGTAGTCAGGTTTTTTCTGGTAAGGTCCGTTAAAACAAAACCAGGTGAAACTGTATTGACCAATATATTATATCTGGCCAAATCGTTCGAACAACCAACGGTCAGACCATGAATTCCGAATTTAGTAGCTGAATAAACAGCCCTTTTTTCCTTACTTATTACTCCAAATATAGACGCGATGTTTACAATCCGGCCAAAATTATTCTGAATCATGATTGGAGAAACTGCGTTAAGCAACAGAAACGGTGAAGTCAGATTCACCTTCATCATATCCTCCCAGTCTGGGACCATAGCATTTTGGATCGGATTCAATCGATTGATACCTGCATTATTAATAAGACAGTCTATCCGATCGTACTCTTTAATCTCATTCAGAAATTGGTTAATGCTATCCGTGTGCAGTAAATCAAGTGTTAAGAATTTTTTTGATTGCCCAGTTTTCGCTGCCGCTTCGTTCAATGCCTCTATTTCTGAGGGATTCGTACCGGTAATCAGCACTGTGGCGCCCAACGAACACAAATCATCAGCAATCTGCTTACCAATTCCTCTAGACCCACCGGTGATTAAAATTCTCTTGTCTGTAAAATCTAGTTGCATACTATTTTTGTTTAGATCAAGGCTTCTGAATGTTGTACTTTGCTCTCCATTCCGCATCACTGAAATAAATATTAAATACAAGTTTCATAGTTTCGAGCGCATCAGAACTATTTCCAGACTCAATTTTGGTGTCATTCAAAATCGCTTCTGCGAATTCAAAAATTTCATCTCTCCAGGAATTGTCCTGCAAAAACTTAAACGTTATTGATTCCATTTGTCCATTAACAGAGTCTTCATCCCTCTTTCCAAAAACAATTTTTTCTTCTCCATAGCTTTTCGAGCCGGAGAGTATTCCTGAAAGCTCAATGTAACCTTCTGTTAAAGAAACTTCTAAACTGAATTTATGCTGCCATTGTGTAGCAGAGGAGTTCAGCATTGCGATTCGGCCGGATTTATCTTTTAGTAGCGCATAAGCATTGTCCTCTACATCATGTTTCCAGTAATCATTGGAAATGTAACTTTTAACTTCTACGAAATCGCCACAAAACAAACGCATCAAATCTACCATGTGAATCCCCTGATCGAGCAGAATTCCCCCACCGGAGAGCTCACGCTTAGATCTCCAACCGCCAGAAAACGGTATCACCCTACTTTTTCCATAAACACCCCTTAAATTGATAATTTCGCCCAGTTCACCAGATTGAACAAGATGCAAAGCCTTCCTGATACTATCGTGGTACCTATGATTAAATCCGTACTTTAATTTCAGTTTCGGGTTTTCCTTTTCTACCACTATTACATTTTCAACGTCTTGTACGCTCATACCTGGTGGCTTTTCGCAAAAAACATGAAGACCTTTCTTCAAACCTGCAATCGTCACTTCAGCAGCTTTATTATTCGTCAAACAAACGAATAAAATATCTAATTTAGCAGTGAGTAAGGCTTCGGTATTTGAATAAAAACATATACCATCTTTTTCGGCATATCGCTCTTTAAAATTTTGGTCACAAACAGCTACTACTTCAAGATTTGGATGTTCATCAATGAAAACATGCCTGCGTTTCCCAACTATTCCGTAACCAGCTATACCTACTTTCAGGTTTTTCATTATAGAATTAATCTTTATCAATTAGTATTATTGATTCAATTTTTGATATTGAACCAAGTGATCAATTGCGGAATATCCCATTGCCAGAACCGCTTCCAATGCATTTCCACCGGTATGCGGTGTTGTAATCAAATTAGGCAATCGAAGTAAATCCAAATCATTGGGGGGTTCCTCCGTGTAAACATCAATGGCGGCTCCGGCAATCAAGCTGTTTTGAAGTGCTACCTTCAGAGCATTTTCATTTACTATTCCTCCGCGAGCCGTATTTATTAAAACAGCAGATCTCTTCATTTTTTTAAACACATGAAGATCTATTAAATTATCTGTGTCTTCGGTTAGTGGAGTGTGAATACTGATTATATCTGATTTTGAGTACAATGTATCTTTGTCGACTATAGATACATCATTTCCAAGAATATCCTTTAAATCAATTATATCATTTACAAGAATTTTACATTGAAAAACGCTCAATAAGTGTATCACTTCCTTTCCGATATTCCCCGCCCCTATAATTCCTACTGTTTTGCCTGTCAACTGAACACCACCATTCTTATTCCAGACCCCTGACTTTAACTGATTAGAAGTTTCATAAAGTCTCCTGCTCAATGCCAGCATAAAACCAAGAGTCATTTCAGCTACGGATCTCTTATTTACTCCTCCTGTCCAACCGATAATTATATTCCGGTCTTTACAAGCTTTCAAATCAATATTATCCAAACCCACTCCATATTTGGCAATGATTTTCAGTTTGGGTAATTTATCCAATAATTCAGAATTTATTTTTTCAAGCCCGACAATAATCCCATCCGCGTCTTTGAAATAATTTGCTAATTCAATCTCGGGAATGCGATTTCCTTTTTCATTTGTTTCAGCGTTAGGAAAATGACTTTTTAATTCTGAAACCAAATGCTGGTTGGTCGAAAACGCGACAGTAGATACCTTTATTTTCATCCATTTATTTTATATAGTGGGAACAACGAATCCATCTTCATTTTGTCACATACAATTGTCAAATCTTCAATAGTGTCAACGGAGTCTGCTTCAAAGTCAGTTAAACGCATTTGAACCGAAACCTCGTTCTCAATGAATCGATTTATATCAACAGATTCGATAATTTCCAGTCGTGTAGTAGGTAACTTCACGAAAGATAAAATTGCTTCTCGTGTAAAAGCTATCAGTCCTAACTGTCTGAAATACTCAATTTCTTCATTGTATTTTGTCGAAGAGGGAATGGGTTCTCTTGACATGTAGAGGGCTCTGCCGCTTGTTGAAGTGACCACTTTCACAAAGTTGGGGTTCTCAGCTTCAGTTAAATCCTTCAGTCTTACCATGAGATTTGATACTTCATACTTCCCATCAAGTAATGGCTCAATTACTTCATTAATCATGCAAGGATTAATAAGGGGCTCATCACCCTGTATCATTACCACAATCGCATATTTTAAATCCGGAGCTTCTTTCTCCAAGTTTAATAATGCCTCCGCAGATCTTTCGGTAGCTCTCTCATGTACATTGGAGGTCATAATTGCCTTTCCACCTATACTAGAAATGTACTCATAAATTTCTTTATCGCAGGTCGCCACGTATACCTCATCCAATAAACTGCACATCTTGCTTCTAAAGTAGCAATGACCAATCATAGGCATTCCTTCAATTAATGCCATGGGTTTATTGGGAAATCGCGTTGCAGCCATTCTGGCAGGAATAATACCTATTCTTTTCATGATGCTAGATTATTATCTTTTTTAATTGATTTCTTACAATAGTACCGAGAAAAATTGCATCAAAACCAAATGCTATAAAATTATATCCTTTGGCAATTCTATCTTTAACTAGTTTGTAATCAGGCGGCACAACATGAAAGCCAATCAACTTATCATATTTCATGGCTGTTTCTTCATAGGCCTGTAAAGCTTTTATTACTTCCGGCTCATCCCATTGGCCTGGCTTACCTACAGAACCCGATAAATCATAGGGTCCAATGAAAGTTCCATCAATTCCGTCGGTTTGAATAATGGCATCAAGCTCTTTAATTGCCGCGATATGTTCAATCTGGACAATGAGTTTAATATCTTTCGCCTTTACATCACGGTAATGCTCAAAACCGAATCCATAATTCTGGGCTCTTGCCAAACCTACCCCTCTTTTACCGAATGGCGGATATTTTACAGCATCTACCGCATTCCGGGCTTCTGAAGCAGAATTGACAGATGGAACGATAATTCCATCGGCACCTGCATCCAAAACACGTTTTATAATTCTTGGGTTATTTTCTCCAACCCTCACAAAGGCCTTTAAACCCATACTTTGTATGGAAATGATGAACTGCTGTGCCTCTGCATAATCTATGACGGAATGTTCCAAATCTACACAAAGCCAATCAAATCCGGAATTGGCCATAATTTCAGCGATGGATGGATCATTGAGTGTTATCCAAGAACCAATTGTAACTTTTTGCATTTTATTAAATACGTTAAAAATATATATTTTCAACAAACCCTTTTAATCAACGCCATATACTTATTATACAAATGAAGCCGTTCGTTATTCGAAAACCAATAGAAGTATACAATATATAGGGATATTAAAAGAAGAATAAACCTAAAGAATAAATTTATACCCGAAATTATGCTATTTGAGCATAATAAGAAAAAAACATATGCTAAAGGAAAAATAATTCTTTTAGTTTCTATCCTTATTGCAAAATATTTTTTAGATAAAAAATAAATTGAAGTTGATGTTAATAAATACGTTAATACAGAGATATATGCTGCAGCCATATATCCCCATTTTGGTATTAACAAATAATTAAACATTACGTTCAAAATTATTGCTAGCAAACTAATCAGGATATATACATACACCTTTTTATGCAAGTAAATCCCAAAATCCACAATGTTTTGATAACCATATAAAAAATAGGCAAACATAATAAAGGAAAATACATTGGACGCAGAAGAATACTCGTTGTTGACAAAAATTAACCTAATTAGATTATCTCCAAATAATATAAAAAACATTAAAATTAAAACTCCAGCTATCGTATAATATGATAAAATTTTTCCAGAAAAAATATCAAAGTCGTTGTCTTTGGAATGCTGCATTCTAAAGGGTGCCCAGACAAGTGCAAAAGGAAATACCAAAATTACATTCATCAAAGAACCCAGTCTGTAACCCAGCGAATAAATACCTACATCAGACAAATTCAATAAATCATTTATTATTAATCTGTCTACCCATTCCAAAACATAAAATAGAAATCCTGAAATTGAAACTTGAAAACCAAAATTCAAAAATAATCTGATATGATTGAATTCAATTTTTTTTGTCAAGAGCTGCAAGCTCATTATTAGAAGAATTAAGAAGCATAAACCATTAGAAATCAGTGAACCATAGATCGGTGCTAATAAACCAAAATCATATAAAGAAAGCAAACCTAACGTTATTAAAAAATTGACAATAAAACCAAATATTGTAATTAGAAAAAAAAGATATGACTTCTTTTCATATCTTAAAAGATTTGTCATCAAGATTAATAAAAACCCAAAGGCGGTTCCTATTAAAGTAATTAAAATTGGTTTGGAATAAATATCTGTTTGGAACAGATAAACGGATAGGGTTTTTGAAAAAATAATCCCAACTAACACGACTAGTCCCCCTCCCATCAAAGTCAAAAGCAAATTAGATGTCAAAACTTTTTTTCTAAACAAATCCGAATCTTCATCAAAATAAAAGCGACCCAAAGCGGAAGAAGCACCGAGGCTAAAAATAGAACTTGCCAAAGTACTCATTAATAATAAAATACTGTAGACACCAAAAATTTCGGGGGTGTAATATGATGTAAGTATAGGAAGCAAAATGAATGCTATAACATTCTGTAAAGCCCCAGTTAAACCATAAACAAAACTATGCTTAAATATTTCATCAATTTTTTTGCTCGTAACGACATTTGTGTTCATATTAAATGGAATAATTATTGATGACTCTAATCACATAATGTACCTGATCCAGAGGCATTACCGGGCTTATTGGTATACTTATCACTTCTCTATGAATTTTTTCAGTAATGGGAAGTGATAAATTCGCCAGCTCAGTATACGCTAATTGGTGGTGAGGAGGAATGGGATAGTGAATGACTGTCTGTATGCCATTTTCAGCCAAGTACTTTTGGAAATGTTCACGTTTGCCGGTTCGCACCACAAAGAGATGCCATACATGTGTATTATTATCCGCCTCAACGGGGAGAGTAATCAAGGGATTTCGCAAACCTTTTAAGTACAGCTCCGCTATCTCGCGTCTCTTCTGATTGGCGATATCTAAGTCCACGAGTTTCACACTCAAAAAAGCTGCCTGTAACTCATCCAATCTGCTATTGACGCCTTTGTAGATGTTTTCATATTTTTTATGCGACCCGTAATTCCTAAGTCCAAGCAGAACCTCAGCCAATTTAGCATCATCCGTTGTAATGGCACCCCCATCACCAAGCGCTCCTAAATTCTTTCCGGGATAAAAGCTATGACCCGTTGCGTCTGCCATACCTCCAGATTTCTTACCAAAATGCATGGCACCCTGAGACTGTGCAGCATCCTCAATTACCTTCAGGGAATGCTTTAAAGCGATTTCGTTAATTATTTTCAAATTCGACATTTGGCCGTAGAGACTAACCGTCAAAATCGCCTTAGTTTTTGATGAAATTTTTTCTTCAATTAGATCCACATCTATGGTGTAAGTTTCAATGTCTGGTTCCACCAAAACCGGATACAAATTATTCGCAGAAATAGCTAATATGCTAGCTATATAGGTGTTCGCAGGAACAATAATTTCATCCCCATCGCTCAATATACCTAACTCTTTGTATGCCTTTAAAATTAGGGTCAATGCATCTAAACCATTCGCAACTCCTATGCAATATTTTGCACCACAATATTCCGCATATTCAGATTCGAAATTTTTTAAACAATCACCTAAAATAAACCAGCCATTATGTAAAACTTTTTCTAAAGTAATTTTGAATATAGATTCATATTCAATATTAATTTTTTTTAAATCTAAAAAGGGGATCATTGTGCGTATTTTAACAAGTCTTTAAACAATTCAAAATCATATTCTTTTGCATAATTGAAAATATCCAAATTATTTTGATCAACAAGTTTTAAATCAGCGCCGTTTAATATTAAGTATTCCAGTATAGATTTATCCTTGGACTTAGTCGCATAGGTCATGGCATACATTACAGCAGTAGTTCCTTTAAAATTTCTGGTATTTATATTCAAAAGCTCGTTATCAATAATCCATTTTACTACATCAAAACTTCCATTGTATGAAGCAATTATTAAAACATCCCAACCATTTGCATCTTTCACTGTTATGTCATAACCGGATGCATATATGTCTTGAATTTTTCTAAGATCACCCGAATGTGCCGCTTCATGTAATTCTCTTAATTGGTCTTTCATTAACCGAACATCATAATCAACTGAGGAAATTGTTATGGATATCGTATCTTCTCTCAGCAGGGTTCCTGGCTTAGAAAAAGATCTTGATTCAAGAATGAACGCTTTATAGATTGCATATCCCAAGACGGTAGGTAATTGGTACTCTCTGAATGAAAAAGCTCGAATTTGACAGGCAATTTCAATTGCTGTCTTATTCAAATCAATTATAATGTTTTCATAATCAATTTTATTCTTTGAGTAATAGCTACTGCCGTTTGAAGATTGCACTATTGCTGTAAAATTATTAGAAATAAGTTTATCAAAATTTTGAATAACTAATGCTTCTCCAATCTTTAAATAGGATAAATATAAATCGCGGCAATTTAAATCATTGTCAATGAGTATTTTCTCTTGAGCAATAATATCTCCAGTATCAATACCGTTATCTATTAAATGTAAAGTAACACCCGTTTCCTTCTCATTGTGTAAAATTGGCAACGCAGATGTATACATACCTTTGTATGCTGGCAGCAATGAGAAATGGATATTAAAAAGTTTATTACTTGTAAATTTACGAGTATCAATCAAGCGATCAAATTCGAGAGAAAATAAATACAAATTTCGGATATTATAAAGCTGTTGTAGTTCTACAATTTCGATATTTTTATCATGACAATATCTTCCAAATGATTTCTGCCAATTATTATTATAATTATCAGTACGATTTATGCACGCCAATACTTTATACTGTGGATACCTATCAAGTACATAACTGAGCGTATTAATAGCTATAGAATTTTTCCCTGCAATACAAATTACCTTATCCGACATACGCAAGATATCTTGAATAATCTCTTATATAATCCTTTTCATTATAATTATGTGAAGCCATAACCAAACAAATTGCTCCGCTCGAAAAATTAATTTCAGACGCCCAGATTCCCGGAAGGATATGGAGGCCCATATCAGGTTTATTCAGCTGAACCAGTCTTTTTGTAATACCGTCATCTAATAAAACCTCAAATGAACCACTGGCCGCTACCAAGAACTGGTGGCATTCCTTGTGCGCATGCGCGCCCCTCGATTCTCCACCTGGAATATCATATAAATAAAATACCCGGTTAACTTCAAAAGGTATTTCCACCAGATTATTGATAGCCGTAATATTTCCCTGCCTGTCTCCTATTTTGGGGAGATAAATGATACTACAATCAAATACCTTGTTGTTTTTCACAACGTTTTTTTTTAAAAATTCGCAAAGTCCCTAACATAATCAGATTCATCGTAAACTGAACTGGACAAATGAAGTGCAAAAGAATTAGTTGAAAAATTCTCGATATGTCTCCAGGTAGAAGGAGGAAGGTATAGCCCAAAATATGACCTATTCAAAGAAAAAACTATTCGTTCATTTTTTTCCTGTATCACAACGTCAAAACTGCCACTTAAGGCTATAATCACCTCTTCTTGGCGCTTGTAGGCATGCCCTCCGCGCTTCTCACCTCCCGGAACATCATAGGTCCAAAAGACCCTTTTTAACATAAACGGTATCTGAGAAGGATTTTCTAAAAAAGTCAAGTTACCCCTGGGGTCTACTATTTTTGGAAAATGAATGAGTTTATAGCGCATTACTTATAATTTGAACTGGCCTGCATTCATATTTTGAAAATCTTCTCTGTCCCATTCAAATATCTGCATAGACTCGTCCAGGATCGAATGAAGGAAAATCTGATGTACACACTCAACGATACCATAAGTCTTCATCGGGACATAAATGGAAAAATCTGCCAAAACAACAGATTGATTTTGCTCCTTTAAACCAGACAATGCTAATGTTTGAATATTGTTTTCTTTACAAAATTTCAAAACATTTACAATATTGGGACTATTCCCACTGGAACTGATTGTAATCACCATATCATTGACATTAACGCCTTCAATTTTCAGGTATTCAACCATGGCTTCTTCAAAAGAATAGTCATTAGATAATGCAGTTAACATCGCGCTATCACTAAGACTTCTTGCCAGGATTTTTCCATTTTTTGAAAAATCTAAAGCCATATGATTTGCAAAAGCTGCACTGGCACCGTTCCCAAAAAAATATATTTTATTCTTCTTTTCTTTCAGCCCGAACATCACTCGCTTCATTTCTTCAAAAAATAAATCGCCGTTTACAGGCATTTGATTATGGAAGTATTGAGAATTGTTCAGTCCGCTATATATCGATTTAAAATATTTCAGGTAATACGCATTGTTCATTTCTAATTTTTTTTTTAATATGTTGTTTATTAGATGAGTTTTAAATGTGCTTCATTTACTGGCAAAAAGCATGAAGTAATTTGAAAAACTATTTTCCGATTAATTTTCGACTCCACACGTTTAATCAAGCTCCCCAGCTTATTTTGGTTCAAATCTCCACAGATGACGAGCTCAATAGTCCCGGTATCCATGCCATAAGCATAGTCACCGATAATGTAGGCAGCTTCAACTACTTCTAACATGGGCTCAATTTCAGCCACTATCTGATCCACACCTAAGTATTTTGACACCAGTTTGGCGAGTTCGGAATAAAAAGGATGTTATCATTTACCCGATAAACAACTTTTCGACCGACAGCTTTTACCGTCAATAGACCAGCATCTCTGAAGTTGTTGCGCTCTAAACGTACAGCGTTTGTGGATTCTCCCAATTTTACAGACATTCCCTTTTCATAGGTATACTGCCCAGGCTGCATAACTGCACCATCGATAGTCACATATTGGCGGATTTGCGCATAGGAAGTTGGCACCGTAATAACATCGCCTCGCTCAAGTTGGGTAGATGCACACTAATCAGATTAACCTCAAATTAGCCTCCTGAATATTCACTGTATCGTCAGAATATATACGGTATTCAATCTTCCGTTTGATCTTATTCGCAACTCGTTCACACAAGTCATCAAGTGCCGACACATACAAGTCTCCAACCAGAACAAGTTCAATGGTCCCAGAGTCGACGCCCTTCGCATAGTCTCCGACGACGTAGGCCTCTTTTAGGTTACCGACCTTTTCAAGAACGTTTTCAATAAGCTCATCAAAGCCCATATACTTAGACACCATCGAAACGAGGTCTGAATAAAACGGATTGGCCTTATTCACTCGGTACACCACCTTTTGGCCCTCAGTCTGGCCGTGGAGCAGTCCAGCCTCTTCAAGCTTGTTAAGTTCAATACGCACAGCATTGGTAGAATCGCCAAACTCCTCGGCGAGTCCGCGCAAATGACCGCGGGCGTCGGGGTGGGTAAAGAACTTGAGCAAGAGCTTAAGGCGGGTCTTGCTAGTAATGAGAGAGGCTAGTATGGCTTTTGATTTGGAGCTAGTTACTAGTGACTAGTTACTAGTATAAACGGCTTCGCCCGGTCGCTCACATGTCTATGCCGTAGCCTGACAAGTGAGTAACAAACTTGAACGCAATGTACGGAGCCAAATGTTAACAGTTCGTCATGTGAGCAACCTAAAGCACCTCAATTAATAACCATTTTGAACATTGCGTGAGGCTTGGTGTTGGGCCCAACTTGGGTTCGCGAGAAGAAGCCTTAAATTTGAGGCATGAACGAAGCCAACCAACTCCAGTTTACCGACAGCAGCGAAGAAATCAGCCTTGCCGAGCTCTGGCTCAAGGTCAAGAGCGTGGTGGCCTATTTATGGGGCTACAAGTTCTTGATTGTTGCGGTAGGCCTGCTCTTTGGCGCGGGTGGATACTTTAAAGTGAAGCTTGCTAAACCGAGCTATACCGCCTCGTTGACCTTTGCCCTTGAGCAAGGCGGCGGTGGAGGCGGCTTGAGCGGGCTGGCTTCCCAATTTGGTTTTTCGATGGGCGCGGGCGCTGAAGGCTTGGGAGGCGACAACCTGCTTTCGCTGATGAAGAGCCGACGCATTGTGCAAGACGTGTTGCTGAGCCCAATCTACGTGAACGGAGATTCTCTGTTGCTCGTGAACCAGTACGTGGCCGCTGAGCCCAAATTAAAAGCCAAATGGGATTCCTTGGGCCTCTACCC
>Ga0078894_10000739_pt1 | contig 23348 bp, 8 predicted proteins | sample LauGreSu1BDMLBSD_2_FD_67506 | JGI IMG/M metagenome (GOLD analysis project Ga0078894, IMG submission 67506) | Freshwater lake microbial communities from Lake Michigan, USA - Su13.BD.MLB.SD (version 4) (version 4) | ecosystem: Environmental > Aquatic > Freshwater > Lake | place: Lake Michigan, USA... | reverse complement strand
ATTTTATATAGCGTTTTTACTTAATGAAGTCACCTTTAGTTACTGAAGATTTAACTTCTCCTTTTGATTTTGCAGAAGAAGATCCCATTACTTTAGGCTTTGGCTCGTTTTTAAACGATCCAATGTAAGCTTTTCCACCTTTTGGCTTTACTTTGCTTACTTTATTATCTTTGCCTCGAAGCTTTTTGCTTTTATCGGAAAGTGGTTTTGGCTTATCAACAGATTCTTTAACAGAAGCTTCGTCCTCGTCTTCCCCTTCTGTATTATCTCCAAATTCGGAATCAAAATCCTCTTCATCATATGAACCGTCTTCTGAAGCTTCATCTTCGCTAGCTTCTTCTTCTTCAAGACCTTCTAAGCGAGATAAAATAGTTGAAAGTTTATCTTGAAGTTCTTTTAAGTCAGAGATCAAATCCGCTTCTTCGGATTCATGCTCAGCTTCATCTTCAGTTTCAGCTGACACATCTGAATCAGATTCAGGTGCAACTTCGTCAGAAGTTTCAGGAGTACTTATGGCTAAGTCAGTATCTTCAACTTCTTGCTCTAATAGGGTTTTTTTGAATAATGTTTCGAATGCGTTCATAGTAAAACTTTCTTGTTGTTTGTATTTATACTTATTATATTTATCTTTTTTGTCATCTTTTTCAGATGTTAAATCTGAATCTTCGTGAGATTCTTGGTTTTCTTCAGTTTCTTCGTCTTCCGTTTTTGGAATAACTCTAGAACCTTTAGTTTCTTCTGCTTTTTCTCCCTTTTCGGATTTAGCAGGAGAAGTTCCATTGAAAATATGTTTTGAAGATGTTGCTTGAGGAGCTGTTTCAGAACTTGTTGAAATCTTATATGAAGGACCTTTAGTAATTTTTTGTTTTTCTGGTCCTCCGACTAGCTCTGGTGTTTCATCGAACGCCTCGCTGCCGTTTTTTAAATCTCCAACTACATCGTTTTTAGCATTAGTTAAATCTGATGTTTTAGATGCTTCATTTAAAAGAATTTGCTCGTACAAGCTTGATAGTTTATCTGATTTCATTTTAATTTATTTATCTATTTTAGTTTAATTTTTTTTGTTAGTGAGTTATTAAAACAAAAGAAGGCACATCACATTTAGAAGGAGAGCTATCTATACCTAGTTGTCCTGCTGTATTTGAATCATATCCCCATGCTAGTAGTTTTCCTGTATCCAATAATAAAAACATACATGCTTTTGGAGTGCCTGAACCATCATTAACTCCATTTGCACACGAAAGTAATTTTTTAGGTTTACCAGCATTCGGATTGACAAGCACTCTTGTAAACGTAGCCTGTGCAACAGCATTTGTTCCGTTTCCACACAAACCGGTATTGTTGTATCCTGCTGACCAAACATTAAGATCTTTATCAATTAAGACTGTAACTTTATTGCTATCATTACCACCAACGACCATATCTAAAATTCCAGAACTAAAAGGCCAAGAAGCGTTGCTAGTTGGTGTTGCAATAGTTGTAGCTGTAGTACCAAGACCTAGTTGTCCTCTCGTGTTGTTACCCCAACCTTTTGCTTGTCCGTACACTAAAGTTCCGTCAGGCATAGTTCCGGTTTGCTGAAGCGCCCAAATAGTTGTTGCCGCACTATCTGCATGAACCACGATTTTAGAAACTCCTGACAGTGCATTTATTTTAGCAAAAGTATGTTGTTTTGCGACTGTTAGAGCTCCGCTGCCGTTGACTGTTTGATTTACTTGTCCATTACTATTGTAGCCTGTAGCATAAACTTCTCCATTTGCCATAATAACCCATGAACTCAAATTTCCTGCTTCTCCTCCAACAATTATATCTTTGGCAATATAACCAGTTGGAAGGCCAACTGGTTCAGTAAAAGTAGTTCTATCCACAGTAAACGAGCCAGAGCCAACCGCTCCTGTTCCTGACTCGCCAATTGCATATACTTTTCCTCCTTGCGTTCTTACAAAGTGAACTTGATTGCCATTATTTCCCGCTCCAGCAATTTGTACTATTTTATCTGTTCCGTTAGGCAGCGTTGTTATTTGAGTTGGTTGTGCAATATAATTACTTGTTGTGTTCCCTAAACCAGCTCTTTGTAATGTTTTGCCGTTATATCCCCATACAAAAATCTTTCCCATTTCAGTTCTAGCAAATATTGTCAGATTTGTTGCTCCAGATCCACTTCCGAGAGAAAGAGCCTGAACTTTGTCTCCAGAACCAGCATAAATTGCTGAACTAGTATCAGGTGTCGTCTTAAGTATTTTCGTAAAAACTCCCTTATGAACTGCATCATTAGTGCCTAATTGATAACAATCATTTCTTCCACAAGCATAAACATTACCTAAATCGGTTATTACAAAAGAAGAAGCCACTTGAATATATACTTTAACAATCTTTTCTTGAGGTAAAAGTGGTGGATCAAATGCAGGTTGTCTTGGAAAAGTGATCACGTCAGCCGCGGCTGCTTTTCCTGCTCCTAATCCACCGTGCCCATAACTATTTTTACCAACAAAGCGTATGCTTCCGTCTCCAAGTATAAAAAAATTTGAATCACTTCCTCCAGTATTTGGGGAAGGAGTCGGCACATCAACGACTGGGGGAGAACTTGTTCCAACAGACACAAACGGCCAACGAATTTCTTCTGTTCCTCTGTAACCAACAAAAAAATCTCCTTCTTCGAAATTTTCAGCTGATAAGAAATTTGTAAAATTTACCATATTCTTTATTTAATTAATTGTTCCAATTGCTTGATTGTTTTGTTTTGATATTTGTGTACTAGTTTTAATAGTTACTATTCCATTTCCACTAGGAACAGTTGGTGTTGGAGTGGAAGTGCTAGTACAACTTGGAGTTGGTGTTGGCGTAGGCGTGGAAGTTGAAGTGGGAGTGGAGGTAACTTGAGTATCCGTTGGCGTTGGAGTTGCTGTGGATGTTGATGTTGGGGTGGAAGTAGGCTGCAAGCTAACATAACATGGAGGAAGAGTAGGGTTTCCTGGATCAACATTTGTAAATATAGCAGTTAGAGATCTACTTTGAGTCATTTCAACTGATTGGATAACTAAAACGTATTTAGCAAAGCCATTTGCATCGACTGTAGTAATTCCTGAAGTATCTCCAATCCATCCACCTAGGTACATGCCAGGATACATTGGGCATGCAGTTAATGTAGCTGATTGGTTTGGAGTATAGGTAGATGTTAATGGAGTAACTTTTCCGCTTAAAGGATTTGAAAACGCTTGTATAGTATAAACTAAAGTGTTTGGAGTTGGTGTAGGACCGACAATTACAGTAGTTTGGCTTTGTGTTGGTGTAGGAGTTGATGTAGGGGTTGGCGTAGGCGTTTTTGTTTTTGTTGGAGTTTGCGTAGGTGTTTTTGTTGGAGTTGGGGTAGGAGTAGAAGTGCCTGTGTAAGTTGGAGTTGGTGCTTCAGCAAACGTACATTCAAATGTCGGAATATATTCATACGTTGTTGTTTTTCCATCGATCGTATAAACAACATTATCAAAAAAGCATTGTTTTGTTAAAACGCTGTACGAATCCGAACTAGATAGTGTAGCGTTTCCCGTAAGACGACCTTGTTCTAATTTTATAGTTGGTTTTAATACTATAGGAGTAGATACCGTTGAGAGCGTGTGAGTAAATGCAAACGACGTTGCTTTATCAGTTGGGTATGTAGCTGTTGCAATATAATCAACGATTACAGACCCAGGTCTTATATTTGCAATTATTTTAATTGGATTTCTGAGCAGTTCGATTAAAAGTTGAGTAGCTTCTTTAGTTTCGCATTCGGGATTAAAATAATCATACATTGTTATAATGTTTGACCACAGTTGTTCTGTTAATCTATTAACAACGGTATTCACTACAATTTCGTTTTGTCCTATAACTAAGTCTTGTTTTGTATAGCGAGGTAGCACAAACGATCTACAGCCACTGCTTTCATAAAATAAAGAATTTCTTACTAACTCTATGTTATCCCAAAGTCGATGAAACGATTTTAAATAAACCCACGGCTGAACATATTCTTCTTCATGAATTAATAAATTTTCTATATTCCAAAATAATCCATTTTCGATTAACGTGTTTGCTTTTACTAACTCCATCAATTCTCCGTACTTGAAAATCTTATCTTCTACAAGCACAAATAAATTTCTATATTTGTCGTGAAGCATATTGGAGTAGTTTGTGATTACCTTTCGATCAGCGCATTTAGCATCTAAAACAACAAAGTGTGAAAAATTTCCGTTTTTAAAATATTTTGCTACTCCTCTATTAAATGATATAAAAATGCATTCTCCGTTATATGAGGTAGTAATTTTATTGACTCCAACAATAGATGGATTTAAAGAATAAAAATATTGCAACTCCCCTGATGTAGTACAAACATAAACAGCACTTTCTGTTAAAATGTGTAACAAATTAGTAGAATCAACGCAAACGCTTAATGGAGTAGCTAACCCAAAAACTTCATTTCTAATAGTTAAAATGTGATTACCTATCGCAGAATATTTTTTAATACAAGCGTTTCCGCCATCTACTACCCAAACATAATCGTTTTTATCTACATATATATCACATGGCTTATTGAAGCCGTTTGGGTTATTTACAAAGCCGAATTTACCCCAATAAGAAAATAACCTAAAATTATTATTAACTACTTCATATATAGTAACTCTAGGCAATTTGCTATCTAAAACATAAATTTGACCTTTGGAATTTGAAGCTATTCCTTCTATTTGCTGAAATGAAAATACGTTATCAGCAATTCCTCTTCTTGACACAAGAGTTGCTTTGTAATCATTTTCAACTAAATTTAATTCCGTATTATAAGCAAATACTATTCTTTCATCAGGAAGTATTGATATACCCTTATAGAAAAATCGCTTTTTGCTTATACAAGAAGGAATTGGAAACCATTCTTTGTCTATATTCGTTATATACCATTTTCCTTTATCATCGCAATTGACTGGCAATGAATCTATTTCACACTGCTCGTATTTCCATTTTTTAGCATATCTTCCAACACTCCTTGTATTTCTCCACGATGTGTTCAAAGTTGATCTGAGTTTTGTTCTAGCACTCCAGCTCCATTCCGTACAGTACTTTTGAAAGCAAGTGGGGTCACAATTAACAATTTTGCACTTATGTTCTTTCCAGTAAAGATTAAAAACAGGAGGGGTAGTTCCTTTATACGGACACTTTTGTTGCGACCACGTGCTTATTGTAGGATCGCCAAAACTAGTTGTAATACTATTATTTCCTGGTATTAAGCATTTTATATCTTGCCATGTAAAAATAGGATTTTCTCTTTGAATATTAATAATTTGGTTTAGCATTTTACTAGAACCAAACCAACCATAAAATTTGTATCTCGGAACATAGTATGATGATCTATAGATCATCTCAATTAAAGTTAGATATAGTTTTTTAATTATGCTATTAATATTATCAGCAACCACCCATTCATTTGGAGACAGTACAGGAGCCTTATTATACGTTAAGCTAAATTCGGTATTTTTTGTTTGAAAAAACACATCATCAACATCATCATAATGATCAATTATTTCAACAAAATCTGCCATTTCTATTGTAATAGTTCTCGGAAGATTTCTTAGTGTCGTTGAAAACGTTACAATTGCTGAAAGAGAAACTAATCCGGTTTTATAAAATTTTATAGGAACTGTTCCATATATATTGCTTCCAGATAATACTACGGAACTTAAGGCTGAAGGAGATACTAATTCGATTTTTATTAAATTTAAACTAGACTCTAAAATTTCAGTAACATTAGTAAAATATACATTTGTATTTTTTAAGTTGTAAAAATTTGGAGTAAACAACTTAACAAATGGCAATGCGTATATTAAAATATTGTCAGTAGAAAGCTCTCTGGTAACCGTTTTAGTTTTCCAGTCGGAAACGGTGTTAGTGCTTAACCGATATGTTTCTGTAGTAGAAACAGCAATAGTAAATGTTGTGTTATATAAAGAAGATGTTTTAAATAATGGAAGTGCTATCTTTGCATTATCATAGCCTAAACGGAATTGATATGCTGTTATTAAAGGTAAAAAATTGGTGGTAAATTTCCAAGCACCAGCCATCGAGTCAGCACTTAAAGCATAACGAGCTCCCTTATAGCTCGTATTTAAAAACGAAGTATACGGTGAAACAGGAACCAATGTTGTTAAAAACGTTCGATTGGAAAAATTTAAAGGAAGACTAAACGTTTTGATTATTGGAAACGGAGTAAAAAATTCATATGTAGGAAAAGGAAGAGGATAAGTTGCAATTACAATGTCGTTTTTAAGATTAGTGTTTGCACCATTCAATGTACCATCAACATTTCTACTTGAAGCAAAATAACTATAAAACTCTGAAACCCCAGTTGTATCATTATAAGTTATTATTGGAGAATGAATTGGTATACTAGAGTTCGTTATCATTAAACTCAATGGCAACGAAGCAGTTTGATTTAATTTAGAACTAATTGATACTACAGCTGAAGAATAGCTTGGATCAATACTTGATAATATTCCGGTGGTTGTTGTACGACTTCCTGTAACTACATTTAGAAGCGATGGAATTGTATTTCCAATAAACCAATGCGCCTTTTGATCGGCTTCGGTAAGATTAACCGATAGGTTAATAACTTCTGTGTGTCCTTCTCCATAAAACGATAATCCAGGAGAAGTAGTATAGTTTAAGGTATTAAGAGTCGTTACTGTTGGAGGTTGGGTTTCATTGACAACATATGTTGGATATGCCAAGTAATTGGAGGCGTCTGGCATTGCACTTAAGAATACCGCTGACATAGAAAAAATCCCGGATTCGCGATTAGGAATAACGGAGGATAAATACACTTGTACAGAACAAATGGATGGCGTCAAACAATTGAAGCTTAACGGTATTCCGCTATATGTATCAGAGGTTATTGTATTCCGAGCTCCCCAATTTATTGAGTATTCTTTATTGTTGCCATAGGCTAAAGCAAACTCTGTATTAGTCAAATTGGTATCAACTGCTTTTAATACAAAATTAAAAGCACTTGCATTTGTTAAACGATACAGTCTATTGCTATTACTATACCGTTCATAATTTACAAAAACATCAAGAGCCATTTCTATATTTATTCGCTAAGCTTGTTTAATCGATCCATTGTATTTTAACAAGATCTGTAATAGCAGGTTTTATTTCTTCTAACGCGGTTTTTATCTCTTTTTCTACCACAGCTCTGGCAGAAGAGCTTTGTATATGTGTTCCGGCTAATTTTATATTAAAGAACGTACCTTTTGAACCAGGAACTTTATGTTTAAACATTCGTTCTATTTCTTCAATAAAATGCATTTTAGGGATTGGAAGAGACCACAATATATCTTGGGCAACTAATGCTTCTCTAATAAATAGATCTAAATGACTTGGTTCTAATGCATAGTCATATACTTTAATGTCGCATATTTTTCCATTAAATATACAAGTCGTTTGATGCAATTCCTCATTAAAATCGCTTTTTGATCCTAATGGTGTACCTATCATTAGTTGAGGTTGTTGTTCGTAAGACAATTCATATAAATTATTATATTGAATGCTTACAGAAGTTTTTAATCCATTAACATAAAGATTAAACTCGTTATTTTTTAAAGTACAAACTATGTGCTGCCAACTTTGTTTATCCCAGCCATCTATTGGTATGGAACTTTTAAATGTCTTATACGTAAGATCAAGTTTGTTTTTATCTTTTAAAGCAACTTTCAAAACTAATTGCGGAACTCCTTGAAAGGGTGCAAGTTTTTCAAAAATTCTTCTAGTTTCATATCCAGTAAAATCTCCGTAGTTTTCGTAAACAAAATTTAGTCTATTTTGATTATACGTTTTTAAAGTAGTGTAATCAAAAAAAGAAGAAACATTAGAAGTACTTTTTAAATTTCCATTAAGATCAATAAAAAATAATTGTGTATCGTCAGCATAATGAATTATGCCAATCCATTCATAAGCCTGCAAAGTTCTATCATAAGTTTTTATAAAGCTTATTGCTTTTGAAGCGTGTATCTTATCCGTTCCTATATCAAACGTCTGAAATAAATTATCTCCCACGTTGCCAAGAAGCGGATTAAAAATAGTTACTGAGTTTTTTCCGTGCAACACCCATATTTTATTATCAGGACTAACACACAAATTTGTTGCCTCATCCGGAAACATTTTAAACAACCTAGAATTCAAATATAAATGACCGTCAGTTGAAGAAATAGACCATTCATCTTCTTCAATATATTTTATATCAGAAACTTCATCTTTTAATACAAACGAATATGTGTTAAGAGCTGTATTGTATTTTATTGCTCCTTTTGTGTTTAAAGTGACAGACCAAGCTGTTGTTTGAAGAAGTTCCAATTCTTTATTAAACTTGTAATATCCTTTATTTGTAATAATATAAAATTTGTCTTCTTCTGCTCCTAAAATTTGTTGAGGAATTTCATCAACCTGTGCAAACGAAAATAAAACAGATGGTTTGCTTGCATCTTTAGTTGTAGCAAGAACCTTTCCTTGATGGTCTATTTTTGTAATTGTGCCTGTATTGTCTTTGTTACAAAAAATTACATGATAATCAGAGTTTATGTAAAACAATGAAGGACTAACATCTATATTAGTCGTCTTTGCTAGTTTGTCAAATATTCCTTGTCCGTTTTGATTTATAAAAATTAAATGTCCATAGAAAGTTTCTGGTATGACTATAAAAGGGTAAGTATTGTATGCTTCTAAAAATATGCCATACCCTCCTTTTGAGTTATAATTCCCCACTAATTGTGTGTATGGGGAATTTTGCCATGATGGGCTTTGCGCCCAGAATGAAAGAGTAAATTCATCAGTAAGATTATAGCTGGTATTATATTCAACAAAGACTTGAGTTTTGTATTTATTATCAAAGTTAAGAGTCGTTTTCGGAGTTCGATCTATGTCCGTAATTGTAGTATAAAGAGTAGTTAGAGGAGCATTTGTTTTTGCTCGCGTAATGTTTTTATAAAGAGAACTATCAACAGTTGGTTGATTCCAAGCATTCAAATCTAATCTTAAATGTTCACCACTTACACCAGAAAATGAAGAAAGCAATTGACTTGCTGTTTTTTCTCCCACGTGGTAGTATTTATACATCACTCCGGGCTCTAACATTAAGTTAGATGGTTCGTCTCTAAATATAGGGTCATGTTTTACATAAAACGTTGTAGCACTAAGAGACGTCAACGCGTCTCCTAATTGAAATTTTCCAGGATTATAAAATCTATCCATCCATTGAACATTTCCATATTCGTCTTTGTAGAGCCAACTGCAAAACCATGTACCGTCTATATGTTGCTCAGGAGTGCCGTTTGCTGTAACCTTTTCAAAATTTTTTCTATTTTCAAAAATACGATCAGATGCAGCAGGAAACGATCCAGCCGTTGCTCCGTCTACAATAAGGGTCGTGTCCTGTAGTTTAGTTTTTTCTGTAAATACTGGTATGTGAAAATATGTTTCTTCGTCTTTTTTTAAAATAGTTTCACGAACGTTTTGTTCCCAGCCAAGAGTTATTTTTTCTGAGCCTTCTTTTCGATTACAATTTACGTGCAATTTACTATAAGCGCGAAGATAGTCCTTCATTTTATACAAATTTGAAATAAAACCCTAAAAGCTCAGCACTAACCTCATATCTTACGTTTGCAGAAGAAAATGGAAGAGCAAATGGATTGGCATCATCATCTAACAATCTCCATTCAAATGTTCCTGTTGGTTTATCATGAAATATAATTTGATCAGAAATGCTATAAATTTTATAAGAGTCTCCAAAATCATCAGCAACGAGATCAATTATTTCTGTACCAGCAATCCAGTTTTCTGAAGAATTTCTTCTAACTTGTATTTTGACTCTACCCGTCGGTCTTTCAAGACGTGCTTTAATTTTAAATTTTATTAAAAACGATTCAATTAAAGATACGTCAATAAGAGTATTTGGAAACTTTAATGTAGAAGGATTATATAATGTTACTAAATTATTTGCACTTTCAAACGCTTCTCCTATTCTTGGTGGATTTATTTTTGTATAAGCAAACAAAGAAACAGGAACGTTGGGATTTGAGGAGCCAATCGTATTTTGATTTATAGAATAAAATAAACTTGCAGTTTTACTCAATTGAAAATTTGCAATTTCTTGCTCCACATCCATAGAAGATGCACCTAAAAATAACTTTTGAGAGATTTCAATATCTCCAGAAACATTTTGTTTAATATTACTATTTTTTATAGTGCAATCGTTATCAAATACTGGTATAGAATCAACGGTTCCATTGCCTCTAATCAACCTTGTACTCGTGTCCCACGCGTCTGTATTGATTTGTCTTTGTTTGACCATTCCTAATTTGTGCGTAAGGACATCGTCTATAGTATTATCGATTGTTATAGTTCCTATTACAAAGTTTTCATTAGTTCTTAATACAAAGTCGTCAGATCTATAAAGACTTACATTACCTCCAAAATTAATTCCACTATAAGGCATGTAATCATCTGCTAATTTTAGACCGACCGCTGAAATTGATCCATTAACTGTTAGTTTTTCGTTAGGAGAATGAGTACCAATTCCTATTTTAGTAAATTTCTCGCAAATTACGCTATCTTGAATGCTTTTGGTAGACGTGTATCTCGGAATAAAATCTACATGTCCGTTACCTTCTATAAACGTAGTAGTACTATTCCACACTTGAGAGTTAATAGGTCTATATTTTAAAAGACCAGCCTCTTCAGTAATTACACTATCGCTTAACGTGCTTACATCTAATTGATCTACATGAAGGTTACCTCCCACTTTTAAAGTAGAGGCAGACGGATTAAATATGCTTACTCCTCCTATTTTTACTCCTAAGTTAGAAGTGCTTGCATTCGGAAAAGCAGTTGATCCGTTCAATATATTATGACAAAAATGATTAGCTCCAAGTATAGAATTTTGTCCTACAAAAAGATTTTGTTGAGCACTGAGATCAACGCTTGTTGATATAGAATCAGTCGCGCTTATTTGTCCTCCTACTGTAAGCTCAACCGTTGGAACAATTCTAATTCCTATGTGATTTAAATCACTTTCCATAATAGCACTATTAATAAGAGTATTAGGAGTTAACGCTTTTGGTAAATATTTCGCATTAAGATTACCCGTTAAGGGGACAGCGCTAGTATTCCAAATAAATTGATTTGCTTCACGTTCTTTTAAATATCCGCTTCCGTCATTAACAACAACCTTATTCGTAATGCCTGAAGACAAAGAGCTTATAGTAGTAGTTATATTTGCAGCAGAAACACCATCAAATATAGCAGTTCCTTGCACAACTCCTGATAAATTTATAGGTTGTGGATTCCTTAATTTTGTAGTTAAAACATCTTTTCCTAATATTTTAATATTAGTTCCACTACGGTTTGCAGGAATCTCATCCGTGAGTAATAAATCATTTCCTACTGGAAGTTCTGAAATTTTTGCCATAAAGTTATTTATGCTCAAGTATCAAAACTAACAAGAGAACTTTAACTTACTTTTTAATCAAAATATACGGTCCAACGCTTTCCGAGCAATTGATTCTTTAATGCAATCTGAGAGGTAGTTAATGGCTTAGTTCCACGTAAATTTAATATGCAATATGTTCCATTGCTATTTACACAAGCTTGCAAAATATTTGTTATAGATGAATCGTTTAGATTTAGATTTTTCGAGAAATCAAAAACACGACCGAAGCTCCACCACCAACCACTTGCTATAATATTGCTTCCATTTATTGTTACGGTAGTTAGGTTTGGACAGCCACTTGCACATATTTGCCTAAACTCACTATTTGTTAAGTCCAAAGTAGCTATTTGTGTATTCGAGCAATCTAGAGTTTCGAGTTGAGTCAGTTTAGAAGTATCTATTGTCGTTAAACTGTTATTATTACATCTTAACTCATTTAACGAAGATTGTGCAGTTGTAAATGTCAAACTGTTTAATAAATTATTAGAACAATCTAGAGTAAACAACTTGGTGTTTATTGATGAAAACGCTAATGATGTTAGTTCGTTATTACTTACGTTTACATAACTTAATAAAGGTTTGTTTGAAAGAGTTAATGAAGAACTAATCTGATTTTCTGCACAATTTAACGTAGTCAAAAAGTTAGCAATTCCTGGAAGAGTAAAAGCTGCAATACTATTTTTTTTACAGTCAATATTGGTAATATTTGTTAATCCAGTTAAATCTAGTGTTACTAAACTATTTTCTCTGCAATTTAGGTCAGCTAAATTTGCTAAATTAGTAACTTGTAAATTAGCTAAATTGTTATTTCGTACGTTTATTGACTTAATGCTTCCACAACTAGTAAAATTCAAAGAAGTGAATTTATTAAAGCTTCCATCAAACGCTTCAAGTCCAGTAGGAGGAGTATATGAATTAAATTGATTTTCACTACAATTCAATCTCTTAATAGTATTAGGTAGAGTTAATGTTGGATTTGATGTAGCTTTAGATCTCTTGCAATACAACTCTTCTAGCACTGTATACGTTTGGAGATTTAACAATGAAACATCAATTAATTTACAATTATGTAAACTCAATTCTTTAAGCGTTGTTTGTGTACTTGAAATTGTGAAATCAATTGAAGGTAAATTAGATGAATCAATTGTTATACTCGATAGTTTTGGACAATTAGTAACTTCAAATTTTGTGAAACTACAGCCCATATTAACTCGTTCTAAGTTTGAATAGCTGCTAAATTTTACAGTGCCGTTTGCTGGTACTGTAGGCCAGAACGAATTAGGCCACCAACATTGACCTCTATTTACATGGATTGTTTTTAGCTTATCTTTATGAGATACAGCTATTGAAGTATTTTCTCCTCTCAATCCGAATAATGGATAATTGCTTGGAGTTGTTGAATAGTTTCCATAAACCTGCTCTTTAGTTTGAAACCCGTTAGCCAAATTACTCCATATAACATCAGGTGTAACAGGGGAAGTATCTATCATTACATCATAATCAATGATGCCGTTTACACAACTCACATCAAGATAATAGTCTCCAGCACTGGGAACAGTAAATGTTATAAACGAATTAGATCCACCAGCATAGTCGTTATATACTGTTCTATCATCAGAATACGCAAGTAACTGTCCAGTTGAGCCTCTTAAGCCAAGAGTGAGATCTCCGTATCTCCACCAACTATCCGAATTAGTAAGCGTTGCAGCTCCAGCATAGTAAGTTGTTCCTGGAGTTAATGTAACTTTAAGCCAGTCTTGATCTCCAGGAAATTGAATGGACCCGGATTTTTGAGTTCCCATAACTAAGGTTCCTGTTGTAGAAACGGTATTTGTGAAATCATCTTGGTATTTGTATTCTGCAAATTGAACTAAGTCAGAACCATAACTAACAGGACCCTCGCTGTAAACCCATTCCATTAATCCTAAATCTGTTATGCTTTCTGGACTATCTAAAGGAGTTTCTAACTGTTCGCTTATATAAGCATATGGTTGATATGATGTTATTGTAGCACCTTGACCGTAAACCCAAATATATTGTTGCGTGTTTATTATTTTAACGCAAGCCACAAATTTTGCATATCCACCATTTTTATTATCTAAATAAACAGGAGAAAGCAATTCTATTCTTTTTGGATTGTTTTTATAAGCAGGATCATAATCATGTATTATATCACCGTATGTTGTAATTATTTCTTCCCATTCAGCAAAAATAGCTTCTCCTCTATAAGCGGCAAAGAATACGACTGGCTCTCGTTTTGAATAATATCCTGGTACAGAATACTCAGATGACATTGAACCCGACACAGCACTAATTGCAGTACTTGTACAAAAATGATCTCCAGGAACTATTGTTGGAGGTAAAATAGAAGGAGTAGGAGTAGAGGGAACTCCCGAATCCAATTGAATACTATAATTTCCTATTAGCGTTCCTGCTCCTCTCACTTCAAAATAATAGGTTGTATAATCCGCAACAAACGAAGTTCTAGGATTAGATCCGACACCATTAGTAATCGAATTTAAAAATTTACCAACATCGTTTCTTATAATAAGCTCTGGGTTTTTTAAGGTTAATCCGTCAACATATATGGTATACATATTGCCAACAGTAAGTCCCGTGGCTTTAAACCAATCTCTGTCTCTAGCAAATTCGATCGATCCTGTTGTAGGAACTCCTAAAGCCAGCGTACCTGTTGTACTTGTAGTGCTTAAGAAATCATCAGCAGGAAGAGGTCCGGTCACTTGATTAAAGGCAACATACCATTCTCTCGTTTGAAGTATTGAAATATCAGCTAGTCCAACAGAAGATGGCGTTTCGTTATTAAGATTAATATATAAAGCACCTTCGGTAACTCCACTAGCTACAAGATCAGACAGCAACTTGTCGATTATTGCTGTGCTCATATTACAGTTTTGTGCATTTATCCATTTTAACTTAGGACAACCGGAGATTTCAACATCATCTAAAAAGTTGTTTGAGCAGTAAAGAGTATTTAAAGAAGCACAGTTAATCAACTCCAATTTATTTATTTGATTATGTGCACAATGCACGTCACGCAATTGAGGTTTTGCACTTAGCTTTAATTCAGTTAGCTTATTATGTGAGCACTCTATATTTTGTATTTTCTGAGTTCCGTTAAGGTCCAGAGAAGTAATAAAATTGTTTTTTATGTTTAACTTTTTAAGATTTGTGCAGTTTTTAACATCTATGTCAACTAAATTATTAGACCCAAGAATTAAATTTTCTAGAGAAGGTTTGCTGTCGAGGAAATATATACTGCTTAACGAGCTATTTACACACTCAATATTAGTTATATTACTAAAACTAACATTTAAATTATTAGTAAATCCTTGATCAAAATTTAAATCTTTAACCACAAAAGATTTTAAATTTTCTCCATTTTGAATTTCTATCTCATGCGTGGTAGCTCCGCCACCTAGAACGGCTTGTACTTTTGCTGTTACTGAACCCTCGTCAGGAGCAAGCTTAAGTTGTGGAATTGCTGACAATCCTTCTAAAACGTAATGTGAAGTGGGCGTTCCACTATTTGAAATTCTTACGTCCCAATTTTTAGATTGAAGACTCGCCACTTTTAATATTGAAGAACTACTTGGAACAGCGTTTTTACCGTTTAACCATAGTTGACCATCTCTATCTCCTCTTTGATCTAAATTTGATATAATAGTGTCAACAGTCGTTTGAGTCAAATCGTTATCAACTAATCTCAGACTTTTTAATTTAGATAAGGCACCTGTCGCGCCAATAGTTGGTAGAGCATTAAGTTTGGTTTTACTTGCATGAAGCACCTCCAAATTGTTTAAGGATCCAATGCCGGTTAATACCAAGTCTGGATTATTACCACATCTTAAAACTTTAAGATTAGTATTAGTTCCTACATTAAGAGTAGTTAAGTTGTTTTTAGAGCACAATAAACTATTCAACGATGTTACTCCAGTAACATTTAATCCTGAAAGTTGTTGATTGGCAACAAAAATTTGTTTTATATGAGAGAAAGATGAGAAATTAGCGTTTCCTCCGCAAGCTCTATTGCTCCATTGACTCCAATATGACGAATACCAATAAAAAGACCACCATCCCCACCATCCCCATCCATATTCATAATCCCAGTAGTCAAAAATATCTGCTGATCGTTCTATGTTCCACTGAACGTTTCCTAAGTCTTCCCATAAACTCCACCAGCCATAATAATACGTCGAATCCAATGAGATATTACGACACACAGAACAGCTGTCTACTAAAGTAACAGTATTACCATAATTTATAGTACCAAAACTGCAATTAATCCAATTATAAGGAACCCCTGACATTCCTACTAAAGGATCTTTTTTAAAGTTCTCAAAGACTGTTGTACCAATTCTAGTTACAGCGGTTTCAGTTATTGTTCCGTTTGTAAATTTAAACTTAGAATCTATAAACGGTCTTTCTACTAACACATACAAATCCCAAGAGCCATCGCATGTAAACTTTCCTGTTAAGTTTTCAACATAGTCGGAAGTTCCGTCGCTGTCATATTCTCCTAACATCGAATTTCCCCAACAATACCAACCCCAACCATATCCTCTATTCTTTTTAAGAGCAGTAAGATGTAATTGTTTTCTGACGTTGAATAAAAATCCTGTAGTTGATACAAATTGAACGTCTCCTGTATTCTGTTGAACTTTTAATAAGCTATATTTCACAGGTAAATCCTGTACTGTTGATTGACTATTTCCTGTTCCACCAGAACAAGCTACGCAATCAATAGAACACGTAACTTGTTTTACTGCACTTCCGTTGTTTCCTGTCGCAATCTTGTAAAAAGAAACTGGGGAAGTCCAGGCAGATAAATCAGCGCCAGTAGTTCCAGATGTATATTGCTTTGATCCGTTTGGTTGAGAAGTTAGATCATACTGCACTGCAGTAGTTGGAAGAGAGAAACTATACCAATACCAATCATTAAAATTCCAATCAATCCAATTATAAGGAGCAAATGTTGGATAAGCAGTTGGAGCAGACATTAAACTACTAAGAGAGACGTCTTCTGGTGCAAATCCTAGCAACAACGATCCTGTGTTAAAATAATAGAAAGTAAACAATTCATTTTTGTTAGAAGATAATACTACACTATTACCTACATATACTTCCGAAGATGAACAATATACACTATTTGTAGTGTTTATAAGCAACTTACAATTTGCTTTGTTAGTAGGATCAAAACTGTCAGTAAATGTTACACCATCAACTCCATTTACTTTCATACTAAAACTATTAACAGCTTTATTGTCAACGATTAAATAAGCGCCAGTAGAGGCGTCAATAATTTGATTATCGTTTTTAATAGTTACTAACGGAGTTTCGGATACATTTGCTGAAGATGGGACAAATGTTAGTCCTGTATATTTTACATCATTTTTTGTAATTTTCAGTTCTTCGATGTTTCCTAAAAACTGTTGAGAAGAAGTCATGTGACCGCCTATAACAAGATAATCAGCATTTAAAATAGTATCTTTTGCGATAGGAAGAGCCTCATGATTGTTTTGTTTTACTCCATCGACGTATATATCAATAAATCCAGAGGTTAAACTCGTAGCTAAATCATTATATTTTTTAGGAGTATAGGTTAAAGCAATGTGATGCCAAGTGTTAGTATTTAACGCTGAAGTAAAAGTTGGAGGAGATCCAGCAGGCAAGCTATAATAAGCCCCTGAACGTCTGTAATTAATCGTCTTTTCCTCTACAGCTAAAGTAGAAGCATTTGCAGTTCTAAGAACCAAAGAATTCGATGCATCTGTACCTGCAACTCCCAAACTCATTCCAATTTCATTAGCAGCAAAAATTCCACTTACCGAAGTAACTGAAGCACTGTATGAATTTAAATTCTCTTTAGAACATAATTGAAATATACCTTGACCAAAATTAGATTTATAATTTAAATCGGAACTTGAAAGAGCCTTTACATTAACCCATGCTTCGATAGTAAATGAATCGTGATTAAAATTTAAACTAAAATTATTTTCTACAGCTTTTGTGGTAATATATCCGGTTTGATTGAATTGATAGCTAGGATACGCACTTAACGAAGAGGCGGTGTTGTCCGTGGATGAAAATACCGTACCTACTTGTGAGACTGTGCTTTTTCTTGAAATATCATATACTTCTAAATCAACAGAAGACAAACAAAATACTCCAGCTCCACCACCGTCATTAACCGGAATTGGCTTAGAAAAATATTCGAAACTTTCTAAACCAGGGTGTAATTGTTGTCCTACAGTTTTTGTGGAAAGGTTAGTCATTAAATCTCCATTCACAACAGAACCTGCCGTATAATATGGATTTGAAATATATCCTACAAACCCGTCAATATATGTTGCATTATATTTTCTAGCTCCAATTGTCTGTTCATCATTAACCCAGTTTCCATAAGCAGAAGAAGTTAAAACTTGTTTGCCAATAACAACACCATTTACAACAACTATGATAGTATTGTTGTTGTTTATAATTTGAATTGAAGACCATTGATTATAATTTAAAGATGCTTTATCAGCAGAAAATATAAGATGCTCCTTCATTGAGCCGGGAGTGGAGTCTCCATTTAGTACCACATGAACTTCAAATGTATGTTGGGTGAACATACCAGAAGTAGCTATTACGTCTCTTTTTAAATAAAAATGACAACCTCTTATGATATCAGCAGTTGGACTGCCTCCTGGAGAAGATATACTAAACAGGGTATAATTTTGATTATAGTCTGAAACGCCTGAAACGTCGTAATTCATTTCAGGATAGATCCAACAGCCAAAAGTCCAATCAAACCCAGTACCAAAAGACTTACTGGTTAATGGTTGTTTCAACTTGACTGCAGAATTATTTCCACTAAAATTTATACTGCCTTTAGTTGTTCCCGGAACATAGCTAACACTATTTCCGAGAGTTTTCTGAGCAAACGGACTACTGCAAGTCATTCTGGGAGTAGATCCGTTTTCGCAAAAAGTACATGCGTACAATTCACTCTCTGGACCGGCTCCTTCATTTACGGACAATTCTCCTTTTAATATCGGCCCTCTAAACAACGCTAATTCTGCTCCTAAACAAGATGGCATTGAATTCATTAAAGATTTAACATCAAAAGGAGAGGTATATTTAGCTGTTGGAAAAAACAATAAATTTGAAAGCTGTCCATTAAAATTTTCAAGTGGGAGACTACTAGTTGCTCCACTTCCTATCAACAACTTATCCAAAGAAGATGCAGTTATTACTTTAGTGGATCCAATGACATTTCCAGTCAATTTTCCATTAATAAATAAAGACCAATTTTTCGATGCATCCTTTACTATAGCAACATGAACCCATTTTCCTGGTCTTATGTCTTCCACTACATCTAAAGCTCCAGAAAGAAATGTAATTCCGACATTTTGTACTTCAACTTTTAATCTCCAAGTTCCAAAAGCATCATAATAAGATATTTTGACAGCTAACGCGTTAGATGTGTCATAACTAAATATGTACTCTTCTCCGATAGAAACTGCTAAAGAATTAAACCAAAATTCGATTGTTTTTGATTCATTCAACGGTATGTTTAAGCCACCACTTGTTATTCCAGGAGCAAGTAAATTTATTTGTGAAAATTTTGAGACAGCAGAAAAAGCTTTTTTATCAGACCAATCAAGAATTTTAGTTCCATCCCATGAAGTTGTTTTTGCTACCGAATTGAACACTGCACTCCAACCTCCCGTGTTGTGAGGAGAAAAGGAAGAGCCAGTAACTTTTCCTATATAATCAAATTCGTTTAGCTGAGAGTTCAATTTCAAAGGTATCATAATGTTTATTTATTTAATTTTAATTGTTTTAAATAGGGTGACTCAGTGCAATTGAATTATTTTGACCGTTTGCTTGAGAAATTTGTATATTGCTAGCATTTAAGTTTGAAAATATTGCCGGAACGCTTAATGACATAGAATATCTTTCTGAGTTAAAATTTAAAGCAATCAATCCTGTATTTAAATTGCTTGCTTGTGAGGGATGACTCAAAGACAGTGAATTTTGTTGTTGCAAATTCAGTGAAATTATACTTGGAAGTACTGCAGCTGGTATTAATCCAGGAGGATTGCTTAAAGCAAATGAATTTTGTGTTATTGGATTCAAATTTATAGAGGTTGGGCTTGCAGGAGCAGCAGAAGGATTACTTAAAGCAAACGAATTCTGTTGTAATGGATTTATAGAAAGTATTGATGGAACTATTGCTGGAAGAAGTGGTGGAGGGTGGCTAAGAGCAAAAGAAGTTTGTTGATTTGGATTTAATATTAAAGTAGGAGAAATAAATGGCGGAGAAGACGGATGACTGAGTATAAATGAGTTTTGTTGTGAAGGAATTAAAAGTAAAGGAGTGGATGTAGGGGTTGGCGTTGGAACTGGAGTTGGAGTTGCTGCTGGGGTAGAAGTAGGAGTTGGTGTAGGTGGAAGAGTGGCTGGAGGCATTCCGGTAGGTATATTCCCAGGAGAATTATCCAAACATAGAAAGTTGACTGGGGTTCTTATCTTATCTTCTCTTTCTAAAACCGGTATAATTCCATCTTGGCACGTTTCTAGTTCTATGCAAGTATAGTTTTCGAGAGAAATTTCATTACATACGAAAGGAATTACATTCCACCCCTTCCACCATGCAATATAGTAATCTTCATATTGCAAGTCACTCAATCCTGGATTGTTTGTAATGTTAATTGTTTTTGGATTATAAATTACGTTTGCTAATCCTTTAAAAATTTCAATTAAAGCAGGACGTTGAAGAGCACAATTAGCAAAACTATGATGCTCTTTAGTCCCTTGTAACGGAGCAGAAGAAAGATTGTAACACCCTTCAACGAATTGCCAGAAGTTTGTGCCAGTTTGTGTGCTTAAACGAGGCAAATCAGTTAAAGTATTACAGTTATACCACGCATAACTGTAATCCTCACATTTAGACAAATTAAGCTTTGGAAAGGTTTTAAGTTGTTTGCAGTTAGCCCACGAGCCTTTAATGCTTTTTGCGTTTTTAGTTTCTATGGAAGGAAAAGCAGATAACGAAGTACATCCTTCCCAAGCAAAGGAAAAATCGACTCCACTTAATGTATTTAATTCAGGAAATACGTTAATAGAAGAACATTGACTCCATGAGCTGTTAAAATTTGTAATTTTGCTTGTATCAGGAAGGTCTGTTGCATTAAATGTTACAATACTAGCTCCTTTCCATGCTCCATCGTACTTTTTGTATAAATTATCTCCCCACTGTGTAACCTTTTTAAAAGATAATTTATTTGGTCCGTTATTGACTGACCAACCAGGAAAAGCAAATGTTGTTTTAACGTGACTCATGTTGATTTATTAATTAGTTGGCGGTGGTCCAATTGTAATAGTATGAACGCCTGGAGTTGTATATGCATGCGTTGCAGTAATATTATATCCAGTAAATTGTTGAATGATTCCGTCTCCCCATTCAATAAAGAAATCATAATAGGTAGATGCGTTTGAAATTAACGGTAATATAAAAGTTTCATTTGATGTTGTAGTTTCGTACTCAAAAATAAAGCTTGTTCTTCCAGTAACAGTAATATCTTCAACTGCAGTGCTGACTTCTGTATAAGTTCCTTCATCTAAGAAATCACCACACGCGGTTAATCTCTTCATTCTTGTAATATTACGTGGAATATAATCACAGCCACATGTCTCACAGTTATTATTGTAGTCTTTAAGAGCAGACGTTATATATGTTTCTTCTGGAGTAAAATATGTTTTAGCTAAAGCAATATTAACATTAACAGGCTCATCATCTTCTTCTGTAATTTTGTATGTCGGAAGGGACACTATTAAATTAGTATCTGTTCTTTCAAATGCTCTTATATTAAGCGTTTCTCTATCAGCAAATCGATTCAAATCATTGAAATACTTAACTTCTAATGTTGTTGGTTCGTAATTATACGTTAGCTCTGGAGTTGATATTGGAATCAAATCAAAAATATAGGAGTTTGCTATAGAATCATTTAACATTAACCCAACCATTCTTCCTACTAAATCAGCTCCAAAAGAAAAATAACGATAACCTTCAATCGTTAAATGCTTAATAGTAACAAGTCCTTGCTCATGTTCAAATATAAATTTTCTTCTATATTGCTCTTCGTCGTTTAATCTTTCTTTGCTGAGTCTTATAGTGTAAGGATACCCCGAGTCCACTTGCAGCCAGTTGCTTTCATCTGCTTTTAGGCAAACGGTGCCATCTCCGTTTGGAAGAACATATATTGATAATTTTTTACCAGTTCCTCCTTTAAAAATTAAACCTTGAGTTGTTGTTATAAACGTCTTGGTTTCATGAGATGTAAGGTAAAAACTTCCTCCTACCTCTCCTATTTTTAAAATTCGCTCGCCTATAGATTCTCTTGAAAATACGTCCGCTAAATTTTTACGTTCAGTTAAAAATAACGCATTTCTTTTACTTAGAACAGAATCTTTATGATGCTCGAGAATTTTGTGAGACCAATAACTAAATCCGTTAGCAAATTGATCATAGTGCTTAACAAGCTTTTCTTCATTATTAAACTTGTAAGTTAGCTTTACAGGCTTAATTTCAGACAATAAGAACTCATTAAAAATAAAACTCATGATTAATCTTATTTATTCCTAATATTCCAATGTGAAGTGAATGTTGTTTATAAAATTTTGCAAATTTTTTGCTAAGATAAGCTCAGGTCAAAGTAAAAAAGTTATAATATTTTATTTTTTAGAAAAAGTTTCCATTTCCGTTTCCATAAAAAGTAGTTACGTTTCCACCAGAAGAAACTTTTCTAATTCGATTGTTGCCATAATCTGCTACATAAAGATCTTGTGAACCAGGATGAATACATACATGTTCAATCCTATTAAACTGTGCATTTGTTCCTTGACCATCCACATATCCGACTCTTAGCTGTCCAGCAAAAACTGTAAATGTCCAACCTATACTCGTGGGAGTGCCTTTAACGATTAGGTTACCACATGCTATATAAAGCTCTCCTTTGTTGTTTATAGCAATTCCTTTAGGATATTTTATAGGAGACCCTGTTATAAGAGTTGAAGTATAACCAGTTGGAGTAATCTTTCGTACCGACCAATAATGGTTATCCGTAACATATAAATTACCACTTCCGTCACGTGTTATTCCATATGGGATTCCCCATTTTGCGTCTGTTCCTTGACCGTCAGTTGTACCATAAGAGCCACCTGAAAATGTAGTTACGTTGTTGTCATTGGGAGTAATTTTTCTTACCGCATGATTTCCCCAATCTGTTACATACATATTTCCTCCGCTGTCTACTACTACGCCCATTGGTGTGTGAAACACCGCATTAGTTCCAATTCCATTCTTTAAACTACCACTTGCTCCACCAGCTATAACGTCATAATTGGTTCCGTTTGATAAGCTAGAAAATTTTAGCACTCTTGCTTTATAAAAAGTTTCAGTCACATATAATTTTTGTGAACTATCAATCCAAGACATTTTTGGTATATTTAGACTTTTAGCAAAAAAAGAAGCTTGAGTGCCAGAAGAATCTATTTTCATTATATGAAATTCGGAGTTTATTGAAACGAATACGTTCCCTTGTGAATCTATAGATATTCCAACTGGACCCGGAACAGCTTTTATCGTCGTTGGAGTTGGAGTTGGATTTGGAGTAGGGAAAGGAGTTTTAGATGGTGTTAGCTGAGGAGTTGCAGTAGGCGTTGCGTTTGGCGTTCTAGATGGTGTTGGCCTAGGAGTTGCAGGCGGCGTTGCGTTTGGCGTTCTAGATGGTGTTGGCCTAGGAGTTGAAGTTCTAGTTGGACCGGGAGTGGGGCCAGGAGTAGA
>Ga0078894_10000736_pt1 | contig 23421 bp, 10 predicted proteins | sample LauGreSu1BDMLBSD_2_FD_67506 | JGI IMG/M metagenome (GOLD analysis project Ga0078894, IMG submission 67506) | Freshwater lake microbial communities from Lake Michigan, USA - Su13.BD.MLB.SD (version 4) (version 4) | ecosystem: Environmental > Aquatic > Freshwater > Lake | place: Lake Michigan... | reverse complement strand
TTTATTCGAGTTCGTCAAATGGCTAATCATGTAGTCAACTCTCTCAAATTTGAGATAAAAGTGGCTACCAAATCTAATTTTGACGAACTTTCAGATGAGATTCCGGAGCTGGTAAAAACTAACGTTGCGGAACTCATTGACCAGATTTTATCGGAGTTGTACCCTTCTCCTCACCTTCTAGTGATCGATACACTGGAAATTGACCTGGGGTCCTTGAGGCTAAGTAACTTAAAGGCTGACCTCACACAAAAATTTAAAGTCGAATTTCGATCTGCCTTCAAACAGTACCTGCAAACTTCTTCGCCTCAAGTCACTTTGGCAGAGGAAATGCCCTTTATCATTTTGGACGATTATGTCCGACGAGGTGTTCGCCCCCAATGGTTGCCTGCAAACGAAGCAAGTTTCCGAGAACATATCACGAAGGCTTTTTCAAAAAATCCTAAAAAATTCTCAAAAAGGGTAAGCGGGTATTTGAAAAATCCAACCCAGAAAAAGAGGGTATTGGAAAATTTCTCAGAGGAAATACTCATACAAAGTGTGTTGATCGAACATCCTTTAAAAAGTGTGATCCCTTCCGATGAAATTTCACGATTAAAAGAATTTTTTAGACAGCAGTATCGGCATCTAGATGCAAATTCAGCTTCCATACTATTTAAAAGTATGTTGGCGGATATTCTCATTCATCCGCAAAAAATCAATACGCTGAGTGGCTTTAGAGCTGCAGTAGGAGAAGCCATAGAGGATCACTTTGGATCTGAGGTAGCATCATCCTACCAGACAAAAGCAGTTCTTTCTGATCCGGTTAAAGCTTTGGATCCGGCAATTAGTGTAGTAGCTGGGAAGCCATTGCCTTCTAATTTGGTGGAGTTTGGGGATGGGTTAGTCCAGAAATTCCAATTCTTCATGTTTCATGGGTATTCCTTAGTCGATAATCGGCCTACTTCCTACCGATTTCGAAATATCAACACCCTATTTGAAACACTATTGACTCAGAATTTTGAAGAGCTTGTTGAATTTTTGTTGAAATATAGCAAATCTGCAGCGATCAAAAGGAGATTTTTGGATAGCCTATCCCAGGAAACCATTTCCATTTTTTTCGGCAAGGTTGCTCCGCAAAAAAGGAAACTTTTGGAATGGGTAGTGGAGGTGTTTGAACAAGTTCAAGAGAAGTATCAACCGATCAATCAAACCCAAATACAAGTAAAGAAGTCGATTAATGAAATCACTTTTGATCTTTTTTTAACAAAAAATTTACAGTCAATTTCTGACGAAAACTACTTGCGTCTTTTATTTAAAAAGACGGCTCAAAAGTATGGAGTTAGCTATAAAAGCTTGCTTTTTATGACCTTAAAATCTATTTCAACTGGAGATAAAAAATATCAAATATTAAACTATAACCAGACCCTGGGGGATTTATATGCCAAAGACATTCTAAAAAGAAAAGGCTTTGGTTCCATTGACTGGTTGTCGTTTTCCAAAGAGGAAACTGAGCAAGAATGGAGTACCAATTACCAAAACAAAGACGAGATACTTTCCTTGTTTACTAGTTTGTACCAGGATCAGTATGGTTCGCTTCCTGCTGCAGTAACTGCCTGGTTACAAACAAAAGTCCAGGCACTTTCCCTGAATAGTGCGTCTCGAATCCTTGAACTTTGGGAGGAATTTTCACAAAAATATGCGCTGCCTCTTGGCGAGCTAGCAATTCCCTTACTGTTAGAAAAGAAATCCAATACGAGCCTAAAATTGAGTTCCTCTGAATTCACTTTTTGGCTTAATAAATACAGCATCAAAGGTATTTCACCATCGAAGTCAGCAGATACAGTGCAGTTGCTTACCTATTTGCAAGGCAATAAAAAAATGGTGTCCGCGGCCATGTTGAAAAAAATAGCCCTTGCTCTCCCTGTTACAGGAGCAATTAGCAAGCAGGCATTTTTTAAAGTTGCTGAACTTATTCGTCCTCGTTTGGCTGCTGTTTTGCCTGGTTTTTTGGTATGGGTTCAACAGGTATTGGCTCAAAAAAAGGCCGAAGGGCTAGAGGTAAAATTATTCACTTGGTTGTACCATCAGTTGATTTTCCTTCCCCAAAGCCAACTTTCGCTTGCTTCTCTGAAAATGAAAGTAGAGGAATTCTTAAGCTTGAATGAGCGGTTGGTTGTTCGGGTGGATCAAAAGCCAATTTTCCCTGTTGCCAAGATGCCGCTAGTTCAAAGAAGGAAAGAGACTAGTAATTCTGCCAAGATGGTGGCAAGGATATTTGGTATTCTGGGTATAGATGAGGTGTATGGAATATTTTCAGAGGCCAAGAGATACGATGAGGAGATCTTACTCAATCTTTTGACTAAGAAGTATGCAGACTCATTTTATCAGTTGCTGCTGTCTCATCAATACAATCCCGAATTTCAAGACGCCATTTTAGTTCAGGCACCTAAATGGCTAAAAAAGCAATTTCTAGATTTTTTAGTTCAGCGTGCCGCATTCGATTGGAATGCAAGCATCTCCGCCTTTACAAGCTATTTTGAAACAAACAAATGGGTAAAATTGGAGGGGGTAGCCCTAGAGAGTTTCCTGGAAAAAAATCTCTGGAAAGCGGTTTTTGAGGGAGGGTCATTTGTTAAAGAAGAGCTCATTCTGGATCTTTTAGGGAATGCACTAGATGCACAGTTGATTACAGCCAAGTTTTGGAAGGACCTTCAGGTGTATAGCCAACGAAAAGGACAGCCAAAGGATATCAAAAGCACGAAGTCCTATGCAAACTTTGCTGCCCTTGAACAAGCAAACGGCTTCGCATATTTGATCGCGCGCTCTGGCAACAAGAAAGAGGCGCCTTCTATTTTACCGATTCTTGAAAGTTTGGTGTACAATTCCGCCTTTCCAGTGGCCCATATTTTTGAAGGCGGTTCCTCAGAGGAGTTTAGCGACTACATTTCTAGATTGGCAGTAGAAAACAAGACTGAATTTTTGAATTTCTTTGCCAAGGTTAGGCATCCTTATTTAAGCCGAAAGTTTTTCAATTTATTGAAATACAAGGGCTTAATAGAATTGATCAAAGAAAAACACAAGCGAGAGGGTTTAGCAATTACAGTTGACCAGGTAGAAAAAATAGCGAAGATTTTTAACCTTCAGGATCAAGTAAAAATTGACTATTTCTTACGAGCCTGGTTGGTATTTCTTTTTCATGCTACTAACCTCCAAAGGTCTGCCGCATCGCTCGCGGTAGAGGTGGGTGAGCTTTTGCAGGAAGAAGGGGTCTTGGAAAGAAGTACATTAGATCTAGAGACTACATATACCTTGTTGACCAAACTTTTTGGGTGGAATGAAACTGAAAAGAATTACTTTTTTCAACAGGCAAGAGGTTGGGCAGCAGTAGAAACTGCTCCTCCTTCGATTTTAGAACTGAACAGTAAGGAGCAGATCCAAACCTACTTTAGTGAGTTGAAGGATCCATTCTTAAAGGACTTGCGGGGCAAAGGGTTTTTAAAGGTTTGGGTGAATTCATTTATTGAGTTGGCTTCAACTGCAACTTTAAATGATTTTGTGGAGCTATTTAAAAACAGCTTTTATGAAAACAGCCATAGTGAGGCGAGAAAGCGAACTTTATTTTTCAAACGATTCTTTCAACTGAAAGATGGGTATAACACTTTCAAGGCAGCCTTAACCTCTATCCCTCAAGGTTGGCTTGAGTTTCGGAAGAATAATCCCGCATTTTTTGAGCCATATGAACAAGAAGCGGCGCCTAAGCCGGTTCAAATGAGCCTTATTGAGCTTCTAAACTTTTACTTGTCCTACGGGGTACTTCCTAAGGAAGCCGAGAGTTTGCAAGCCTTTGTTAAGAAGTTGATGGAACTAAAAGGTGCTGATTTGGCTCAATTGAGAGGGATTTTTCTTGTGAGTTTGTTAGATAGCAAGAAGAAAAAACTCCTTAATAATTTATTGAGGTATGTGGATGAAAAATGGTTTTATGGTCTTTTGCATCCCAAACTTTCTGATGCGTTGGACAATTTGGTCTCCGAAGTAAGAAGAAGGACAGGAAGTAATTTTTTTGCTGATTTGCGTATTCAACATCCAGTAGATCGGATCTTATTTTTTGCTGAATGTCTGTCTAAAATGGGGTCCTCTACCAAACATTTACTAGAGCTAGTGCTGCCTGCTTTTGAGCAGTGGGTGGACACAAAAAGTGCTGCAGTGGTGGCAACATTGTTTAGGAGCGGGGATCAAAAATCTGAAATCCTGGTCTTGATTCAACATGCTAGCAAGAAAGTAAAGAAAGTTGTAGAGCTAGAGGAAAAGAAAGAGGAGGAACCAAAAGTTGTGGAGCCGGAAGAGGTGGATCTTGGGGAGGGAGTAACGATCTATAATGCAGGAATGGTGCTCTGCTGGCCATTTTTCGGTAGATTTTTTGCCGCCCTTGGTTTGGTGGAGCAGGGTAAATTTAAGGGGCAGCAAGCAGAGGAAAGGGCGGTTCAGTTGCTTCAGTACCTGGCCACAGGATTGACTTCTTTCGAAGAATGGGATTTGAGTTTGAATAAGGTGTTATGTGGAGTTTCTTTGAATACAGCCATCTCGCCTAACTTAGAATTGACGGTAGAGGAGGAGGAACTTGTGAAAAAATTGATCAATGGTACTATATTTAATTGGGAAAAAATGCGTGGCACAAGACTGGAGACCTTTAGGGAAACTTTTTTTATGCGGGAGGGAATTCTGTATGAAAAAGATAACCGATGGGAGTTGATCGTTGAGCGAAAAGCCTACGATGTACTGATGGATACCATGACTTGGAATATTTCCATGATTAATTTAAGCTGGATGAAGAAAAGATTGAATGTTCAATGGAAGTAAAAAATAGTACTGAAAGGTTAATACAGCCCATTTTGCAGGATCTGGCTTGGTTAGAATCCATTCTTGACCTACGAATGAGTGCGTATTTTGAGGAGGAGAGTCCTGATTTCCTTTTCCCTGCCCCTCCCATCTGGTTGGGTGAAAGTAACCCCTACACGAATTTTGTAACCAGATATAAGTTAGATGTTAAGGAGCGAGTGATTCTGTTGATGAGCATGGTTCCCTTGCTGAGTCCTCAATCTTTCGATTGCTTTTTCATTCAAAATAAATCCATTGGAAGGCCATTTTCAGAATTTGGAGGAGTAGAAGCCAAATCACATAAAGGCTTTATTCCTACAGTGGAGACGGTCAATTTTGTGTTGAACGGGAAGGATTTATTGAAAAGGCTAGAGTTATACAAGGTCTTTTCCGAGGAGCATTTCTTTTCCAAGCGTCAAGTACTTTCGTTGAAAAAAAACTCAGAAAATGAATCTTTTTGGTCCAATAGCCTTCAGATTAATGAAGATTTTTTTTACCACCTGATTTCTGGAGAGAAGATTTCCCCTAAATTTTCTTCCCAATTTCCAGCCAAAGAACTTACTACACAATTGCAGATTGATGACTTGGTCCTCAACAAGCAATTGATGGATGAATTGGGTTTGATTCTGAATTGGATCAAATTTAGGGATGAAATTAAGGGCTCAGAGAAGTTACGAAAGAGCTTTAGAACAGGCTATCGGGCATTGTTTTATGGACCACCTGGTACAGGTAAGTCGCTCACGGCGGCTATTCTTGGAAAAAACAATAATCTGCCAGTTTACCGAATCGATTTATCCCAGGTGGTTTCAAAGTATATCGGAGAAACGGAAAAAAACCTTTCTAGGCTTTTGGATGTAGCAGAACATAAAAACTGGGTGTTATTCTTTGATGAGGCGGATTCGCTTTTTTCCAAGCGAACTGAAATCAACGATTCGAAGGATAAATATGCCAACCAGGGTACCTCATACCTATTGCAGCGGTTGGAAGAGTACGATGGCTTGGTGATTTTGGCGACAAACCTACGTCCCAATATCGATCGAGCTTTTGTCAGACGTTTTCAGTCTATTTTGTATTTCAATCTTCCGACGGTGGATGAACGGATTAAACTCTGGGAGAATGCATTGAAAAATTTCAATATAGCCAGCGATGTATCCATTAAGAAATTGTCTGAAAAATACGAGGTGTCAGGTGCTGCAATTAGCAATGCCATCCAATTCTCTTGGTTGAGCTCCAAGCGAGACCAAAGGGACCAAATCACCTCCCTCGATATCGAAGGGGGCTTGTTGCGCGAAATGGCCAAAGAGGGTAGGGCGGTGAAATAGGAAATGAGTGCAATCAAAGTTGGGTTCATCGCGTAGATTTCCCTTAATAAATCTTAGATTGAAGGAAATTTAGATTCGTTAGTCACCTGTTAATTTGACGCAGTATGTTTGATTATTGCTACTGGCCTGAAGGAATAGAAATCGAACTCAATAAGCAGTTGGATAATTTTCACCATCAAGCGCAAATGCTTATTGATGGGCAGGTATTTTTAGCGCTGGCCAACAAAATACTTAAGGCGCAGGTGGCTGGTAAGTATTTTGAGTTGATCATTTTACTTCCCAAGGGATACAGAACACTCGAAAACGCAAATTTATTTCACCGAATCACCCAAGCTGGAGCCAAAGTGGGAATTATTGAAGTAACGGTCTTTGATGAAGGCTTTGAACAATTTTCCATTTTTGATAACCGTCTGTATTACAGCACGAAGCGCCTCGAAGGTGAAGTTGATTTTGCAGATTTCTTTTTCAAAAAGCACCAGGATTTTGAGGGTTTGATGGAGTCCAGTCGTTTGGTCAATTCCTATTCTCAGGAAATCAAATTAAGCTTTACTGCTGAAAAGTATTTTGCCACCCAAGGTGAGGAGATTAGTTTCTTTTGGGAATCGACAAATGCCAACTCCAATGTCTTGACTCCAGGCAATAGAATGCTTGATGCACAAGGAGAGGAGCGAATCACCATAGAGGAGGATACCTTTCTTACAATTACCTCCAAAAATGAAAAAAGTAAAACTTCTTTATCTATTTTTATTAAGTGTTTGGAAGTAGATCACTTAAAGTTATCAGTATCCATTTTCAATAAAGAAATTGACGATTATGTACCCATCGATTCTGTTTCAAAAAACAATGAAATATTCGCGGTATATATGAGTGACGTGGTGAAAATTGAATGGGTATGTAAACCGGGCACCACCTTAATTGAGTCTAGGCTGGGCAAATTAAATAACATTGGGTTCCACAACTTTGTCTGTTTGGAGAAGTCAAGCTTAAACTTTGAAATGCATTTCTTAAATACAGTAGCAAGTAAGGAGATTCACTTTTATCCAGTGTCCAAGGTTAGCGCTAGTTTTGACGAGGATGAATACCAAGAAAGCGGCCAGAAAATGCAGAAAGGTAGCGTAATGGAAGGGGAACAGGGATCTGAAAAGGAAAGCTTTTTGTCCAAAGTGGTCTCACTATTTAGTTTAAAAAAATAAGATGGGACTAAGTGCTTTCTTTTTATTTTGTTCTGGAGTAAGCAAATCTGTTTTGGACAAATGTCCGGACACCGAAAAGGTAAAGCACGTGAGCATAGGTGCTTCTGTCTTGTTTACAGGTGTTCTAGCGATGCTTTCTTCCTATTTTGCATTTAGTTTGATCTTTGAAGGGGCGTACATCAATTTTTTCCTCGCTTTTTTTTGGGGATTGATCATTTTCAATCTCGACCGGTACATCGTGGCTACACTGCGGAAAAAAGGTGATTTTTGGAGGGAAGTGATTCAGATAAGTCCCCGCTTATTTTTATCTACTCTGATTGCTTTGGTCGTATCCAAACCCTTAGAATTACAGCTTTTCAAGTCGGAAATTGATCAAAACCTCAATGAACAAGTGGTGGCGCGTGTGGCACAGGCAGAAAAGGAATATTTTTCAGCCCTCGCCAATATTGATACCGAAAAGAAAAAGCTGGATGTACAGCTCCGAGAATTTTTTGATTTAAAAGAGTTTTATTACCAGGAGTACAAATGCGAATGCGATGGCACCTGCGGTACGGGTCAATACGGCAGTGGCAAGGAATGTGAACGAAAACAAAAGAAATACGAAGATTTTATTTTAGAATACGAAACCAAAGAGGTCGATATCCGAGAAGGGAAAATGGCTCTTGAGAAAAGTAAGGGCGAGCAGTATACCTTATACCAAGAAGACAAAGAAAACATCAAGGCGAACTTTTCCTTGGGACTTCTTTCTAGACTTCAAGCATTACATAATCTGGACAGTTGGGCGCCTTGGACCATCACCTTGATGATTCTTTTTGTTGAAATTGCCCCCGTTTTGACTAAGTTGTTTTCTTCCAAAGGTCCTTACGATGATTTTTTAGCCTTAGAGGAAAATAACTTTAAAATGGAATACATCAACAACATGTATCAAACAGGACAGCAAGTGGAGCAAGGGTATTCGAGTAAGTTGCGGGAAGTTCAAACAATGAAGAAAGAACTCATTTCCGACAAGCAAAAGAAAGTACAAGAACTCTACCGAGACTTAGGGAGAGAAGTAACTAAACAGATAAACAAGTGATTGGCTGGATAACTAAAAGTTTGTTGGTACTTGGGTGCTGGCTATTTGTACTAGAACCGCTTCAGGCTGACGACAAAAGATCCAAGTCATTGAGTAATAGAATTGCACTTGGCGACACGCTATCGACCCAAACATTTGTGTCAGAAAGTGAACTCAGCTTGTTCATTGCCGAGGAGTTGAAGATTAATGAATCTGTTCTGGCAGTGAACCAGCAGCAGGTAGATAGTCTCCATCAGTTGTTGAATCAAACCAAGCAATTGCTCATACCTAGGGCGGATCTGGTTAAGTTTTTAGGTTTTTCAGTTGCTGTTCCTGAGACAAAGTTGGTCATGAGCCAAGAAGTTGAATTGTCTCCAAAAAGTAGAATTTTACGACTGGAATTGGAGGCCATTCAAGGAGATTCTTTCACCCTGACGTATGCGGTCGAAGCGGATCTTGGCAATGCCGCAAAGGTTGAAATATTGCTAAATAAAGTTACGGTTGCGAAAGAATCCTCTTCGAAGCGAGGAAAGAAAATCAACTTAGCCTTTGTGGCAAGCGAAACAGGCACGGTGGAAATCGTTCTTCGGAGTTTAGGTCCCTTCAAGGAAAAAGGACTTATTGAGGTTCATGCGACCCCTCGAGCCGAACACATTGAGGTTAAGAAAATTAGAACAATAAAGGTGAGAAAAGAGCTGGTGGATGCACAGGTTCAAGACACCCTATTTCAAACGCTGGTGGACGAGCAAGTGGTGCTCACGAATAGAGCGAATCTCAAAGGCAGTTCGGTGTTTCAAAAGCAACTGGACTTTGGTTCTGAAAACGAAGTCTTGGGTTTTGCGCTGTTCTTTTTCCCGTACGCAGAAAAGGACAACTTGCAATTTTCAAGAAGGGAAACTTACCGTGAAGATCCTTTGGAAGATTTTTCCATGAAGGAATTGAAAGGAAAATCGTTTACTTACCTTCCAGAATTCACCTTTTCTGGATTAGCTGTTTCTCTGACAGATGCCCAGCGTCGAATATTTTGGTCCAATGGGAGCAATCCTAAATTGGAAGAATGGAAAGTAAGTCCAAATAGTACAGCCAATTATGCTTTTTTTCAATCCAAAAAAACACTGGACAACGGAAAGGTCCAAGTAAAATTTTCCAACACCTCTGATCTGTATGATCTAGATTTTGGATTAAAAATTATTACGCTTACCTTAAAAAAATTCACAGTCAAGCAAGAAGTGGACGTGGAAGAATTTGAAGAGACGATACTATTAACCTTACTATGAAGCATTCTGGATTAACCTACGCGGTCCTTTTTCTTTTTCTTTTGCTAACCTTTGTGGGTTGTAAAGAGGCCAACCAGCTAAAATCTGGTGGAAGGAAGGTCACCTCGGGAATTAAAAAGGCTCAAGGTGCCTCCGATAAGCTCTTGAAAAAATTGGGTGTTGCAGACTCTGTCTCTCAAAATCCGGATAGCTTAAACAACTTGCTTTCTCCATTGGAACAGAAGTCGTTTATCAGTAATTACACGACACTTTACGATATGTTGAATGGGCCCAACAACAATCGTAATTTGCAGGCACTCGAGTTTGACTCTGCATCTCTTTCCTACAAGCGACAGGGTGGCAACCAACGGGTGATTCGTGAAGGCGCGGAGGTGTATACCTGGTATCCGTATTGGATGGGAGACGTCTGGAAAACTTATGATTTCAATTTAATTTCCACGATTTCCTTTTTCTCTTACAAGATTGATCCCAAAACAGGTAGCTACATCAATCCCGCTCAAATTAGCCAATGGAGGCAAACAGATTTACTTGATTCTGCAAAAAAGCATAATACCAAAGTCTTGTTGAGTCTTTCGCTTGAGGGAGAAAACAATCACCTGGATTTTCTAAAGGATGAAGCACTTTGGAACACAACCCTTGATTCGGTGGCAGTGCTTTTGACCGAGCGTGATGCAGATGGGATCGAACTCGAATTTACAGATGTGCCCTTGGACCGAGAAACCAAATTTTTAGACTTTGTTGCGTTTCTGAAAGACAATCTAGATTACCGTTTTGTCACCAAAAAAATGATTGTTTCTTTGGTGATTCCTGCGGATGACACCAAGTTTCCTTTTGACTTGGTAAAATTGAATGAGTCGGTAGACTTATTTATTATCAAAGGGATGGATTACCATGAGATTGACGGTTCTGTGGCAGCCATAGCTCCTTTAAGAAATGAAACCCCAGGAGGCCCTAGCCTTGAGACCACAGTCCTCATGTACTTGAATAGAGGGCTAGTGGCGGAAAAGTCTATCCTAGCACTTCCACTTTATGGATCGCAATGGTCTGGAACTTATGATCCTTCAGAAGGATACTACAGCACTAATTTTGAACGGAAAGTTACCTTATCCGAGGTGAATCGAGTATTCCAATCCAAGGACAGCGTGTATACGATTGTTCCCACGCTGGATGAAACGTCCATGACCAATTACTTTTTCCTAGAATTCCCGGATAATACCTCTATTGAAGGCTGGTACGACGATTCGACTACCTTATCCAAAAAAATGGATCTAGCACTCTTCAATAAATTCAAAGGAGTTGGTTTATACGCACTCGGCTATGATCTAGGGAAAGAAGAGATTTGGAATGTTGTGGCTCAGAAATTCACAGGGGATATCGTGTACATCAAAGACCCAATTAAGGAAATCGATGGCTATCCCATTAAAATTGCGGCTTTCTTTCAAACCTACAAACAGCTATTTATGGTGACTTTTGCGCTGGTCACCTTGGCGATGATCATCGCACTTGTGGTTGCATTTTCAGATTGGAGGTTTAGAGAAACCATTTTGGCAAGACAACTGTATCGAGTTATTGTTTTGTCCATTACTTGCTTGATATTTCTTGTGGTTTTCTTCGTTTTCGGATGGCTAAATGAGAAAAATTGGAGCTTTTTCTTATTCTTTCTCATTGGAGCAGTAGCAAGCTATTTGGTGGAGAAGTATGGGGGATTAATGAAAATCAATAAGCCATGAAGGTTGATGTAAAACAAATTGGAAAGCTTCCTTCGAAGGTACTTGCTAAAGAAGGAAGGTTGTTTTTGCTTTTTTCCTACTTGGGTATCTGGTTGTGTTTACCCGTAATGAGTATGATGGACCTGAAGGCTTCAACTTTAGTATTGGACTTAATTGACGAAATTTACCTCATTCAACTTTATTTAGTTGTTTGGTTTTTTGTGGTGCTCAGCCTGTATGTGCTTCGTTTCTTGTTTTATTTTTTAGAAAAAAGATTTGGGTAGTCAGATTCAATTTACTGCTCGGATTACGTTTTTAAGTGCTATGAAAAAATCCATTTCTAAGCTTATTTTTTAATTAAATAGGATTTAGCACGAGTACTCACTACATTCATACGAAACTAACTTCGTTCGAAATCAATCAGTTGAGTTTAAAATTCATTCCCTTCTCTTTCAATTATTCTATCTCAAATACTAGTTTAGTGTTTGGTATAATTTAATTATTTAGTTGTCCTATTTAATTATCAAGTATAGTAAAGTATTCAAATCCAAGATTTAATTTATGGAGATTTTTAGTTCCCAGAATGATGCTTTAGGAAGTACTGCCGGGCCATTGCCAGGAAGACAACGTCAGGTTTTTGATATACTTAGTTTATTTCAATCCTCCCAAATGGTAGGGTTGTTTGGAGAAAATGGATCTGGAAAAACTACGCTAATTAAAAGAGGGTTGATCCCAGAATTGGATAAGGGATTTTTAGGAATTGCAGGGAGGAAATGGAAATCTGTGACAATACGTCCGGGTATCACTCCGCTGGAGAATCTATCGGCTGGGATAGCGCAATTGGGTTTAAATCAAGGGAAGCAAAAACTAGAGGATGAGGTATTTCTTACTGAATCCATGCGCATGTCCAGTGAGGGATTAAAAAATGCCTGCCTTCAAAAAGCATCTCAAAAAAGTGATTTCAATGCATTGCTGGTCATCGATAATTTTGAGGACCTTTTTCAGTTCAGAGAGGTGTCACAAAACACCGGCGATTGGGATGAAACCGTCAAATGTTTCATTCAAAACATAACCAAATGCGCGAGCTATTCTGCCATTCCGGTTTATTTTTTAATTGTGTTGAGAGCGGAGTACATGTCTAGGCTTTTTGAATACCGCCACTTTTACGAGATCGTATCTGCTTCCCAATACAACCTACCCCAATTTAGAAAAACTGAATTTGCCGAGGTAATCAAGGCCATTTTGCAGCCCTCAAAAAAGACGATGCATAAGGATGGGGTTGATTATTTATACAATGAGCTGGGAAAGGATCTTAAAAATTTAACCTTGTTGAAATACTACCTCAATGAGGCAGTTGAAAATGCAGCGTCTAATTCCAAAGATGAAATTGAATTGGAAGTATTGCTTCAGATTTCAAGTGATTCCCTTTATGCAAAAAAGCTTGAGTTGTTTTTCTCCTCTTGTAGTGAGGTGCAACAAAGATTGATTGAAAAATTGTTCAAGCAAATCACCGTGACGGAAGAAGGTTCGAGGCTTAGGAAACCGATCCGTGTCGATCATTTTTTGAAGGTCACAGGGTCTCAACTCCCGGAGCTAAGTCCTTTGCTTCAATCCATTCAACATTCCTTCCACTTCCTTTTGGATGTGGTACTTCCTTTTCAGGAGCGCCTGGAAGTAAAAAACCATTCCTTAATCTCGGAATCCTCAGTCATTGACATTAAGAATGAACAGTTTATCCCTCATTGGCCTCGTTTAATCGAGTGGATCAAAGAAGAAAAAGAATCTCAAGATTTATACAAGAGACTAAGTGAAAAATCGACGCTTTTTGACAAAGGATTAACGGATTATTTGAAACCGCCGGATCTTGATTTAGCACTTAGTTGGTATGAGCAGCAGAAGCCAGATGAATTGTGGTCCAACCAGTTTGACTCAAATCACCACCGAACCATTGCGTATTTGCTTACAAGTAAGGTCAAATTTCAGGACGAGATTCTAAAAAAAGAACAGGATCAAAAAGAAAAAATTAAGCGCCTCCGTAGGGTAGGGGTTTATGGGCTTCTCGGTGGTTTTGTGATTCTTCTCATAATTGGAATTTTTGCCTACGATGCCAAGACCCAAGAGGCCTTAGCCCAAGTAGCACGAGAGAAAGCCGAAAAGGAAACGGAAAAAGCAAGGTTGGAAAAGAATCGTGCAGATGCTGCCCGTACCGAGGCTACCAAAGCCACCGATGAGGCATTGAAAAATGAGCGACTGGCCAAGATTGAAAAAGTGCGGGCCGATGATGAAAAAATTAAAGCGCAAGAAGCTACAAATTATGCCTTGGAGCAGCAAAAAGCGATTAAAAAGTCCAACGATGAGTTGAATCAGAAAGAAAAGGAGTTGAGATCGACAGTGGTCAATTTGAAGGTTTCTGATTCCACCCGAAAAATTGCAACTACCCAAGCGCAGAATGCGCGACAGTACCAAGAAACGCTAAATGCTGTTTTGATCTTGAGAAATCAAGTTCAAAAAAAGGATTACCAAGCGGATGAATTGCAAGGTCTTTTGAAAGAGGTAGATGCAGCCTATTCAAATTACAAAAAAGCAACTTTGGAATTTAAGGAAGCAAATCTCCCAAACAACGACCTCTACCAGGTGATGTTGGAAATCCGTAAAAAATTACTGGATCAGGGGACCATCAAAGGGATTCCTGCAGATTTGTACTCCATGAAAAGTGGATTGCGAACAATCAGGGTATCTTCTAACGGGACAATCGCTGCAGGCGGGGATGATGGGGAACTTCTTTATTCCAAACAAGCCCTAGGGCAAGGACCTGTTGCGCTAACCAAATCGGTCCCTCTCAGAGGAGATCGTATCCGTAGCATGGAGTTTTTCAACGAAAAAGAACTCATTATTGGTACGGTAAATGGCAAGTTATACCAATTTAACACGGCAACAGGGGTAAATAAACCTCTGGTAGTGGGTCTGGTTCCCAATCAAATCGTGGAGCAAGTGGTTGCTGCTTCCAAGGTGGTATTTTTGCTGGTTGGGGGTGAAGTAATGAAGGTATTGCCAAGCGATCTATCCAAAACTGCCAAAGTAGCCAACCTTTCTGCTAAGAATATTTTCAAGTTTAATGAGGAGAAATTACTCGTGCTGAGTAAGGACAATACGCTTGTGCTGCTAGATATTGCTTCACTTCAATGGCAACCCCTTGCGTCTGACCTGAAGAAAAATCCAATTACTGCAGCAGTCAGTTCAGGTGGGAATTTGTTTTTGGGTATGGAAAATGGCCAAATAGCCATTTGTAAAACCTTGAAATTGGGGAATGTGATCAGTGTGAAAACAGAACTGATCATTCCAGCCCACCGAACACGGATTACAAGCCTAGCCTTTGATGCCAGTTCGAATAAGCTCTTTTCAGCAAGCTTGGATCAAACTGCCAACATATTTGATCTCAACTTGAAGAAGGTGAATGCTGAATACATTGGCATTCATAATTATAAAATTGAGGGCTTCGACAAGTGGATTTGGGACTTTGCTTTAGTGCAAACAGGAAAGGTGAAGACTTTATTGACTGTTGATGAAAGTGGAGAACTCAAATCTTGGCAAACAGGAGCTGAAGTGTTGTATGAAGAGATATTTTCTTCATCCAACAAATGAAATAACATAAAAATTAAAAAATAAAGGGAAATGTATTTTGTAACTGCTGACCTCACAAGGACTAAAATAATAAAGAATGGGTAAGGGATTTTCTGTGGATTTAAATGCTATTAAATCACAAATCACCCTGCAATTGGATATGAAGGGTTTCCTTTTTCTGATTAAAACGGAAGATCATTTTTTTGACGATTTCTTAGTCAATAAACTATTCGATACGAATTTATTCGGTTCCAAAAGTTTGAAAAAGGACCTTTCTGAATTGAATGCTTTCAAAAATGAAGTTAAAGGGTTGAAAGGGGTTCATCTCGTCGAGATTCCCAAAATCACAGATGAGGTCATGACTTACTTGTCAGAACAAGTCGATGTCCAAGAAAATGAATCTTCAGCAAAAGTAGTATACCTTCTTCCTAACCAAGTTACGCGGAGATTTTTTGATATCTCCGGAAGAGAATCATTCATTTCTTCTTGTGTGTTTATTTCTGAAATCGGCGTTGATTTTGCTTCGGAGGTGCTAGAGGAAAGATTGGCCACTATTTTTGATAAGCAGCTTAGTCCAGAGCTATCCAACTTTTTTGCAGACAGGAGACAAACCAATTCTACTAGTTTGGGTAAGCTCCTTTTCTTTGCGCAGATTTTCAAAAACGATTTAATCAAGGGGATAGGTAGGGTAGATAGTCAATCGATTGATCCTCTTCTTTTTGATCAGTTTTTGGACAACAAAGGGACTAGCTTTGTTTCTGCTGCTAGTGTTGAAGTTTCACTTGAGAACCTGCAAGCTTTTTTTAGGGCATTTATTTATTTACATGGCACAAGTGCCAGCCCAATCGAATTGACCCGTGAAGAAATACAGGCATTTAGCCAGTTGCCTAAGGAGCAGCTCGATTTCTTGTTGCAGTTAGCTACTTCTGAGCAGTATCAAATTTTATCTGAAAGGGGAGGAGGGTATCGCTTGTTTATTCCAGAGTATTCCAGTGAATGGAAGGAATTAAAAAGTTGGGTAAAAAACGAAGAAATAGCGTTCAAACAGTACAAAGTATTCGAAGAAATAGCTCAGGAATATTTTAAAGGAACAGGTTTTCTACTCGGGAAGGAACGATTGGATCAAGCACTTATCTTGAAGGAAGAAATTTTCACTGCGTATGCTTGGGAAGAGAAATATAAGATCGATAAGGAGTTAATTTCAAGTTTCCTTCTTCTTTCTCAAAATTACCAAGAGGAGCTGATCAAGACCCAGCAGAAGAAGCGCGCTAGTTTGTTGAGAAATTCGGTTCGAATTAGCATTGCAGTAAGTATTGCCTTCTTATTATCCTCATTTACTGCGCTATTGGCTTATTTGGAACGAAACTCGGCAGTTATCCAGCAGGAACTTGCGATCAAATCAAAAGAAGAAGCAGTAGTAGCCCAGCGTCAAGCAGAAAAGGAGCGATTGGAAGCAGTTTCTGCTAGAGAAAATGAGCAGTCAGCACTAAAAGTGGCACAAGACGAACGATTGCTTGCGATCAGTGCCCAGAAGGATGCAGAAGTACAACGTGGCAATGCGGTAGTGTCCTTAAATGCTGCCAAGCTAGCAGAGAAAGAAGCCTCTGACGCAAAAGATGTGGCTTTGAAAAATGCAAAATTGGCCAATGATGCTACAATTGAGGCAAAAATCAATTTTGAGAAAAGTGAAAAATTGAGGAACCAGCAAGAAGCTAGAGCCACAGCATTGGAAGCCTTGGGTTATTTTGCCAACCGGGATTTTGCGCGAGGCATTGATTTGGTAAAAGGTGCTTACCAAAAAAACCTGAGCAATGGAGGCTTTCCTTTGCAATCGGATATTTTTAATGCCTTGCTCAATGGTCTGAATTCTTCCAAAGTTGCAGAAATGGACATGGATTTGGAATTTCCTGCCAAACTACTTGCCTTGTCTAAGAATAAAGACAAGCTAGCTGTGTATACCATCAATGGGGAACTCAGGATGTATGCTACCCAACCAAGCTTAACAGAAAAAGCAGTTATCAAAACAGGCTACATTAAATCTTTCGAATTTTTGAGTGATACCGAAATTATAGGCACTGATATTAAAGGCGCGCTATTTTTGATTGACCTGACTACGGCCACAATCAGTGACTTGGCAACCAAGTTACCGGTAATTCAGATCAAGGGATTCTTCAAAGCGTTTGGATCAGCCAATATTTGGATTGCCAAGCAAGCTGACGGTAGCACTGCATTTTACCAATACGAAGATGCGAAAGGTTTTGTAGCCTTGAAAGACGACAAGAGCAAGTTGGCTGGATCAGAACTCAATAAGCTCCTGTTTTGGGCAGAAGGCAATGAGTTTTACAAGTCCAGTATAGCTACAGGAACTCCCGAATTGGTAGTGAAAGCTTCCAGTACCATTCACAGTGCCACCTGGTCGGCGACCCATTCGCGCTGGATGTTAGGGCTAGAAAACGGCAACATTTGGAGTGTTGACCCTTCTAAACAAAAGACCACTGAGTCTTTCACCATCCACAGCTCAAAAGTAAGCCAATTGGTGACGATGCCTTATGCCCATGGGACCGAGTTGATGTTGAGTACCGGATTCGATGGGGGGTTGATTTTCTTTGTTTTTGACAAAGATATCCCGCTCTCTGCAAGTGCTTCTTCCAGAATCAAGTTTCAAGGACACCGAAGCTGGATTACTGGATTCATCATCGATGAGAAAAAGAAAATAGCCTATTCCATAAGCAACGACCGAACAATCAAGGTCTGGCCATTGGAAATTAATGAATTGCTTCAAAAATAATCGCAGTACCCTACAAGGAACCTATACCCCATGAAAAATACCCTCAGTGTCCTCTTTCTACTCTTTTTGATGGTATGCAGCGCTCCTGCTTTTGCTCAAAATGGAACCTGTAATGTCAATACCATAGAAATTAGTACAGATAGCTATGAAATCGGTGACTTTGCCAGCGTCAAAAGAAACCTCGAACTCTGCGTTCAAAACCAAAGTTTTGGTAATGCTACCGAACTCAATAAGGCAAGAGAATTGCTTGCGCTAACAGCAATCGTAGAAGATCGATTGGACGATGCTAAAGCATACATTGAACAAATCATCAGCTCAAACAGCAACTTTGCTTCTAGTTATCGAAATATCGTTTTTGATGACATTCTTGCTGAAGTGAAACGAGAGAATGTTGGGGTTACAGTCAGTTCGGTTTCCAAAAAAGCAGAAGATCTCAACACTGCACCAGCTACAGTAAAGCTGGTTACGCAGGAGGAAATCATGGATAGGGGATACAAAGATTTGGTGGATGTGCTTAGTGATCTTCCAGGATTTGATATCAGTAAAACCTTTTCCGGTGCCGGTTCCAATATTTATCAAATGGGTTTTCGTCAAGAGAATACTGAGAGAACCCTATTTATGGTGGATGGAGTTGAAGAAAATGATTTGTGGCTCAACTGGGCCTATATTTCTCGGCAATATCCTTTAGCAAATATCAAGGCAGTCGAAGTATTGTATGGACCTTCTTCTACCATGTATGGTCCTCGTGCATTTATTGGGGCCATCAACGTGATTACCTATTCTCCACGAGAGATTCCAGAAGATCATTTGTTGAAGGGGAAGCCTAAAAGCGGAAAACCAAAGAGTTTCTATGCGTATGGCAATGCCCAGGCCGGGAACCTGAATACCTATTCCTCCGACCTGGTCATGGGTTTGCGTGGTACTAGGGCTGCCTTTCAAGCAACAGGTAGAATTTATCGTTCAGATGAACATGACATGTCCTCTGCTGATTTTTTCGATTATTCAGTAGATGACCTTAAAAGTCTGATTTACACGAAAATGAATTTGTCAGGCAGAGCGGGTTCTTATTCATTTGAGGATTACCTCAAAAAGTTTAACCTTCCTCAGACCCATCCTTATTATAATGTGAATAAGAATGCTACCACAGGACTTATCACCAGCATGACCTTGACGCCTGCAGGAATAAGTCAAGCGAGGAGGCTAGACAGCATCGCTTACACCAGTAATGTAAATGGAGCACCGATCGGTTTTTCGAATCATACAGACGATTACTTCTTTAGTGCCAAATTGATGGTGGACAACTTTTTGTTTGGGGTTCGGCATTGGAAGCGTACCGAAGGTTTTGGTTTGTATCAAGATATTGATGCAGCTGGCTCTAGAAATGGTTCCATTTGGTCCCCTGAAAACACTACGGTGTATGCACAGTATGATCGCCAATTGAGTGATAAAATTAGTATTTCAAACTTGTCCAACTTTGCCTTACACCGCCTAGGTAAGGAAACCAATCGGGTTAATTTTAATGCTTTTGGAGATCCAAGAGCGAATCTGCACTTCGCACATTTACTGAATCCTGATCAGTTGATAGCTGGTAGAACCTTTGCTACAAAGAACAATGCATTTGGAACAGAAATCATAGATTACTCAAGTTATACCATGTTTAAACATGGCTGGAAAAATAGGTATTACTATTACGAAGCACAGCAGTTTAGAAACGAAAGTCGCTTATTCTATGATGGCGAAAGGCTTAATTTTTCTACGGGTATTGACTTCAGAAGTACCTTAACCCAAGGGGATTATTTGATTTATAACGATTACGATACCAACTATCCGAGTATAGATGCCTTTAATGCGAAACAAGATACGATTTCCCTAGCTAGAGAATTAGGAATCGTTCCGAACCAGGAAAGGGGAAGTAACATGTTTCCCATTATTGACGTCGGTGCGTTTATTCAAGCGAACTACACCATTGGAGAAAAAATATTCTTGAGTGGTGGTTACCGTGTGGACTACAACCGAATTCGAAGAACTGGTGGTTTCGGATGGGCTAACAGCCCTCGCTTATCCGCTATTTACAATTCGGAGTACGCTACCTTCAAACTCAACTATTCCAAAGGTCTTCAAAATGTGTCTCAGTTGACCAGGTACTCCACTGGAGCTGGTAGAACACCAAATCCCAAGCTACAGCCTGAATCCATAGACTTCCTGAATATCGAGTATTTGGGCCATATAGGAAATGGAGGTTTGGGATGGGATGTCAATGCCTTCGGGTACCTCATTGATAATGCAGTAGCCTCCTCCACTAGAAATGGGATAAGACAAAACATCAATATTGGAAAATACCGTACCCTAGGCTTGATGTCAGGCTTTTATTACAAGCCTAAATCTAGAGATTGGAACATTCAAGCTAACCATACCTACTTTTATCCTCAACTCACTGAAGCAGCAGCAGATGCTGGAATAGAAGTACCCGTGCGATTAGGAGATATTGCAAGCCATCGGGTCAACCTATCCATCACCAAGCAAACCCACATGGGCATTTTTAGTAATGTACTGAATTTGCGTGCTAACTATGTCAGTGAGCGTCCAATCGGGAAAAATACTACCTCGTCCAAAAATGTCGGCTTAGATGGAACTGGTAGCCCTATTCCTGAGTACCTCATCCTTCATGGGAATATAGGATTCAAACTAAAAACGCTTCCAATGCTTCGCTTGGATGTAAGTGTAGAAAATATTTTGAACAAGAACCTTCTGGACGGTGGTAACCCTGAATACTACCATCCTGGTCCAAGAGAAGCATCTGGAACATTTAATATGCCAGGTGCCGTAGCCGGTGCACCTTATGGAGATTTAAGTCAGCCCTACATTCCACAAAGACCACGTTTCTTCTTGGTACGGTTGAGCTACTCCCTGTAACCGTTTATGGCAAAATCTAAAAGTTCCTATTTCCTTTTTGGAATGATCTTGCTATCCCTAGCACTAGGGATATTCGTGTCTTACCTTTTGCTTTTTGCCAATGCGCTCTTCATTAGTGAAATCGGCACATCCCAGCTACCCATGGCCTACCTCATATCAGGTGTAGGAGGCTTGTTTATCACCTGGTTGTTTAATAAATATGAAAAGAAATGGGGTTTTTCAAAGGCCGCAACCTTTTTCAGTGTAATCATCGCGGTGCTAATTTTTTTAATCTGGTATGCGTATGTACAAAATTTTTACACCTACTATGTGGTGTTTTTTTCCTACGCGATGTATTGGATTTCTGTCAATTTCACCGGTCTGGTTTTTTGGAAAATCCCAAGCAATATTTTCAACCTAGAGGAAAATAAAAAATACAACGGGATCATCAGCTCGGGTGAAGGGATTTCTGCCATCATTTCCTATTTGTCAGTACCACTATTGCTTTCCCTTGATTTCTTCACACGAGATAAATTCTTACTTATTTCCTTTTTTGGAATTTTATCCTTCGCTGGAATTACCTTTTTACTAAGTAGAGGAATTGTAACTAAGGCAGCCCCAGAAAAGGTAAGCGAAACTAAGGATTCGGGAACGAGCGATCAGAAAAAGCTGACCAAGGAACCCTATTTTAAACTCATTTTCTTGTCTGTACTATTGGCGGTGGTCATCCAATTGGTGATTGATTTTTGCTTGATGGAGGTTTCCGCCAACCGCATGTCTGATCCGCTCGAACTGGCAAAATACTTCTCATTCATATTTGGTGGAATGCGAGTGATTGAATTGCTTCTTAAATCCTTTGTATCCAAATTCCTAATCAAAGAATATGGTGTATTTATCAGTTTAACGACCATGATATTCGCCTTAAGTTTTACTACGATCGTGGGCATTTCCTCTTATTTTACAGGTTCCCTAGGCTTGATTCTTATCGTGGCTTCGCTGGGCAAGGTCTTTGAACGATCCTTGTACCGTTCTTTGCATGCGCCGACGATTAACCTACTGTATCAGGCTTATCCGATGGCTAAGCGCTCGATTACGCAGAATTATGCGGATGGTTTTGGCAAAACTGCAGGACAATTTGTAGCTGCTTTATTGATTCTAGGGATTGGAGCCATTGAAGATTTTGAAATTAAGGTTCTATTTACGCTAATTCTCGTGCTGGTGGTTTTAGTGGTTTGGTTAATTGTTTCCAAAAAATTGATCTTCTTTTACCGATTGGAATTGTCTAACATCCTTAGTTCACTGAATGTCACTGATAAAAGCAACATCATTACCCCAGTAGGCAGTCAACAGGAGACTGACCCTAGTACTCAAACAACCTTGTCGCTTGATTCTGTTTTGGTCCTTCAAAAGAAAACGGAGCAACTGTTTGCTCTTGAGAAGGCCTGTATTTCAGAAGATGTTAAGTCCACTATACTATCGCAAGAAGATTCCAACGCCTTAGCGATGCTCGCTGAAGGGTTTGTTGCGGACCTTCATGCGCTCAATAGTACACAACTAAGCAAGTACCATGAGCAGCTCATTTCAGGGAAGGAAGGACATAGAGAACCCAGTAAGTTGTTTGATTTACTAGATCTTTTAGTTCAAACAACCAGCATTCAGAAGAATGTTAACTTTAATTTTTTTGGTTCTCAGAAAAAAATAAAAGGAGTGGATTTCCTCTATACTTCCGTGATTCAACATTTGGTAATGAGGCAAGTACAAGATCTCGGAAATCAGGATTATTACATCTTATTGGAAGAAAGAATACAGAAGTATACTTACTTATTGATTTGTCATAAAGATTTAGGCAAAACCTATCCTGTGTTGGATAAGTTGCTCTTGTCCGAGACAAAAACAGCAAAGAATGATATTCTGTATTGCCTATCCTTTAAACACGATCCTGTCACCTTGAATCAGATTGTGACAATGATCAACCAAGGCGATAAATCGGAAGAATTAATTTCTTTGGAGTTGCTGGAGCTAATTCTAGAAGAGCAAGAGAAGAAATGGATATTGCCAATTTTTAAGGAAAGCAATCCAGACAAAATTCTCAGTAAACTAGAACGTGATTTTCCTCAAGTCGTACTTGGTAATGAGAAAAGATTATTGTCTATACTCGGTTCCTTCAAACTTGATATTCCTAATCTTATCAAATCACAAGCATTACTTGCCTTGTTGCGTGATTTTCCTTCGGTATCCAACAAGGCCTTATTTAATAGCATTCAAAAAAGTAATCCAAGGCTTTCTCAACTTACTAACAAGGTTGAAGGTGAAGGGAAAGTTGGAAATTCAACTGCTGTACTAGATGTAGATCCTGTTTCGAATCAAGAGCTGGAAAATGAGTTTGCAGGGCAGCAGACGGCAGCAGAAGTTTCGTCGCTACATTATTGTTATTGGTTCAATAAATCTGAAGTAAATGAGGAGGGGACCTCAGCCCAAAAAGGACTTTATTCGGTGTATAAGACACTTTTTCCAGTTGTATTTCCTTTAGAGAAATTAAATTAATGGTTCTGAATTCTTTTTGATTTTTCTTCCCACAAAAAAAAACCTAGAAAATTTCTAGGCTTTTTTCTTTTGCAGAGAGTGGGGGATTCGAACCCCCGGTACAGTATAACCCGTACGACAGTTTAGCAAACTGTTGGTTTCAGCCACTCACCCAACTCTCTAATCCG
>Ga0078894_10000734_pt1 | contig 23434 bp, 22 predicted proteins | sample LauGreSu1BDMLBSD_2_FD_67506 | JGI IMG/M metagenome (GOLD analysis project Ga0078894, IMG submission 67506) | Freshwater lake microbial communities from Lake Michigan, USA - Su13.BD.MLB.SD (version 4) (version 4) | ecosystem: Environmental > Aquatic > Freshwater > Lake | place: Lake Michigan... | reverse complement strand
CTGGCCAACATCCCGCCTCACCTCGAGCTCGACAAGAACAAGCAGGTTGCCAAGGTGATCAGCAAGTGCGAGCGCGAGTGGGTCGCCCTCGAAATCAACGAACTGCTGGTGGTCGAGTTTTACTCCCGCAAAGTCTGATGTCCTGCTTGCCCCACGGGGCAAGCAGCCAGCTCTCGAAGCGAGCCCCCGCCCAGCGCGGGGGCTTTTTTATGCAGGTTGTTCGCGCGCTTGATCAATTGCCACAGAACTCTTTCACCCAGGCGATGGCATCGCTCTTGGACATGCCTTTGTAGTCAACGTCGTAGGAGCCATCCTCGGTGCACGCTCCGTTGACGAAAGAACCATCATTCCAAAAGACAGCCATGTGGTAGCCGTCGTCGCACACCTTGATCGGCTCACCGCCTTGATCCACATCAGCCTCACATTCACCAGCCTTCCATTGCTCGGCTGAGGCGGACGGCACCACAAGCATTCCAGGTATCAATGCGAACATCGATGCGGCAGCCACCGCAGCCATTAGCCTCGAAGGCAGCTGAGCAGACCGACGAGGGGCAAAACTGTTGACATGCAAGGCCATGACAGGCAACCGCCCGTGGATGCAATCAACCTAGATAGGGGAATCGATCAGGCCCTTCTTTGTGTTGAAACAACGCTGTATTGACACAAGACGTCTCAACACAACGAGGTTTGTAGCTGTCAAAGCAGACCTTCAGCCCGCAAACCTCATCCAGCGATCAACGTTTCGAGCGCAGCGGTCACATCGCTCTGGCGCATCAGGGATTCACCCACCAGCACCGCATCGGCGCCGGCACTCTGCACACGATCAAGGTCGTCGCGGGTGAACAGGCCTGATTCGCTCACCAGCAGGCAACCCTTGGCACGAATCTGCTCGCCGTAGCGCTCCGTGAGCTGCTCGGTGGTCGCCAGGTCGGTGTCAAACGTAGCCAGGTTGCGGTTGTTGATCCCGATCAGCTGCACACCTTCAAGAGCCAGAACCCGCTCCAGTTCTGCCGCATCGTGCACTTCCACCAACACCGTGAGGCTCAGGGCACGAGCCACTTTGAGCAGATAGGCCATATCCGCATCGGTGAGGATCGCGGCAATCAGCAGGGCCGCATCGGCGCCGGCGGCCCGGGCCTGATACAGCTGATAGGGGCTGAGGATGAAGTCCTTGCAAAGCAGCGGCAGATCCACCACCTGGCGCACCTGCACCAGAACTTCAAAACCGCCCTGGAAAAACTGTTTGTCGGTCAGCACCGACAAACAGCTTGCCCCGCCGGCGGCATAACCACGGGCAATCGCCTCGGGATCGAAATCCTCGCGGATTACCCCTTTACTGGGGCTGGCTTTCTTCACCTCAGCGATCACGGCAGGTTTCCTGCAGGCAGCTTTCAGTGCCGCAAGGAAATCGCGAGGGGCCGGAAGTTCGGCTATCTGCTTCTTGAGCTGATCGAGGCTCACGCGCTCGCGGGCGATGGCCACCTCACGATCCTTCTCCCACAGGATCTTCTCGAGGATGTTGCGGGGTTCGCTCTCCTCATGGGGAATAGCGAATTCGAGGTGCGCCACTTTCACCTTGGGGTTGGGCGGCCGGCGACGGATCTCCATGGCTTCAGGCTCCCACAGCCATGGCGGCCTGCTTGTAGGCCACTTCGACCACTTCGCTGAGGGTGGGGTGGGTATGCACCTCATTCGCCAGTTGCTTCACGCTCTGGCGGCGGGCCACGGCGTTGGCAATCTCCTGGATCAGATCGGCGGCGTGCAGACCATAAATATGAGCACCGAGCACCTCGCCGGTGCTCTTGTTGAACAGCAGCTTCATCAGACCATCGCTCTCGAGCTCGGCCAGGGCCTTGGAATTGGCCTTGAAGTAGCTGCGCACACTGCCCAGCTCAAAACCATCCTTGGCGGCCAGCTCCTTGGCATCGGCTTCACTCAGCCCCACCGAGCTGATCTCGGGGTGGGTGAAGGTGGCCGCCGGAATCGAGCGGTAATCGATGGCGCGGGGGTGACCCAGGATGTTGTCCACCGCCACGGTGCCCTGGGCGGCGGCAGTGTGGGCCAGCATCATCTTTCCGGTCACATCGCCCACAGCCCAGAGGTGGGGCACGGGAGCCCCGTTCACCAGCACCCGCAGCTGGTCATCCACGGGGATGAAGCCGCGGTTGGTTTCGATGCCGCAGGCCTCCAGATTGAGGCCCTTGCTGCTGGGCACGCGGCCGGTGGCCACGAGCACGGCATCCACTTCCAGCGTTTCCACCGGCTCGCGGGTTTGCATGTCCACCAGTTCGATCTGAACGGGGGCACCGGGCCTGATCGATTTCGCTAGCACGCCGGAGCGGGCGTCGATGTCGCGGCCGTCGATCAGGTTGCGGGCGGCGATCTTGGCGATATCGGGATCGAAGGTGGGCATCACCCGATCGAGGGCCTCGATCATCGTCACTTCACAGCCGAGGGCGGTGTAGACGTCGGCGAACTCGAGGCCGATGTAACCACTGCCGATGATCGCCAGCCAGCGAGGCAGCCACTCGAGGCTCACGGCCTCATCGCTGGTGAAGACGGTGCGGCCGTCGGTTTCGATACCGGGGGGCACGAAGGGATCAGAACCGGTGGCGATGATCACGTCGCGGCCGGAAAGCACCCGATCCACGCCGCTGATCTCGCGCACACCCACCTTCTGGGGCCCCTCCAAGCGACCTATGCCGCGGATGATCGTGACGCCGGCGCGCTCGAGCGTTTTGGTGAGGTTGCCGCGGATCGTGGCCACCAGTTGATTGGCATGGTCGGCGATCTTCTGGCGCTCGAAGCGCACCGGCGCCGCGTGAATACCAAACCCTTTGAGATGTTCGGCATCGGCGAGTTCGCGTACCCGGCCGCTGGCGGCGAGCAGCGCTTTGGAGGGCACGCAGCCGCGGTTCACGCAGGTGCCGCCCATATCGCGGCTCTCGATGATTGCCGTGCGCAGGCCGTGCTCAGCAGCATGCTTCGCCGCATCGAAGCCCCCATAGCCGGCACCGATGACGATCACATCAAAATCGAAGCTGCCGTCGCTCACCGGTTAGCTGCACAGTTGGCGGGCATTCTCTCCTGTCAGGCCCCCGCAGCGGCATTCAGGCCCTGGCGCCAGCGCTCCAGCAGCACTGGCGCCGCCGCCACCGCCACGTTCAGCGATTCCACCGCGGCGCTGTGAGGAATGGTGACCCGATGGGTGGCCAGGGCCGCTAGCTGCGGATGCAGACCCGCGCCTTCATTGCCCATCATCAATACGGTGGGGCGGGACCAGTCGAGCTGCCAGTAGGGCTGGGCGCCGGGCTCCACCACGGTGGCCACCACTTGCTGGCCCGCCGCGGCAGCCCGCTGCACCAGAGGCAGCAGCGCATCGCCCTGGGGCAGTCGCAGCAGTGGCAGCGCCAAGGCCGCACCAGAGGAGGCCCTGAGCACCTTGGGTTGCAGCGGATCGGCACCAGCCCCGAGCCACACCTCATTCACGCCGGCAGCAAGGGCCGTGCGCAGCAACGTGCCGAGGTTGCCGGGGTCCTGCAGTTGATCGAGCACCAGCACGAAGGCGCCATCACCCCGGGCGATGGGCAAGGCCTCCCGCACCAAGGTGGCCACAACACCATCCGGGTGGTCGGTGGTGGCCACCGCAGCCATCACCTCATCACCGACAGGCTGCAGCGGCGTGGAACGCTCCGCCAGCAAGCTGCCGTGGCGTTCGATCCAGGCTGGTGTCGCCACCACTAGCTCGGGCTGGAGCCCCAACCGCAACAGCTCCTGCAGCTGATGGGTGCCTTCCAGCAGCACCAGCCCCTGCTCTCGCCTGCCCTTGGGTTGATGCAACGCCCTCAGGCGCCCCACCAGAGGGTTACGCCGGCTGGTGATCCACTCCATCAGAAGACTTCACGCCGGCGAACGTGCAGACCGTCCTCCACCTCAAGGCCGTGCTCCTGCAGCTCAAGACCGCGCACCGCAGCTACTTCCCCCTTGAGGCCCTCGGCACTGAGGTTCTTGATCAGCTCCTTGATCAGCACGTCCTCCACGGTTTTTTCATCGAGGGCATCGGGGGTCAGCGCCTCCAGAAAGCGTCCGATTTTGGCCGCCACGACATCCGAGGCATTGGTGATCTTGAGAACGAGCATCGACGAGCCGTGCAGCACAAAAGATGAAAGCAGGCGCTGGGATGCCCCGCCGGCTTCAACCCTGGCAAGTCAAGCCAAGAACAGCAACAGCGCTGGGAGAAAACGATGGCAACAAAAAAGCTCCCCTCGAAGAGGAGAGCTTTCACAGTGCGGATGGGGAGACTTGAACTCCCACGACATTGCTGCCACTAGTACCTGAAACTAGCGCGTCTACCAATTCCGCCACATCCGCAAGGGCTGGCGTGTCGCGTCGGCGACCCCGAAAATGTACCCCATCAGGGGTGACGCCCTTGGAGCAAGCCAGTTCCAACGCCGGACGTCTTGCCGGTCTCAGAGCCGATTGTCAGGATGAGGCCCCCGAGGCGGGACGCCTGTAGCCATGACCGTGACCGTTGTCCCGTCTCAACAGATTCTCAATCCCCAGCTTGAGATCGCGGGCAATCGCCGCCTCTCGGGCGAACTGCGGGTGAGCGGCGCCAAGAATTCAGCCCTGGTGCTGATGGCCGCCAGCCTGCTCACCGAAGACCAGTTGCGGCTGCGCAACGTGCCGCCCCTCACCGATATCCAGGGCATGGGGGAGATCCTCAGCTCCCTCGGGGTGAAGGTGAGCCGCAATGGCGAAAGCCTTGAGATGCACGGCTCTGGCCTCAACCAATCCGCTCCGCCCTACGAGCTGGTGAACAGCTTGCGGGCCAGCTTCTTCTGCATCGGCCCGCTCCTGGCACGGCTCGGCATTGCCCGGGTACCACTCCCAGGTGGCTGCCAGATCGGCACCCGCCCGGTGGTGGAGCACGTCAAGGGGCTCAAAGCGCTCGGGGCACAGGTCACGATCGAGCACGGTGTGGTTTCGGCGGTGGTACCCGGCCGCGGCCATCGCCTCAAGGGTGGTCGCATTCACCTCGATTGCCCCAGCGTGGGCGCCACCGAAACCCTGATGATGGCTGCCGCCCTCGCTGAGGGCGAAACGGTGATTGAAAACGCCGCTCTCGAACCGGAAGTGGTGGATCTGGCCGGTTTGCTGTTGGCGATGGGTGCCAAGGTGCGTGGCGCCGGCACCCCCACCATCACGATCGTTGGGGTCGAGCGCCTGCACGGCGCCGATTACGCCGTGATCCCCGATCGCATCGAAGCCGGAACCTTCCTGCTGGCCGCTGCCATCACCCGCTCCACGCTCACCGTGGGCCCGGTGATCACCGATCACCTCGGTGCAGTGCTCACCAAGCTCGAGGAAGCCGGCTGCAAGCTCTCCGTCCACGGCACCCTGGTCACGATCAGTGCCGAGGAGATTCGGGCTGTGGATCTGCGCACGCAACCCTTCCCTGGCTTCCCCACCGATCTGCAGGCACCGTTCATGAGCTTGCTGGCCACGGCTCAAGGAACGAGCGTGATCACCGAAAACATCTTCGAGAACCGTCTCCAGCACGTGGCCGAGCTGCAGCGCATGGGCGCCGCGATCCGCGTACAAGGGAGCTCCGCTTTCATCGAAGGGGTCGCCGGCCTTAGTGGCGCACCCGTCCAGGGCAGTGACCTGCGGGCCTCCGCTGCCATGGTGCTGGCTGGTCTGGCGGCAGAAGGTATCACCACAGTGCAAGGCCTGGAGTACCTCGATCGTGGCTATGCCGATTTCGAGGGCAAGCTGAATCGCGTCGGCGCCTCGATCCGCCGCGTCGGCTGAGGGCTGACCTCTAAAGTCAGCCACGCGGGAGCGTGCCGGAATTGGTAGACGGACTCGACTCAAAATCGAGCGCCTTCGGGCATGTGGGTTCAAGTCCCACCGCTCCTATGACTCCGCCCCCTCGCATCACCCCCGCCAGCTCGGCGGTGATGCAGACCTACGGGCGCTTTCCCCTCGAACTGGTGCGCGGCCGGGGCGTGTGGGTATGGGACAGCCAGGGCCGGCGCTATCTCGATGGGGTGGCCGGCATTGCGGTATGCACCCTCGGCCACAGCAGCCCGGTGATGCGCCGGGCTCTCGGCCGGCAGCTGCGCAAGCTGCAGCACGTTTCCAACCTCTATCGGATCCCTGAACAGGAACAGCTCGCAGCCTGGATCACGGCCAACAGCTGCGCTGATGCGGTGTTCTTCTGCAACTCCGGCGCCGAAGCCAACGAAGGCGCGATCAAGCTGGCCCGCAAACACGGCCATCAGGTGCGCGGCATCGGCACCGACGGCCCAGGGCCACTGATCCTCACGGCCCAAGCCAGCTTCCACGGCCGCACCCTGGCGGCGGTCACCGCCACCGGTCAGCCCAAGTACCACCAGGGCTTTGAGCCGATGGTGCAAGGGTTCCGCTACTTCCCCTACAACGACACAGCCGCCTTCGAAGCGCTGCTGGCCGAGTGCGAGAAGGATGGTCCGCGCGTAGCCGCGGTGATGCTGGAGCCGCTTCAGGGTGAAGGCGGCGTCAACCCGGGCAACCAGAGCTTCTTCCGCCGGGTGCGGGAGCTGTGCGATCAAGACAACATCCTGCTGATCTTTGATGAAGTGCAGGTGGGCGTTGGCCGCACCGGGCGCCTCTGGGGTTACCAGAAGCTAGGCGTGGAACCCGATGCCTTCACCTTGGCCAAAGGGCTAGGCGGCGGCTTCCCCATCGGCGCGTTGTGCGTGAAGGCGGCTGCCGATCACCTCAGGCCCGGTGAGCACGCCAGCACCTTCGGCGGAAATCCGATGGCCTGCCGTGCCGGCCTCACGGTGGCAGAAGAGCTGGTGCGGCGCAATTTGCCCGCCCATGCTGAAGCGATGGGTCAACTGCTGCAGCAGCAGCTCGCCGGTTTGGTGGCGCGGCACCCCACCCTGGCGGAGGGCTGCCGCGGCTGGGGGCTGCTGCAGGGGCTAGTGCTCAGGCCCGATGGGCCCGCCGCCATTGATGTGGTGAAGGCGGCCATGAGCGAAGGGCTGCTGTTGGTGCCCGCCGGCACCAACGTGGTGCGGTTCGTACCGCCCCTCACCATCCAACCCCGCCACATCCGCGAAGCGGTGAAGCGTCTGGAACGAGCCCTGATTGCGTGCCAAGCCCAGACCCCTTCGGCGACCTGATCGCTCCGTTCAGTCGCCGGGGCGTCGACCTCGGCCTGGAACGGCTGCAGGCGGCGCTGGAGGAGCTGGGCCATCCCGAACGCCGTTTTGCGGCGATCCAGGTAGCCGGCACCAACGGCAAAGGCTCGATCAGCACGATGCTTCACGCCATCGCCACTGCCGCCGGCATCCGCTGCGGGCTGTACACCTCGCCCCATCTGCTCAGCTGGTGTGAGCGCATCCGCCTGCCGGAGGGCCTGATCAGCGAGGCCGCGCTACAACGCCTGCTGCAGAACCTGCAACCGCTGGCCCTGCGCCACGACCTCACCCCCTTTGAGCTGGTCACCGCCGCCGCCATGCAGGCCTTCGCTGAGGCCGGCGTAGAGCTCGCCGTGCTGGAAGTGGGGCTGGGTGGCCGCCTTGATGCCACCACGGTGCATCCGGATCGGCAGGTGCTGGCGTTCGCCAGCATCGGCCTCGATCACACCGAACATCTGGGGCCCACGATCGCGGCCATCGCCGCTGAGAAAGCCGGCGTGCTGCACCCCGGGGCCTCAGCAGTGAGCGGCCCACAAGCCGAGGAGGCTGCCCAGGTGCTGCGGCAGCTGGCGGCCCGCCAGGGTTGCACGCTGCGTTGGGTGAAGCCGTTGGCGCCAGCGGAACAGGGCGGCCCTGTGCTGGGGCTGCGGGGAGATCTCCAGCGCAGCAACGCCGCCGTGGCCAGCGGAGCAGCCGAGGCCCTGGCGGAGCGCGGCTGGCCGATCACCCCCGCTGCAATCGCCGAGGGGCTGCGCCAGGCCCGCTGGCCAGGCCGGCTGGAGCAGCGCCACTTCCTGGGCCAGCCGCTGCTGGTGGATGGCGCTCACAACCCACCGGCCGCTGAGGCGTTGCGCCGCGAATTGGATCAACGCACCCACGAACAACGGCTGCCACGCCGCTGGCTGATCGGCATCCAGCGCCACAAGGATGCGCCGTCGCTGCTGCGCACCCTGCTGCGCGAGAGCGACGCGGTGCGGGTGGTGGCCCTGCCGCAGGAGCACAGCAGCTGGACTGCCGCCGATCTCCAGGCCGCCACAGGGTTTCAGCTGGAGGAGGGTGCGCCTGAGTTGGCCAGCAACCTGGCCTGGCTGGTGGACTCGCCCGCCCTGCCGGTGGCCTGCGGGTCGCTCTATCTGGTGGCGGAGCTGCTGCCCCTGCTTCAGACGACAGACTGAACGCAGACGCCCGCGCCGCTATGCCGATCCGCCGCTTCATGGCCCTGATGGCCAGCCTCTGGCTGCTGGTGGCCGCGCTGCCAGCTGTGGCTCTCGACACGAGCGCCGGTGTTGGCCTGCAGGATCGGGCCCTGTTCCAGGACACCGTGGACTACACGCTCACCAACCAGAGCGGCAAGGACTTCTCAGGCCAGCAGCTGGCCAACACCTCCTTCGCCGGCGCGGTGGGCAAGGGCACCAACTTTGCGGGTGCCGATCTACACGGTGCGATCTTCACCCAAGGTGCTTTCCCCGAAGCCGATTTCAGTGGCGCTGACCTCAGCGATGTGCTGCTCGATCGCACCGACATGAGCCACACCAACCTGCGGGACGCCCTGCTGGTGGGTGTGATTGCTGCTGGCGCCACCTTCAATGGCGCCGATGTGACCGGCGCCGACTTCAGCGACGCCCTGATCGATCGCGCCGATCAACGACAGCTCTGTGCCAAGGCCAGCGGCACCAACCCCCGCACCGGCGCCGACACCCGAGCCAGCCTCGGCTGTTAAGCGCCACTCGGGGCTGGGCGCTCCAGCCAGCCGCGCAACTTGCCGGGGTTCAGCAGCCCGGCAGGGTCATAGGTGGCCTTCGCCTTCACCTGCTCGGCATCCACCCCGCCCAGGCCGCCGTCTTCCACCGTGATCGCGTGGGGATTGAACAACAGGCAGCCCAGATCGCAGGCATGACGGATCAGCTCCTCCAAGGCCTCGCGACCACCCCAGCGCACCAGCGGTAGACAGGCCAGCCGCTGCTGCCCCTGGGCCCGCACAGCTTCCAGGTGCCAGAGCACCTCATGACCCCAGCGCTGGCGAAGCGCATCGAGGGCCGCCTGCTCCGGCTGGGGCAGCAACAGTTGCAGGTAGGTGAAGCCAGGGTCGTGGGTGCGCGCGTGCAGGGTGGTGTGGTTCCAGCACAGCTCCCGCAGCGGGATGCCCCGGCTCTGCCCCTGGGGCGCCTCCCACACCAACTGCCCCCCCAGGCTCGGCAGCAGCGCATCGAGAGCCAGCCGTGCATCCGGGGCCGCCAGGAGCAACAGGCGGTGCCCCGATGCCGTGGCCGGGGGGCAGCCCTTGGGCCACGGCATCCATTGCGCCACGGGCCCCTCCAGGGCACAGAGGGCGTTGAGCAGCAGGGCTGTTTTGGGCAGCTGCTGCGCCGCCGCCAAAGCCTGCTCCCAGGAGGCAAACTCCAGCACCCACTGCTGCCAGGGCACTGCAGCCGCACTGGCCATGGTGGCGCTGGTGATGATGCCGTTGCAGCCATAGGCGTGGTTGATGGCCTCGGCTTGCGCAGCACCGAGCTGAAGCCGCCGCGGCGTGGGTTCGAGCGTGACGATCTCAAGCCCGAGCAGATGGCCTGGATCCCGCAGGAACCCCCAGCGCAGCGAGCCGATCCCACTGGAGCCGCCCGCCAGATACCCCGCCAGGCTGGCGCTGCGCACGGTGCTGGGCAGCAGGCGCAGCTCCCGGCCCCGCGCCTGCAGCTGCGCCTCCAGATCCGCCAGCAGAATCCCCGCCTCCGCCGTGAACACACCGCTGCTGGGATCGACCTGCTGCAGACGGTTCATGGCGCTGAGCTCCAGCACCAGGCCGCCAGCCAAGGGAGTGGCCTGGCCGTAATTACCGGTGCCGGCACCGCGCAGGGTGAGACTCACCCCGTGGCGAGCGCAGGCCGCCGCCACCACCATCACCTGTTCCATGTTCTCGGCCCGCACCCCAAGCTGCGCCCGCAACCCCTGAAGCAGGGGCTGCAGTACCGGCGAATACACAAAGGCATCGGCTGAGAGCTGCTCGAGCTCTCCGCTACTGCGCAGAGGCATCAAGCCGGCGGCGCGCAGATCAGCAGTCAGCTGCTCCAGCTGCTGCGCCGTGGCCGGTTGCGGCAGGGGCTGCGGCAGGGCGCTGGGCAGCAGCGAAGCCATCAAGCAATCAGCGGAGTGTTGAGGCATCCAGCCTGGCAAGGGCCGGCGAAGGCTGCTGCGTGGGCGGTGCCGGCAGCCACTGACCGCCGCGCAGCACCCGCCGCTGGGGCGAGCGGGCCAGCAGCTCACTCCAACTGGTGGCGCTGGTGATCACCAGATCGGCCGGGGAGCCCCGGCGCACGATCCCATCCCACGCGAGGCCCAGCATGCGCGCTGGCGCCGTGGTGAACGGAGTCAGCCCCTGGCGCTGCCAGGGAGGGCAGTGGCAAACGCGGCTGGCCAGACGCAGCAGCTCAAGCGGGTCGAAGTCGCTGCCGGGATCCCAGGGGTCCTGCACGTTGTCACCGCCCACAGCCACCACCACCCCGGCACGCTGCAGCTGGCGCACCGGCGCCAGGGGCCGCTGGGCCAAATCCTCATCCCCGCGCCGCGCCAGCAGCCAGAGGTTTGTAGTGGGCAAAGCCACCACCTCCACCTGCAAGCGCGCCAACCGCTCGGCCAGCCGCTGTTGCGCTGCGAGCGGCAACAGCCCCATGCTGCTGGCATGGCTGCAGGTGATCGGCAGCTCCGGCCGCCGGCGCTCCAGCTGCTCCAGCAACAGTGCCACCCCCTGGCCAGGGGCCTCGCCGCTCTCATCCACGTGCAGATCGATGCCGCAGCCGAGCTGCTCGGCCAGCTGCAGCATCCCCTGCAAGGCCTGGCGGTCTCGGCGCGCGCGCGGATAGGGCGGCCCGAGCACACCGCCCAACAAGCCGCCGGCACGCGCCACCTTCTCCGCCAAGGCACGGCCTGCCGCGGTGCTCCAGTGGCTGATCGGCACCAGGGCCACCAGCTGCAGCTCCACACGCCCGCGCCACTGCTGCTGGAACTCCAGCAAGGCCTCCCAGCTGGGCGCTGCTCCCGGCCCGCCACTATCGATGTGGCTGCGGATGGCGCGCAGGCCATAGCGCCAGGCCTGATCCAGGGCGCGGCCGGCGCGCTGGCACACCTGCTCAGGGGTGCGCTGCTCGCCCTCCCGCAGATTCACGCTCAGCGCGGCAGCCATCTGGCCGCTGCGGTTGGGGTGTTGCGCCCAGCTGAAGGCCTTATCGAGATGGGCATGGGCCTCCACCAGAGGCGTCAGCGCCAAGGGCAACCCCTCTGGCGATGCCAGAGGCCGGATCGCGTCCACCCGGCCGGCCTCCAGTTCAAGCTGCACCGGCACCAAACCGTCGGCATCCCCGCAGGGCAGATCGCGCTGACAGGGATCCAGCAGCAGGCGCGGCAACTGCAGGTTCAGGTGGCTGGGCCCGGGCACATCAGCCCTCATCACGGCTGGCTGGAAGCATCACCAGCTGCCCCGCCACCCCAAGCGTGAGGATCCGATAACGGGGCAGACGCAGGCCTGGCAAAAGGGTCTGCCCACCGAGTTGGGTGCTGTAGAGGCTGAACAAACCCGCATTGGTGCGCGTGCTCCCCTGCAGGGCCAGGCTACCCAGCACGCGCTCTTGCCCCTGCACCAGCTCGGAGCAGTTCTGAATCAGCAGCCGAGCCACCATCGGCAGGCCGCCCTGATCGCAGAGCTCCTCGTCCAGCAGGCGCACGAGCCGCTCACCGGCGAACTCTTCAAAATCCTGTTCGTCAGGGTTAGTGGCCACCAGGGCTCCCCCCAGGGCCACGGCCGCCAGACACCACCCCCATGGCCTGCTCAGCCCGCCAAGCCGCTCCATTCAAGGCTGCACACGCATTGATAGGATCGCGCAGCCCTGGCGGGCGTAGCCAAGTGGTTAAGGCACCGGATTGTGATTCCGGCATTCGGGGGTTCAAGTCCCCTCGTCCGCCCCTGCACGAAAGCCCCATCACTCTCTGAGTGGTGGGGCTTTCGCCTTTCTGGCCACCGGGGACTACAAAGGTGCCGCAGGCGTTTCGAGCAGAGCCGCCAGCAGCCGCTCCCCCCCGTGGCGCACGGGATCAACCGCCGGCAAGCCGGTGAGCGCAGCGATCTGCTGGGCTTCGCGCTCGGCATGGGCCGCATCGAGCAGGGCGGTATTGAGCGCGATGGCCCGTACCCGCGGCCGCAGCCCGTCGGGCCGGCCCAGGGCGGCCAGCGCCTCACAGGCCGTGATCAGCTCCGGCAGCGGCGGAATCGCCACGACGGCAGCACCCGGCTGCGTGCGCACATGGCTCTGACCAGCGCGGTGCACCAACAGCAGATCCGTGGGCTGACTGCCGCGCAGCAACGGCAGAGTGGCGGTGGAGCCCGGATGTGCAAGCGAACCCTGCCCCTCCACCAGCACCCAAGCCTGATCCCCTGCCCCCTCCGCCGCGGCCAGCACGGCCGCCTCCACCGCACCAGCGGCGTAATCCACCCGCACCGCATCGAGGGCCACACCCTGGCCGCTGATCAGGATGCCGGCCTGGCCGGTGCCCACAAAACGTGCATCCACCCCGGAGCGCTGGGCGGCCTGCTGCAGCTCCAGACAAGCGCTCATCTTGCCCACGGCCATATCGGAGCCCACCGCCAGCAACCGCCGGCAGGGCAGCGCCGCACAGCGCGCCGCGGCCACCTCCAGCTCCGCCGGCTCATGGCGCAGATCCCAGATCCACTGGCCCGGCGCCAGCGGGATTGCAGCAAACTCCGGATCCGCCGCCAGGCGACTGTGCAAACCACTGGCCAGGCTCAGCCCCGCCCGCAGCGCCGCCACCACATCGGCACGCATCTCCAGAGACAAGCGTCCGCCGGAGGGGGCCAACCCCACCACCGCCACAGCAGGGCCAAACGCCAGGGCCGACTGCAAATCCGCCACCACTGGCACCGCCCGATCAATCCCGGTGATCGCGCGCAGATCACTGCCGGCATGGGCGGGATCAATCACCGCCACGATCGGGCCCTGGCGGTAGCGGAGCATCGCCAGGCCGGTCTTGCCAGAGAGGTTGTCGAGGCCGCTGTGCTGCAGCAGCACCAGCGGAGCGTCAGGGCTGAGCATCAGGCCACCTCCTGCAGCAGCTGTGCACCCAGGCCGGGGCGCGCCGCCGGCCGCAGCACATTTTCATCGCGATCCGGTCCGGCGAAGGGGTCATCGATCAGGTTGAGATGGCTGTCGAGATCCGGCCACTGCACCAGCGGCAGCAGCTGGGCAGCGCCGCTATTGAGCAGGCCGCCATCGGAGTAGCAGCCGAGCATCACCCCAAGCCCAAGCCGCCGGGCGGTGCGCGCCATCAGCAGCCCCTCGCTGAGGCCGCCGCACTTCACCAACTTGATGTTGATGCCCTGCACATGGGGTGCCAGCCGCAGCAGATCGCCCAGATCCCAGCAGCTCTCATCCGCCACGAGGGGAATCGGCGCCAGGCCCTTCAAAGCCGCGAAGCCGGCTGTATCGGCCGCGGCATCCAGAAGCGGCGCCAGCGGTTGCTCCACCAGCACCACCCCCTGCTCCGCCAACCAGGGGATCATCTGCCGGGCCCCTGCCAGATCCCAGCCACCATTGGCATCGATCTGCAGCTCATCACCCGGGCGCAAGGCGGCGCGCACGGCCTGCACCAGTGCACGGTCGTGATCGAGGCCATCGGGTGATCCCAGCTTGAGCTTGATACGGGTAGAGGGCAGCTGCAGCCGCCAGCGCTCGAGCCGCACCAGTACTGCCGAGGGCTCTCCCAGCCCAAGGGTGACGCTGGTGGCGACACACGCTCCCGGATCCAGGCCCCAGAGCCGGTGCAGCGGCTGCTCCAGGCGCTGCCCCCACCAATCGTGCAGCGCCAGATCGAGGCCACAGCGCGCCGGCGGGCTCAGGCGTGCCAACAGCGGCTCGAGCACCTGAAACGGCAGGGGCTCCAAGCCCTCCAGCTCCGGCGCCAGCGCCTCCAGCTCTGCCGCGATGGCCTCGGTGTCGTAGTGGCGATGGCCGGTGTCGAACCCGCCGGTTTCACCGCGGCCGATCAGCCCCTCGTGCTCCAGCTCCACCAGCAGATGCTCCACGGCGCTGGTGGTGCCACGGCTGATCGCCAGCGGCACAGCCTTACTCAGGCGGAAGCGATGCAGGCGAAGGCGCATGGCCCGATGGCGCTGTGTTCAAGCTGGCACGCGTGCAGCCCAGCTGCCACCAGCAGCTCCGGCGATACCGGAAACTGGAGCGATGACGGCGACACAACTCAGCGCACCCCCCGCACCGATGGCGGCGGAGAGCGGGCGCGGCAGCTACTGGATCACCACCTTCGGCTGCCAGATGAACAAGGCGGATTCCGAGCGCATGGCCGGAATCCTTGAATCGATGGGCTACCGCGAGGCGCAGGCCGAGCTCGAGGCCGATCTGGTGCTCTACAACACCTGCACGATCCGCGATAACGCCGAGCAGAAGGTTTACAGCTATTTAGGCCGGCAGGCGCAACGCAAGCGCACCAACCCCAACCTCACCCTGGTGGTGGCTGGCTGCGTGGCTCAGCAGGAAGGCGAATCGCTGCTGCGCCGCGTGCCTGAGCTGGATCTGGTGATGGGCCCCCAGCACGCCAACCGCCTTGATGTGCTGCTGGCTCAGGTGGAGCAGGGCCAGCAGGTGGTGGCCACCGAAGAGCACCACATCCTGGAAGACATCACCACCGCCCGCCGCGACAGCAGCATCTGCGGCTGGGTGAATGTGATCTACGGCTGCAACGAGCGCTGCACCTACTGCGTGGTGCCCTCGGTGCGGGGCAAGGAGCAATCCCGCCTGCCGGAGGCGATCAAGCTGGAGATGGAAGGGCTAGCCGCCCAGGGGTTCAAGGAGATCACCCTGCTGGGGCAAAACATCGACGCCTATGGCCGTGATCTCCCTGGCATCACGCCGGAAGGCCGCCGCCAGCACACCCTCACCGACCTGCTGCAGTTCGTGCACGACGTGGAGGGCCTCGAGCGCATCCGCTTCGCCACCAGCCACCCGCGCTACTTCACCGAACGGCTGATCGATGCCTGCGCCGATCTCCCCAAGGTGTGCGAGCACTTCCACGTCCCCTTCCAGAGCGGTGACGACGACGTGCTCAAGGCGATGGCCCGCGGCTACACGGTGGATCGCTACCGCCGCATCATCGAGCGCATCCGTGAGCGCATGCCCGATGCCTCGATCAGCGCCGATGTGATCGTGGCTTTCCCCGGGGAAACCGACGCGCAATACCGCCGCACCCTCGATCTGATCGAGGAGATCGGCTTCGATCAGGTGAATACCGCCGCCTACTCACCCCGCCCCAACACCCCCGCCGCCGACTGGCCGAACCAGCTGAGCGAGGAGGTGAAGGTGGAACGCCTGCGCGAGATCAACGCCCTGGTGGAGCGGGTGGCCAAAGCCCGCAGCGCCCGTTACGCCGGCCGCACCGAACAGGTGCTGGTGGAAGGCATCAACCCGAAGGACTCCGAGCAGGTGATGGGCCGCACCCGCACCAATCGCCTCACCTTCTTCCCCGCCACCCGCGCCGCGGGCGGCCAATGGCAAGCCGGCGATCTGGTGGATGTGCGCATCGATGAGGTGCGGGCGTTCTCCCTCAGCGGAACCGCCCAGGCGTAACCCTGGTCAGCGCCGAGATCACTGATACGTTTGGCCTCTCGATCCAGCCGCCCATGACCAACGAACCCATGCAACTCGGCCTGGTGTTCGGTGGTGTGTCGGGTGAGCACGCGGTATCGATCCGCTCGGCCAACACGGTGGCAGCGGCCCTAGGCCGCGGCGCTAACGCGGAGCGCTACCGGCTGAGCTGCTTTTACATCGATCAATGGGGCCACTGGTGGCCGCCGGCAGTGGCCAATGCCGTGCTGGCCAAGGGCACGCCCGCAAGAAGAGAAGAGCTGCCGGCAGCACCGCTGCGGCCGGGCTTTCAGGGCTTTCCCGAAGGTGCGCTCGACATGCAGGTGTGGGTGCCGGTGCTACACGGCCCCAACGGCGAGGACGGCACGATTCAGGGCCTGTTCAGCCTGATGCAGGTGCCCTTCGTGGGATCGGGCGTGCTCGGATCAGCGGTGGGCATGGACAAACAAGCCATGAAGGCCGCCTTCGCTGCGGCTGATCTGCCGCAAGTGCCGTACGCCTGCGTGGATGCCCAGGAGCTGGAGGCCCATCCCCAAGCCCTGCTCGATCGGTTGGAGCAGCAGCTGGGCTACCCCTGCTTCATCAAGCCCGCCAATCTCGGCTCATCGGTGGGAATCAGCAAAGCCACCAACCGCAGTGAACTGCTGGCCGGTCTGGCGCTGGCCGCCAGCCATGACCCTCGCCTTGTGGTGGAGCAGGGCGTGGATGCTCGCGAACTGGAATGCGCCGTGCTCGGGGGCCGCAGCATGCAGGCCTCCGTGCTGGGCGAAATCTGCTTTGACGCTGATTGGTATGACTACGACACCAAATACAGCGACGGCAAAAGTCACACCGTGATTCCAGCTGAGGTGAGCAGCGAGCTGAGCGAGCGCGCCCGCAGCATGGCCATCGCCGCTTGCCGGGCCGTGGCCGCCGAGGGGCTGGCCCGTGTGGATTTCTTCCTGGATCGCAGCAGCGGCAACCTCTGGCTCAACGAAATCAACACGCTTCCTGGCTTCACCAGTCAGAGCATGTACCCCATGCTCTGGGAAGCCAGCGGATTACCGCTTGAGGAGCTGGTGCACAAACTCGTGCAACTGGCGCAAGAATCGGGCGCAACGGCGATCGAGAGGAGGGCGGAAGCCGCATGAGTCACGGGCTGCTCTGGCTACCACTGCTGGTGGTGTTCCCGCTGATCACCGCCCTCGGCTGGCTGGAGCGGCGGCGCCAGCGCCTCTTCCGCGAGTGGGCCGAAGGCGCAGAACTCTCCAAACTTGATGACTGCGGTGGTGCCCGCCTGATCAACGGGGTGCTCGCCTGGAGCACCTTCGCGTCCGGCAAACTCGTGGAGCAGGGTCAGTTCCAAGTCAAAACGCTCGAGAAGGTGGAGCTGCTGGCACTGGGATCAGGGGAAGCGCCGCTCACCGATGAAGCACAGGGAGCCTGCCGGCTGCGTCTGATCAGCGGCAGCGAACACCAGGATGTGCCGTTCGCCGATGCCGATCGCGCTCGCCGCTGGATCGCGGAGCTGATGGCGCGCTCGCGCTGCGAGCTGTGACCCGAACCCCCACGCGCCCAGTCATCGCGCCTGAACGGCGACGCCAACTGCGCCAGCAACGCCGCCAGGAGCGCCTGCGGCAACTGTGGCGGATCAGCCTGTTCAGCGCCGCGGCGGCGGGGCTGGGCTGGGGCCTGCTGCAGCAGGGCTGGGTGCTGCGCAACCCCGATCAAATTGAAGTGATCGGCAGCTCGCAGGTGAGCCGCGAGCAGGTGATCCGCGAAGCGCAACTGCGGCTGCCCCAACCGCTGCTGGGCCTCAAACCCCAGGAGCTGGCACAGCGCCTATCAGCGGGCCTGCCGGTGGAGCAGGTGCAGGTGAGCCGGCTGATGCTGCCGCCACGGCTGCGCATCAGCCTGGTGGAGCGAGAGGCGGTCGCCCAGGCCCAGCGCCGCTCGCGCAAGGGGATGGAACGGGGCTACGTGGATCGCCTCGGCAACTGGATGACCAGCCGGCAGCAGCGGAGCAGCGGTGTCAATCGCACCCCACAGGTGATGGTGATGGGCTGGCAGGAACGACTGCGGGCGCCGCTGGCGGAGGTGATCGCTCAGCAGGACCAACTGGGCAGCACCCTGCAACAGGTGCGTTTTGAACCCAATGGCAGCCTCTGGCTACGCACGGCGGCCCTGGGTAATGTCCATCTCGGGCTACCGGATGAGCGGCTGGGCCGCCGACTGGATGTGCTGCGCCATCTCTCCACTCACCTGCCCAAGCAGATCAAAACGCTCAAGATCCAATCGATTGACCTGAGCGACCCTGAGCAACCCGAACTCGGCCTTCCAGGCAAGGCACGACTCAGCCTGACGGCCCAGACAGCCACATCCCAGACAACTCGTCCAACACCGACCGCAGGAACGCCAGTCCCTGTGGCATCTACCCCTTCAGCGGACTGACCGAACCTCCCGGCCCATCGCCGTTGCTGCGGGAAAGACGTTGATACGGTGACAGCCCGTTGCCAGGCCGATGGATACCGGCAAGGGTGTGATGATCCCTGGGTTAGCCAAGCAGGTTGACGAGATAATGCTGCGTAGCACCAACGGCATGGGACCTTCTATGGAGATCGCAGCTGAAGGCCTCAGTGCCAGCAGCAACGGAGCCAGCGGGATCGTGCCCAGTCAATCGGCCCGAATCGAAGTGATCGGTGTGGGTGGTGGCGGCAGCAATGCTGTCAACCGCATGATCGCCTCGGATCTGCAGGGTGTGGGCTATCGCGTGCTCAACACTGACGCCCAGGCTTTGTTGCAGTCAGCTGCCAAACAACGGGTGCAGCTGGGCCAGAAACTGACTCGCGGCCTGGGAGCCGGCGGCAACCCGGCCATCGGCCAGAAGGCCGCTGAAGAATCCCGCAGTGACCTTGCCCAAACCCTGCAAGGCACCGACCTCGTCTTCATCGCGGCAGGCATGGGCGGCGGCACCGGTACCGGTGCCGCTCCGGTGGTGGCGGAAGTAGCCAAGGAATGCGGCGCCCTCACGGTGGGCATCGTCACCAAACCGTTCGGTTTTGAAGGGCGCCGCCGAATGCGCCAGGCCGAGGAAGGGATCGCCCGTCTCTCGGAGCATGTGGACACGTTGATCGTGATCCCCAACGACCGCCTACGCGAAGCCATCGCCGGCGCACCGCTTCAGGACGCCTTCCGCGCCGCCGACGACGTGCTGCGCATGGGTGTGAAGGGCATCAGCGACATCATCACCAAACCGGGCCTGGTGAACGTTGACTTCGCCGATGTGCGCTCAGTCATGACCGACGCCGGCACCGCGCTGCTGGGGCTCGGTGTGGGCTCCGGTCGCTCCCGCGCCACCGAAGCCGCCCAGGCCGCCATCAGCAGCCCCTTGCTCGAGGCTGCACGCATCGATGGCGCCAAAGGCTGTGTGATCAACATCTCCGGCGGCAAGGACATGACCCTTGAGGACATGACCACCGCCTCGGAAGTGATCTACGACGTGGTGGACCCCGAGGCCAACATCATTGTTGGAGCCGTGGTGGATGAGCGCCTGGAAGGTGAGATCCATGTGACGGTGATCGCCACCGGCTTCGAAGGAGGCGGCATCTACCGGCCGGAGCGGTCAATGACCAGCTTCGCCAACAGCAGCAATGGAGCCAGCGAAGCGGATCAGAACGGCGCCGCAATTCCCTCGTTCCTGCTCAACCGCCAGCGCGAGAACTGAGTCGAATGGGGTGACCCGGAGTCCACGCCTGCTCGGAGCATCCCGTGTGGCTGCTCCCTTCCGGTCCTGACCAGATTTGGGCGTCCGGGCCGCATGGGTCCGAGTCGATCAGATGCTAGCAATAGGCCCCAGCCGTGAGGGATCCGGGGTGCGTCCAGCTGATCTGCTCACCTGCAAGCAGGAAGGGCGGCCCATCGCCGCTCTCACCGCCTGGGATGCTCTTTCGGCTGCCCTGGTGGAGCAGGCGGGAGCCGATCTGATCCTGGTGGGTGACTCGCTGGCGATGGTGGTGCTCGGCCACGCCACCACCCTGCCGGTGACCCTTGAGGAGATGATCCTCCACACCCGCGCCGTGGGGCGGGGCCTACAGCGCCCTGTGACGCAACAGCCGCTGATCGTGACCGATCTGCCCTTTCTCAGTTACCAGTGCGGCGTGGATGCTGCGGTGGCTGCCGCTGGACGGGTGCTGAAGGACAGCCCGGCAGCAGCGGTGAAGCTGGAGGGGGCCGAGCCGGAAACCATCGCCGTGGTCGACCGGCTGGTGCGCAGTGGCATCCCGGTGATGGGGCATCTAGGCCTCACGCCACAAGCCGTGCACCAACTGGGCTATCGGCGCCAGGCCAACGATCCCATCAGCCAGGAGCGGTTGCGCCGCAACGCCCGCGATCTGCAGGCGGCGGGCTGCTTTGCCCTGGTGCTCGAACACGTGCCCGCCGAGTTAGCCGCGGACCTCACCCAGGAGCTCACGCTTCCGGTGATCGGCATCGGCGCCGGCGACCAGTGCGATGGACAGGTGCGGGTCACCGCCGATCTGCTGGGTCTCACCGAACGGCAGCCCCCCTTCTCGCCACCGCTACTGGCCGGCCGGCAGCTCTGCATCGAAGCCCTCAGGGGTTGGGTGGCGGGTCTGCAACCGCAGAGCCCTCCTCCTCCCACCACGCCAGCAGCTCCCGCAGCACCGCATTGCTGAGGGCCAGACCCTCGGGGTCACGCAAACGCCAGCGCGGGCCCTCTTGCAGCAGGAGGCCCCGCTCCACAAAGGGCTGCCAGCGGCGGCGCAGTGCTTCCGGCGCCTGGATTCGCACCCCCTCCCGGCGCCTGAGCCCCACCATCCAGCGCTCGTCCAAGGGCATCCCCGCCTCCGGCGGGGGAGGCGATGACGCAGCGTTCGGCGGCCCCGCTGCTTCTGCCTGCTCCAGCCAGGTGGCATAGCCCTCGCGCGTGCGCGGCCTGGCCTCGCGCAGGCCCCAGGGTGCTGCAGTGGCTCCCATGCCAAAGCCCCACCAGCCAGCGCCACTCCAATAGACGCGGTTGTGGCGGGAGGCATGACCCGGCAGGGCGTAGTTGGAGATCTCGTAGTGGCCGTAGCCGGCCGCCGCCAAACGGCGGGCAGTGAGCTCCATCAGATCGGCCGCCAGATCGCTCTCGGGCAGCTCCAGGGCACCGCGCTGCTCCAGGCGCTCAAACACCGTTCCGGGCTCCACGATCAGGTCGTACACCGAAAGATGCGGCGGCTGCAGGGCGATCGCCTGCTCAAGCTGCTCCCGCCAGCAGCTGAGGGTCTGCCCCGGCAAGCCTTGAATCAGATCAAGGCTCCAGCTCTGCAGGCGGCCAGTGCGCTGGGCGTGCTGCAGCCAGTCGGCAGCCTCAAGCAAATCAGCGCGGCGATGGCGGCGGCCCAGGGTTTCGAGCACCGCATCACTGAAGCTCTGCCCCCCCAGGCTCACGCGCGTCACCCCAGCCGCCAGGTAGCCGCCAAGGCGCTGCTGATCGAAGCTGGCGGGGTCAAGCTCCAGGCTCAGTTCCGCGCCGGGAGCCAGGCCATAACGGCGCCGCAGCGCCTCTAGCAGCGCCCGCAGCTGCTCCACGCTGAGCAACGAGGGGGTGCCGCCCCCCACATACACCGTGGACAGCGGCGGCCCAGCAGGGGCGGCGGCAATCTCGCGATGCAGCAGCTGCAGGTAGGCGGCGATCGAAGCACTCCCAGGCGCACCGGGGTCGGCGGCGGCCCGATCCCCGAGCGGAACCACGGGGAAATCGCAGTAGAAGCAACGCCGGTGGCAGAAGGGAATGTGCAGATAGGCGCTGCGCGGCGGCCATCCGATCGGTGCACGCCGGTTACCTCCCCGGGCCAAAGCCACCGGGATCAGGCATGCTGCCTCTTTCAAGCCGTCGGCAGCCACAGCACCGGTCATGGTGGACTCCCTCATCCTGGTGCTGTTCGTGGTGTCAGGGGCCGCAGCTGGATGGCTGGGGGTCGACCTGCTGCCCGAACAGCAGCTGATCCGCATCCAGAACCTGGAGCAACTGAGCTGGATCCTCGGAGCGGGCGGTGGCCTGGCGGGTCTGTTGGCGGGGGTGGTGTTCCAGAGGCTGCGCAAGCGCCTGATGGAGCAGGTGCGCACGATGCCCACCGACCTGCTGGTGAGCCGCGCCGTGGGCCTGATCCTGGGCCTACTGGTGGCCAACCTGCTGATCTCGCCGATCCTGTTCCTCTCGCTCCCCTGGGAGCTGGTCCTGGTGAAGCCCCTGGCGGCCGTGGCCGCCAATGTGTTCTTTGGGGTATCGGGCTACAACCTGGCCGAGGTGCACGGCCGCACGCTCCTACGGCTGTTCAACCCCAACAGCACGGAAGCCCTGCTGGTCGCCGATGGCGTGCTGATGCCAGCCAGCGCCAAGATCCTCGACACCAGCGTGATCATCGACGGGCGCGTGCGAGGCCTGCTCGATTCCGGATTGCTGGAAGGCCAGGTGATCGTGGCCCAATCGGTGATTGATGAGCTGCAGGCCCTGGCCGATTCGAGCAACACCGAAAAGCGCAGCAAGGGGCGCCGCGGCCTGAAACTGCTGAGCAGCCTGCGGGAGCGCTACGGGCGGCGCCTGGTGGTCAACACAACGCGCTACGAAGGCAACGGCGTGGACGACAAGCTGCTCAAGCTGGCGGCCGACACCGGCGGCACCCTGCTGACCGCCGACTACAACCTCACCAAAGTGGCCGAGGTCCAGACCGTGAAGGTGATGAATCTGAGCGAGCTGGTGATCGCTCTGCGCCCAGAGGTGCAACCCGGCGACGAGCTCAATCTCAAGATCGTGCGCGACGGCAAGGAAGCCAACCAGGGCGTGGGTTACCTCGACGACGGCACCATGGTGGTGGTGGACGGCGCCCATGGCCGCAGCGGCGAGCGCCTGCCGGTGGTGATCACGGGCGCCCTGCAAACGCCTACCGGCCGGATGGTGTTCGCCAAGCTCGAGGGGGCTGCAGGACCTGCTGCCGTCAAACCGCGTACAACGGGCAAGAAATCCGCACCCGCCAAAGGCGATCCGGGCACCACCAACCCCCGCTAGGCTCCCGGCTCAGGCCTGCAGTGATCCGCGGATGTCGGTGTCAGCTCCCTACTACGGCGATTCCGCCGTAATGCGCACCCCGCCACCCGATCTGCCCTCGCTGCTGCTGAAGGAGCGGATCGTGTATCTGGGCCTGCCGCTGTTCAGCGACGACGATGCCAAGCGGCAGATGGGCATCGACGTGACCGAGCTGATCATTGCCCAGCTGCTTTATCTGGAGTTCGACAACCCAGAGAAGCCGATTTTCTTCTACATCAACTCCACCGGCACCAGCTGGTATTCCGGCGACGCCATCGGTTTTGAGACCGAAGCCTTCGCCATCGCGGACACCATCCGCTACGTGAAACCACCGGTGCACACCATCTGCATCGGCCAGGCCATGGGCACCGCCGCGATGATCCTGAGCGCGGGCACCAAGGGCCACCGCGCCGCCCTGCCCCATGCCTCGATCGTGCTGCACCAGCCCCGCAGCGGCGCCCGCGGCCAGGCCAGCGACATCCAGATCCGGGCCAAGGAGGTGCTGCACAACAAGC